>Ga0209510_1003882_pt1 | contig 13635 bp, 13 predicted proteins | sample BiotimSIPDNA_FD_185749 | JGI IMG/M metagenome (GOLD analysis project Ga0209510, IMG submission 185749) | Anaerobic biogas reactor microbial communites from Washington, USA - Biogas_R1 time_0 SIP DNA (SPAdes) (version 2) | ecosystem: Engineered > Bioreactor > Anaerobic > Unclassified | place... | reverse complement strand
GCTGAGTCTACCCCCGGAAGACCTTCTGGACTGGCTCCAGCAGAATGGGATCGATGCCATCGCTCGGGTGGCGGACGACAGCGGCAGTCTGGTCGGCGCAGGGTTGGTCGTGCAGGACCTGGATCCCGGCTACTGGGTGATGGGCCGCGCTCTGAACATCCGTCACTCCATGGCCGGCATCGCGTACGAGTCCCGCGACCCGATTCTCTATCGGGAGGGCCAGTTCCAACGCGTTCATCCCTTCAAGACGCGCGAAGGCGGCATAGGAATCCTCCAGATGCGCGGCATGGATCGCGCCGAGCGGACGCTACAGTTTCGCTACAAGATGGTGCAGGGGGATTCGGCGATTGCCCTCGATAACACAGGCCAGAAGGACGCGGAATTGACCCCGATCCACGCATCGGCGACATGGCTCGCCGATCTCGGGAAATATGTGCTGCTCTACGCCGGCGGGCACGAGGACCGACTGCCCCAGTCGCTGGAGGAACTGCGGGACTATGCCAAGAGCGACGAGAATTATCGGTGGATGGTCCATGACGTGGAGTACCTCGGCGCCGGACTGACGTGCGCCGATCCGTTTTCCACGGTTGTGGCCTACGATCGGGCCTTGCTGGCCAGCGGCAAGGGCACCAACGTGCTGTTCCTCGACTCGCGCATCGAGTTCGTCGAGGCCGAAAGACTGGCGACGCTCGGTCTGCCCGCCGTGACCGAGAAATAGGCCAGGAACCAACCCCACCAAGCCAACCGAAGAGGCCGGGCCACGAAGGTCCGGTCTTTTCTTTTGCGCTGGTTGTGTAAAATAGGGGCTGAGGAGCGTGCTATGGGGAAAGAGCGCTCTTGGGAATCTGGATTCTACCGTGCGGATGATTGAAGACGAGTTGTTGAAGTGGCGGTTCAGGCGGGGCAGCCGCGAGGCGCTGGCGCGGATCTACGAGAAGTATGTCCACCTGCTGCTCAGCGTCGCGATGGGCCTGCTGAACGATCCGCACGAAGCCGAAGACGTGGTGCAGGACGTGTTCGTCTCGTTTGCCAAAGGCGCCGACGGCTTCGCGATGAAAGGCAGCCTCAAGGCGTACCTGGCCCAGAGCGTGGTCAATCGCGTGCGGGACCGGGTCCGGCGGCAGCGCAGTCAGCAACGGCGGGTCGATGCCTTGACCGCTGCGGCGGGCGAACCGGGCCGGCTCGATCCTTCGCTTCTTTACAGCGAACGATGTGAACGCCTCAGCGCCGCGCTGGCCCAACTGCCCTACGAGCAGCGCGAAGCCGTCGTACTGAAAGCCAGGCACGAGATGAAGCTCAAGGACATCGCCAGGCTCCAAGGCGTCTCGATCAGCACCGTCAACGCCCGCTACCGCTACGGCATGGATAAACTCAGGGCCCTTTTGAATGGTGACATGGACCATGAACGATAACGACAAAATCCGAGAGACTCTCCGGAAGGACCTCGACGTTCGTGCCAGCGAGAAAACGCTCGCCCACATGCGAGACACCGTTCTCGACGCGCACGGACCCTCACAAGAAGCCAAATCAGCTCTCATGCTGACAATCGCAAGGAGAAAGATCATGAGAAACCCCATTGCCAAATTCGCCGTCGCAGCGGCAGTTGTCGCCGCAGCGCTCATCGGCGCAACCCTCTTTCGAAGTTCCGGTTCCGGCGTCGCTTGGGCCGAGGTCGCCCGGAAGGTGGAAGCCAATCAAGGATTTACGTATCAAATGACATTCAAAGCGATCCGTCCGGATCGACCCGACGAGATCTGCTACATCATGACCTCTGATGCCGGCGCACGAGTGCGACTGGACTGGAGGCTCCAGCCGGAAGGCCAACTCTTCCGCTCCCAGTACTATGATTTCGATGCGGAGACTCTTGTAGTGGTTAACCACAACAGCAAGACATGGTTGCGTGTTCCAATCAATGAGCGAACGCAGCATTCCCTCGAGGGTGGATGGCGAAACGCCAAAGACTGGGTCCGCCAGCTCCTGTCCGCTGAGCACACAAAGTTGGGGCGAAGGATCATTGAGGGCGTGCCATGTGAGGGGATCGAAACAACAGACCCGACTTTCGGTGGTATCGCCGACCCTCCTCCGGCCAGTCTCATGGCGCGCCTGTGGGTCAACGTTGACACAGGGTACCCTTTTCGGCTGGAATACCATTCTCAGACCGGGGATCTGCAGGTGGAAGCGGTGCTCGATCAATTCCGCTGGGATGTCGAACTGGACCCGAGCGAATTGGAGCCTACAATGCCCGAGGACTACACCCTGGAGGAATGGCCCTCGTAGTATGCGGAAGGTCAAACCCGGGCCGGGCCGTTGGCTCGGCCTTTTTCATGCGCTGAAGAGAAAAAACGCCGGCAGGATACGAAACGCGGGCTTCGACCGTGGTACATTGTGAGAATGATCGTTCTTGATGGCAACGTGAGCCGATGGCGATAGTCGAAGATGAGCTGTTGAGATGGAAGTCCCGCCGGGGCAGCCCGGAGGCGTTGGCGCGGATCTACGAGAAGTACCTCGACTCGATGCTGACCCTGGCGATGGGCCTGCTGAACGACCGGGCGGCTGCCGAGGACGTGGTGCACGATGTATTCGTCTCGTTCGCCCGTCTGGGCCCGGAGTTCCGTCTCCGGGGCCGGCTCAGCGGCTACTTGGCGACGAGCGTGGTCAACCGCGTTCGAGACGATCGACGGCGTGCTCTGCGAGGGCATCGAAGCGAAGGGCCCGGACGGCTCTACCGGGCGGATATGGGTCGCCGTCCAGACCGGTTACCCCGTCCTCGTGGAGATCGAGGGTGTTGACGGTAGTACGGGCACGATGGACCAGTTCCGGTGGAACGTGGACCTGTCGGCCGAGGGTGTCGAGCCGGAGATCCCTGCCGGCTACGAACCCCTGTAGCAGCCGCCCCAGCGTGATGCCAACTGCGTCTACGGGCCGGACCGCGGAGGTCCGGCCTTTTTCATGCGCGGGCGCTGGCGGGAGGCCGCCGGAGCGGGAAATCCGCGTTTTCCCATACCCAAAGGGGCATCTGGTTTGTGGTATAAATGACGGTGATCCTGAGCTTGGGAAAGTTGGTGCGGATGCTGGAAGACACGGTGCTCATCTGGAGGTTCAAAAGCGGCAGCCGCGAGGCGCTGTGCCGGATCTACGAGAAGTACCGCACCGACCTGCTCCGACTGGCCGCCCTGCTGCTGAGCAATAAGGGCGACGCCGAGGACGTGGTGCACGACGTCTTCGTGTCCTTCGCCCGGTCGGCTGAGACGCTGAAGCTCAGCGGCAGTCTCAAGGGGTATCTGCTGACCTGCGTCGCCAACAGCGCACGCAATCGCAACCGGGCCCGGCAGCGCAGGCAGACGGTCGGACTGGACGAAGCGGCGGAGGTGGGCTCGCCAAGCCCGACCCCTGACCAGTGGATCGCATACAGCGAGGGATTACAGCGATGGAGCGATGCACTGGCCCGGCTTCCCTACGAGCAGCGGGAGGTCGTCACGCTGCACCTGCGGGCAGGCATGACGTTTCGCCGGATTGCCCGTTCGCAGGCGGTCTCCGTCAACACCGTCAAAGGCCGTTATCGCTACGCCCTGGCAAAACTGCGATCAACCTTCAATGGCGAGATGGAACCATGAGATCGGGAAAAAACATCGAACGATCCTTCAGACAGGCGAATCTGAACGTCGCTATCGACGCCGAGCGTGACGGCCGGATTCTGGGCGAGCTGATTGACGTGCAGTACCAGTCTCTCCAGTCGCACGCCACTTGGCGGTCGGCGTCCCGCTCCTGGGCACTGAGTCTGGCCGCTGTCGTGGCGGTCGTCACCGTCATCATCCTGCTCGTCAGCCGTAACGGGCCGCCGGAATCCGAACCAGCGCCGTCAAAACCACAAATCGTATCGAGGATCGAATTGGCGACCGCTATCTCACTGGAGAAGGCGTTTCGACAAGGCGGAATCGAGGCGGTGGAGAAACAGTGCAAAGAGACTTTTGGAGCCTTTCGGGCAGATGTGAAGGCCCCGTCGGTCAACGAGCTTCTGGCCGACCTGGAAAACGAAATGAAAGACCTTTAGAGGTGAAAACCATGACAACGAGAAGGAGTCACTCGATGGGACTGCTGTTTGCCGTGGCATTCGCGCCCTGGGCGTCGCCGGCCGTGGCATACCCGCCGGACAACGCCGCCGTGCTCTACTACCAGGCCTTCATGCTCCACGACGAAGAGCACGAGATCAAATCGATGCGGGACGACTACTGGCACGGCCAGATCGAGCTCAATGAGACGCTGGAGGCGTACTTCGCGAAGAACCGACGCATCATCGACATGGTGCTCGATGCCACGCGCATCGACCGCTGCGATTGGGGCCTGGACTACTCGCAAGGCACCGAGGTGCTGCTGCCCCCCCACCATCACGCCCGGGAGATCTTCTTCCTCATCGCCGCCGAGGCCACCATGCAGTTCGACCAGGGCCATCCGAGGACGGCGATGGAGCGCTGCATGGCCATGTACCGCATGGCGCGGCACCTCAACGAACGTCCGCTGACCTGCTATCTCGTCGGCCTCGCGATCAACGCGGCGACCCACGGGCGGGTGACGCGTTTCCTCTCTCTGATGCCGCCGGACGTCGAAACGCTGACCTGGCTGCAATCGGAGCTGGCCGAACTCGACAAGCAACCGTTTTCAATCGGGCCGGTGCTCCACTGGAAACGCGAGGCAGCGATCATCTCCATGTCGCCCGACAAGATTAGCAACGCTGTACAGGCGGGACTGGACGATTGCGATCTGAAGACGAAGATCCTAGAGCGCGTTCGCACTGCCGATGCGCAGTTCTACACCAGGAACGTCGCCTACTGGAACGATTTCATGGACCGCGTCGAAGCGGCTTTCGCGATGCCCTATCCGCAGGCCCATGCGGAACTCCAGAAACTCGACAGGAAACCATGCGAGGAATTTGACGCAAATCCGGATGCGACTTTGGCCGCCTGTTTCGCACCCGAGTTTCTGAGAATCTACGCCCTGTCCATTCGACTGGACGCTCATTCCAGAGCGTTGCGGACTGCGGTCGAGGTGTATCTGACCAAGGCGCGAACGGGCCAACTGATCGAGAGCCTGCCGGATGGTGTGCCGCACGATCCATTCAGCGGTGAACCGTTCCAGTACGAGAAGACCGTGGACAGCTTCACCCTGCGCTGCGCAGGCAAAGCCCTGGACAAGAACGAACCCTACACATTCGAGTACGGCGTCAAGAAGTAGACGGAGCCTTGCGCCATCGTGAAAGGCCGGACCGCGGAGGTCCGGCCTTTTCTATTGACGAGGGCTGATGCGTTCGATACGAACGCACCCGGCCTGCCTGGTGCGATTCGCGGGATGAATCTGGCCGAGCGCGCCGCTTTTTCTGCATGGAGGCGGCGCACCGCTCGTCTTGATTGGCAGAACAGGTTGGGGAACCCCGATTGAACGACGCGGTCGACGACAATGCAGTGCAAGCTTGCCGGCAAGGGGACAAGGCGGCGTACGCCACCCTGGTCGAGCGGCACTACCGGCACGTCTTCGCCCTGTGCCTTGGCATGATGGGCAGCGTACACGACGCCGAAGACCTCGCCCAGGAGGTGATGCTCAGGGGCTTCACGAACATCCGCAAGCTGTCCGACGCCGGGCGGTTTGAGCCTTGGATACTGAAGGTCGCCAGAAATCTGTGCCTGGATGCCCTGCGACGGCGGAAACGTCTCAAGGCCAGAGCCGCCGAGCGAGCGGTTGAGCAGGCACGAGAACCGCATGGGAACCACGATCTGGAACGGGCCATCCGGCGTCTGCCGATGGAACTGCGCGTACCGCTTGCCATGTACTACTTCGAGCAGAAGAACGCCGAAACGATCGCCACGATGTTGAATATCTCCCACTCGCTGGTCTGCCAGAGGCTACGGACAGCGCGACACGAGCTGCACGCCCTGCTGACGGAAGGAGATCACGATGAACCCTGATTGCCGGAGCATCAGAGACCGTATCTCAAATGCCATCTCAGATACTCTGCCCGAGGCAGACGAGCGAGCCCTTCGAGAGCACCTCGATGGCTGTGCCGATTGTCGCAGATACGCCCAATCACTGGCACAGGAGCATGCCTCTCTCACCGAGCACTTCGCCCAGATCGACGCCGAGATGGCCGCTCGCCGGTCACACGTCTTGCGGGCACTTGACGACGTCTGGCAATCACAGCAACGGAATGTCTTCGCCATCGCGCGTCGCATCTTGAGCAACCCGGTGACGAGAATCGCGGCGGCGATACTCATCGTGGCGACCGTCCTGGCGCTCTGGCAAATGGAAGGCGGGACCACTGCGGCCTACGCCCTGTCGGACGTGCCCAAGCTCCTTAAGCAAGCCCGGACGATCCACCTGCGCCGCCGGCATTTTCCAAACGGCCAGGTCGTGCACTTGGAGGACTGGTGGGACAGCGAAAGCGGAGGAGCCTATCACTATTGGGAATGGCCGGAATACAAACAGGGCCCCAATGGACTGCAGTCTATGAAGGCTTCTTTCGAGACCGTCAAGAACGGACGCTTCATCATGGAGGTTGACCACCAGAACAAGACGGTCCGGTTCGAACGTCTGCTGCCGGTCGAACAGAAACTGCAGAAGCATCTCATGGCAAAGGACGTCGCAAGCATCGCTGTCCCTGGTGTCTTCCAGTATCTGGATCGGTACACCAAGATTGGCACGGAACGCATCGAGGCAGAACGCTATGACGTCTGGCGGCAAGAGTACAGGGACGTAGAAGCGGATATAGGAATTCGGTTCGATGTGTGGCTCTCCAGACGCACCGGGGAAATCGGCCGCACGAGGCGTTGGGAGAACTGGCACAAATACGGGCACGGATGGCAACTCGCTTCGGAAACGGACAAGATCGAGCTGGACGCCGAGCCGCCCGCCGGCCTCTTCGCCACCGAACCGCCGGTCGGATACACGATGGAGAACACCAAGGACACTGCCGATATCACCGGCGCCGGCTTTCGCACTTGTCGATATCCGGAAGGGTGCGAGATGAGAGTCCCATTCAGTCTGGCGCTGGAGGAAGGCAGCGTTCTGATCTGTTGGAACGTTGTCTGCACTCCGAGCCTTGCTCCTGCGGAGGCAGTCTACGATAACCTGACGTTCGGCGGCCCCCTGCCTCAGCCGCCCGCCGCCCTCTGCGGATTGATGTCTATTTCGGGTGGGAATCGGGGACGGTATGGATCGGTCGCCTTCTGGGATGAGAACGCGGCGTTCACGATCACGCATTATGTCGGCCGTTATCTGATGCAAACCCGCAAGGCAGACCGAGTATACGTGTGGGCCCTTTATACGCCGCAAGAGATGCTGTCGAGCGAGGAGCCGACCAAGGAGACGATCGCCGTGATAGAACCTCATGTCACAGATCCGAATGCCACGCGGATCGTAACACCACCCCTGACAAGCTGGGTCGTCACCCGCGCACGGTTCGCCGAGTATCTGACAGAGGCGATGCCGGAACTGTCTGAAGACCTGACGCTCCCGGACTTTATGGCATACAACAGCCTCCTGCAACTGGCCGGGCAGGTTCGCAACACACCCGGACTGTACGAGGACTTCAGGGCCAGAATGCGGCCAGTCGAGGAAGGAATGAGCAGCGATCCCAGGCCGGCGGAAGCGAGTACGGCCGAATCCATACCGCCGGAGATGGCGAGCGGGCAGGTCAAGGAGGTAGTGCATGGGCTGTTTGCCGCGATGCACGAGGGACGGACGGGTGACGCCATGGAGATGCTGAAGAACGACAGACGGATGGCCTCGCGCGTTGCCGGCGTGATGAGCCGATCGACCCGGTTGGGGAACATCAGGATCGAGGACACCTACGTGCAGGACAACGCGGCATTGGCGGTCACGTCCACGTTCAAGATCGCCGAAGGCCAATCCAGATGCGCCGTGATCTCGCTACGCCGCGATCGCGGAACCTGGAGCATCCAGCACTTCACCTGGACGACAGCGGAGAACCACGACCAGGAAATCGGCCGATTCCTGCGGGACTTCCCCAAGGCCACGCATTTCTCCGAGGAACAAGAGCGGTGAATCCGGCCCATGACCCCATCGAGAGCCGATTCAGAGGCCGGACCGCGGAGGTCCGGCCCTTCTTCCATACGCGGAAATCTGCGCGCGATTCGCATCGGCGTATGTAAATGCCCCCGGGTCGGTCGTTATGATGGTGGACGATCGTCAAGGTGGTGCGAATCGGGCAGGTGGATCGATGCTGGAAGACAGGTTACTGGTTCTGAGGTGTCGGCGCGGCAGCAGGGACGCGATGTGTCGGATCTATTTGAAGCACAAGGACGGCGTCGCGGAGCCGCACCGCGAGGCCGAGTCATACCGCTCGGCCTCTTCTGCTGCGCCGTCTTGGGCGAGGCCTGCTACGTCTGCTCGCCGGGGGGCAGGCAGTTTCGTTCGTTGCCGCCGATCAGATGGGGCAGGCCTTCTTCCAGTTCCATCTGCTCGGTCAATTCGCGAGATAGTTCCGTGAGGAAGCGGCTGGGCTTCATCATGACCAGGTTGCCGCCGCGATTGCGGTAGATTTCGGGGACGATCAGGTACAGTTCATCCCGCGCCCGCGTGACCGCCACGTGGAAGACCCGCCGCTCTTCCTCCAGCTCCTCCTTGCGGTTCATCGCCATATCCGATGGAAACCGCCCGTCGGAGAGCCAGGGGATGAAGACGATAGGCCATTCGAGCCCCTTGGCCTGGTGCACGGTGCTGAGGATCACGAACTCCTGCTCGTCCGGCCCGGCTACCACGTTCTCGCCGCTGAACTCCCCCGCCAGCGCCACGTCGGCCAGAAACGCCTCGACATTCTTGTACTGCGACGCGAAGTTCGCCAGTCCGTTGATGTCCTCTTTCCGCAGCGACGCGCCGTCATAGTGCGAGACCAGATAGTCCTCATACGACCGCTTGAGCACGAGGTCGATGATCTCGGCGGGCGAGTCGATCTCGCGTGCGTCCTTGATGAGCGCCGCGAAATCCTCGTAGAACGGCCGCGCGCTGGCCGGCAGCAGGCTGGCCGTCTCGACGGTGAAGACCTCCTTGACCGGATCGGCCGAATCGCTGATGTGCCGCCAGACCCGACGCGACAGCGCGCTGCCGACGCGGGGCAGCATCTTGAGCAGCCGCAGCCACGCCAACTCGTCGGTGGGATTCTGCATGACGCGCAGATAGCAGAGGATGTCCTTCATGTGGGCCTGCTCGAAGAAACGCAGGCCGCCCCGAATGTGGAACGGAATGTTGCGCCGCTGGAATTCGAGCTGGATCTCCAGTGAGTGCCAGTGGCTGCGGTATAGCACCGCGATATCGGCAAGCGTGCGGCCTTCGTCGAGCAGGTGCAGGACGTACTCGGCGATGAATCGCGACTGCGTGTAGTGGTCGTGACACGGCACGATCGCCGGCTTGAGGCCCGACGAGCGGATCGCCTGAAGGTTCTTCGGAAGCCGGCGTACATTCCGGGCGATGCTCGCATTGGCCAGGGTCAGGATCTCGGGCACCGAGCGGTAATTCGTTTCGAGCTTGTACTCGCGGGCGTCTGCGTAGCGGTCCTTGAACGTGATGATGTTCTCGAAGTTGGCTCCGCGAAAGCTGTAGATCGACTGCGAATCGTCCCCGACCACCGTCAGGTTGCGATGCCGGGCGGCGAGCAGATCGATGATCGCGCCCTGGATCTTGTTGGTGTCCTGGTACTCGTCGACGAGGATGTGCAAAAACTGGCCGGCGAGCTGGTCGCGCACGTCCTCGTGCTCGGCCATCAGCCGCAGCCAGGCGCTGAGCAGGTCGTCGAAATCCAGCAGTTGCCGCAGACGCTTCTTCTCCGTGTACAGCACCAGCACCTTCTCGATGCCGCCGATCTCCTCGACGAACATCGGATAACGTTTGCTCAGGACTTCGTCGAGCGATTCGAGCGTGTTCTGGAGAAACGACGAGATCGCCGCCAGCACCGCCTTCTGCGGGAAGCGCCGCTGGCGAATGTCAATGCCCGCCTCGTCAACGCACGAGGCCAGCAGGTCGCGGGCGTCCTCCCGGTCGAGGATGGTGAAATCGGGCGAGATTCCCAGGAGCTTGCCGTGGATGCGCAGGATGCGATTGGCGATGTGGTGGAAGGTGCCGCCCCAGATCTCACGGGTCTTCTGCTTGACGAGCACCTCGACCCGGCTGAGCATCTCGCGGGCCGCCCGATTCGTAAAGGTCACCAGAAGAATCCGCGACGGGTCGATCCCATGGTGGACCAGCCAGGCCAGTCGGTAGGTCAGGGCACGGGTCTTGCCGCTGCCGGCCCCGGCGACCACAAGCATGGGCCCGCCGGGGGCCGTCGCCACCGCCAGTTGTTCGCGGTTCAGGTCGGCGGAAAAATCGATGTCCCCGGCTGCCGTCCGGGACTGCAATGTGAACTTTCTGGCCATCCTTCTCCAAACAGACGTCCATAGGGCGTCCTCTCCCCTGCCCACTCACCTCAGTCTACCACAAAATTGCAGAGCTGTCATCTTCGATCGCGCGGGGTGTGCCGAAGCGCTGGATGCTGTTTTTTCGTTACCGGTTGCCGGGCAAGTGCCTCCATACCCGTAGGAGATGTCCGGTGCGTCCATCGACCAGGTCGATGCAAACATTTGACAAGATGGGGCGTATGCCGTAACAATAGCAGCCAGAATCCGGATTGGCAGTCTATCTACACGGGAGGTCAACGCAATGAGAGTCGTATGTCTGCTGACACTGATGAGCGCTTCGCTGGTGGCTGGGTGCGCGTCGAGCAAGGGCGAGAGCTACGCACTGGCCGGTTATGACTTCACCAGTCTCAATCGGGTAGCAATCGTGGAGGTCACCGGTCGCGTCTACGGCGACGTAGTCAAGAACCAGATCAGCGACTTCTTCATCCCCGAACTGATGAAGCGGGGTTATGGTGTCATCGAGCGCCGGGGCATCCCGGCCCTGTTGAAGGAGCAGGAGTTTCAGGCCTCGGACCTGACGTCGAATACGGACGCCGCCCGGGCCGGACGAATCCTGAACGTGGAGGCGGTTCTGGTCATCAATATCCCCAAGTATGAAGATAAGATGGAGATGACGGCCAAGCTGATTGACGTTGAGGACGCCTCGATTCTCTGGATCGGCAATGGCTCAGGCAGCACGGGCAAGGGGTTGGCCACGTTTGTCGGGGCGGCGGCGGGGGCGGCGGCCGGCGCGGTGCTGGCCGGCGGCGACACGAGCGATCGTGTCATTGGCGGCGTGGCGGGCGGCGTGGTCGGCGGCGTGGCGGGCAACGCCCTCTCCCCGGAACAGAGCGAGCAGGTCAAGAAGGTCATCGCCAAGGTCTGCGACACCATGCCGTCGAGAATACCACAGGTCCAGAAGAAGTAGGCGTGCGTTGGGTGCTGGCAGGCGGGGCCCGTTACAAGGGTGTTTCAGGGCTGGGGACGATATCTGTTCTCAGCCCTGTTTGTGCGCGGAGGCGTCGGCTAAACCGCCAGGGATTCCAGCTCGTCGGCCGAGTCGGTCTCGAAGGTGGCCTGTTGCTCGCCCGGATGGAATGGCAGCGGCTCGGCAAAGTGCATCGCAATGCGGCGAAGCATGCTATTGACGTCGTCCACACGGCAGACGTGACCGAAACGGACGAAATCCACCATGTCGAACGAGCCGTCCCGACCGTATTGCGGGACGCTGAATCGAGCCGCCACCTGCTGGCCCGGATAGGGGCAGTTCTGATCGGCATAACACGTGAAAGCCGCGCCCCGGCTCGAAATGTCCGACATCTGTCCCTGCGCCAGTTCGCCATCGGCATGCTCGGCAAACCAGATAGGCCAATGGTAGTGCAATCGCTCCTCTGCTCGTCTGTCATTCGTCGCGTTCATGTCTGTTTGTCCTTCGATGCCCGTCTCCAGGCCGTTACTGTGTTGTTCACGGTCCAGATCGGCGGCCGGACGGGTCCGCTTTACAGGGCATCGCCGAGAAAACGGCGAGACATTCGGCTATGATGGACGATAAGGCCGATCTGTGTAGAAGAGGGCACGATCAGGAGATGGGATTTTTTTCGAAGGCGTGTACCACCCGGCCGGCAACTTCCTATAACTCGACGGCCAGTCCCCGCACCAGTTCGGCAAACTGCCGGCCCCGCTGCTGGTAATTCTCGAACATATCGTAGCTGGCGCAGGCGGGACTCAGAAGCACAACGTCGCCCGGCTCGGCCAGTTGATGGGCCCTCTGGACGGCCTGAGCCAGCGAGTCGGCGAATTCGATGCGCGCCTCGCAATGGCCGCCCGATCCCGCTCGAATCGCCTGGGCGATCTGCGGGGCCGTCTGGCCGATCAGGATGGCGGCTTTGGCCTTCTGAGCGATCTTCCTGCCGAATTCATCGAACGGCAAGTGCTTGTCGTAGCCGCCGGCAATGAGGATCTCGGGCCGGTCGAAGGCTTCGAGCGCCACGATCCCGCTCAGGGGCGTGGTCGCCTTGGAGTCGTTGTACCAGCTCACACCGTTCCTTTCGGTGACCAGTTCGAGGCGGTGCGGCAGGGCCTTGAACTCCGGAAGCGCAGCCTGAATCGCGTCGTCGTCCACGCCAAGGCATCGCGCAATCGCCATCGCCCCGGCCAGATTCGACCGGTATGCCCGGCCGGGAAGGCGGTAAGCCTCGCGGAACTGGACGGGTACGTCATCGGCCGAGAACTTCATGCAAATACGACCGGCCTGCCCCCTGTAGAGGTCGAACCAGCGTGCGGCGACCTCATCGTCGGCGTTGAACAGGGAAATCGATGGAGCGTCTCCCTCGCATCGCTGGTGCTTGAACAGCCCTTCCTTGGCAGCAGAGTAGGCCTCGAACGTGCCGTAGCGATCGAGGTGGTTCGGCGTGAGGTTCGTCAACAGTGCGATCTGCGGAGCCTCGCGCAGCTCCGCCAGTTGCTCGATCTGAAAGCTCGACAGTTCCAGGACCACAGCATCGTTCGGCTCGATTCGATCGAGGATCGTCAGCAAGGGTTGGTCGCCGATGTTGCCGCTGAGCCAGACGTTGCCATAGGGCCTGTCGCTCTGGGCCCGTTCGAGCAGATGGGCCGTCAAGGTAGTCGTGGTGCTCTTGCCGTTGGCGCCCGTGATCCCGACGATGCGGGCCGGACATAGTTGAAAGAACAATCCCACCTGCGATGTGACGACCTTGCCGTGCTGCCGGGCCACTTCAAGGAAGCGGTTGTCCGGCCTGACCGCCGGGTTCGCGACCACGAAGTCGGCCGATGCAAAATCGTCGGGATCGTGCTGTCCCAGCCGGAACACGATGCCGCAAGCGGATCCCAACTGTTCGATGGAATCGGCCAGTTGCTCTTCGGTCGCCAGATCGGTGACGGTGACATGGGCCCCGGCCTCGACGGCGAATCGCGCCGCGTCGATCCCCCCGCCGAAACGCCCCAGCCCCATCACCAGGACTCTCTTGCCTGCCAGATCGGATGCCTTCATACATCCCTCGAAGCCTTGGACCCCTTGTAGATCGAAGCGACGCCTCCCGTCAGCGGCGTGGCGGATACGTCGCGAAAGCCGGCCTGTTCCATCATCGCGCAGAACGCCGCCGGGCCGTGAAAGGCCTCGATTGACTGGTTGAGATATCGATATGCCTGTCGGTCTCTCGACACGAGAGCGCCAATC
>Ga0209510_1003876_pt1 | contig 13645 bp, 11 predicted proteins | sample BiotimSIPDNA_FD_185749 | JGI IMG/M metagenome (GOLD analysis project Ga0209510, IMG submission 185749) | Anaerobic biogas reactor microbial communites from Washington, USA - Biogas_R1 time_0 SIP DNA (SPAdes) (version 2) | ecosystem: Engineered > Bioreactor > Anaerobic > Unclassified | place... | reverse complement strand
TCATCGCTAGTGCGATCACCTCAGAGGTAAAATCCTCACCAATTGTGTGCATAGGACCACCCACCCCGTCCACACCGTCTTCCTGCAGGTGACGAACACAATTGGAAACATAATCCGGTTCGATGATGCAATGACCATCAACCCGAATGATGATATCCCCATCTGCCTCTCGGAGCGCAAGGTTCATTCCAACAGGTACTATCCTGCCATTGTTGCTTATAAGCTTAATGTTGGGATGGTCTTGTTGGTAGTTAGCGATAATCTCATCAGTCCCATCATCAGAGATCCCGTCCACAACCAGTATTTCAAACTCATCCGATGAGTAATCCTGAGTCAGGACTGCATCCAGGCAACGCCCGACATATCTTTTTTCGTTCCGAACAGGGATGATGATGGATATCATTTTTGAAGCAATGAAATTACTGCTTTGAACTTTCCTGATTTAGTTCGTTCAATACCTTGCACGAGCTCTACAACCACCTCAACCTGGTCACCCAAGCGCTGATGAACACGATCGATTACGTCAATCTTGTCTGCTTCTGAAAAATTGTCCGTGGGAACAATTCTTACGCTTATACGATTCAATGACTCTTGGATGATCTGCCCTTCAATTATGTGAGGTTGATTAGTAAAAATTCCATGAAAACGGACAAGCTGCCTGCCATCAGGTCCGATAACCACATCCTCCAAACGTCCAATCACTTCCTTAATGACAGGCATCGAACGTCCGCAAGGGCAAGGTTTCTCATCCAAAGCTGCCAGATCGCCCAAGCGGTAACGAACCAAAGGTTGGTGCAAGCGCGTCAAGCAGGTCGCAACTACCTCACCTATTTCTCCAGGTTCGCACTTACTGCCATCGGGACCCAAAATTTCCACAATTCCTGCATCCGGGCTTACATGTAATCGACCCGCTTCACATTCACTTGCGAATAGAACATTTTCAACTGTACTGTATTCTTCAAAAATCTTACAGCGATAAGCTTTTTCCATCACTGCCCGCATCTCTGCTGTCAATTTTTCGCTGGTCGTGATGATTGCTCTTAGCGGTGGAACATCAATTCCCGCATCAAGAATGAATTTCCCTAACAAGTAATAGGAAACCGCATAGCCAGTCATCCATTGGACTTGATGCTTTTTTAATGCTTCAACATAGAAATGAGCTGTATCAGGCCGCAGATGAAATGGAGAGAAGTAGACTTGTCTCTCTGCAACATTGAAACGATAATATGGACCTTTACTGTTTGGATCAGGTTCAACCATTCTTCCAGAAAAAGTAGCCCTGGGGATCTTGAAAGAAACTCCAGCCCAATTTGCAGAGCGCACTTCCCTGATAGCAAGGGAATCTCTCATTTCATTTGGAGTGAAAATCGAAGCGATTGGCGTTCCGGTTGAACCACTGGTGTAGTTGGTCACCTTTATCCACGCCTTTTTGTCTATTCGGACAAAATCATGAGGGTTCGCACGCAGTGGCTCTTTTTCCAGTAATGGTAAAGACAATAAATTTCCGCTTTGCGCTGCTTTTTTCTGATCATCTGACCATTCCCTGGAATAGTAAGGAACATGGTTTACGCATATTCTTAATACCTCGCGTAATTTATTTCTTTGGTATTCCGTCCATTGTTCTGTTGTGAACCGATCTCTTGATACATAAGACCGTACACAATTTTGGAAATCTCCGCCAAAACGAAGCCATTTCCAATAAACGCCAAAGAAACTCACCGCAGCATTTTGCAGACCTAAGGGTAGTTTGGAGTAAAGCGCATCAGGTAAACTCAAATTGTTCCCTTTTTTGAAATCTCAAGAAATAACCCTTCCCATTGTGGAAGGATAGCAGACCAGTCAAGATCTTCAGTGGTCTTTTGGGCATTTGCGCTAAGGTTCTCGGCTAGCTGGGGTTCAGTCAGGATACGCCTAATTGCATCTGCCATGCCATCGTGGTCATTCGGTTCTACCAACAAACAATCGATTCCATCTTTGACCAAGAAAGGTATACCTCCTACATTTGTCGAGACTACACATAAGCCATTTGCCATCGCTTCGAGAACGCTTCGAGGTGCTGTGTCGTAGTTGGTGGTGTTTATAAATATGTCTGCCTTGTCCAGCCATTCGGGGATTTGCCAGTGCGGCACACCCCCCACGATTTGGACAAACTGGTCCACATTCAGATTTTTCGCCAACTGTAGTGTATCTGTCAAACTGCCGTCGCCCTTATCTGGTCCTAACATGAGTAGATGAGCATTGATGCCAGAAGATACCAGCGTTTTTAGCGTTCGGATAGCCATCTGGGTGTTATAGATTGCGTGAAATGCTCTTACCCAGATTAGATTAGGTTTCGGAGCATCTCGTAATCGGAATTTCGCGGAGGAGAGGTCTATTGGGTTTGGAATCAGGCGAATGTCAGACCTGATCGATCCAAACGCTTCCTGTAAATATCCAGAGGGAGTGACTATTTCAGTCGCTTTCGAAAAAAGATTCCGGACGAGCCTGGGGTGTTTTTGAAAAAAATCAGGTAAGCCGCCGCCATGAAGCGTTAGAACAAAAGGCTTCCCAATTAACAAAAGTAATAGCCCCGTAAGGTAGGCAAAGAAAAATGCCTGACCACTAAAAACATCGATTTGGGCTAATGAATAATTTTTTCTACTTCTCCACACAGAAAAAAGCATATCAAGAAGCCTTCTGGCTTTGTTTGTCTTTGCAGATGTTGTAATTATTTGCCAACCATTCCGTCTCAAACGTTCTGCCAGGTAATGCCACACATTAATGTTACCGGAGCTGGCAGGAAGGTGGTTGCCAATCATTAGCACGACAGGTTTACTTGCCTCCAGCGATAACGGCCGTTTCTTTCTATCAGGCATAATTTAGTCCTGAGATCTTGACCAAAAACTTAACCAGAGAAGCACCATAAATATCCGTTCGTGGAAGTTCATAGACTAAATCAGAAGTAATCTTCTTCGGTCGGACAGCCAAACCGGACTTGAATCCAGCCTTTTTTACTGCCAAGATGGACTCAGAGTTATATTCTCCCCCTGTGTAAGCAAAATGATTCACAGCCTTGCCGGAATACCTCTCGAGTAATTCTTTATTGTAGGTAATTTCTGTAAACTGTTGATCTGAAGAAAGCTGAACTAGATATGGGTGAGAATGCGTATGTCCTCCCACGTTTAATATTGGCGAGGTTCCGATCTGTCTCAGTTGTTCTTGGCTCAGCCCTCGATATTTTGAAACAATTTCGGGTGGGAGCGGGTAAGCACTGGAAATGCATTGCGAATACGTTCTTGCATCCTCACTAGCTTTAGCATTCCCGATCAGTGTTCGCCATGCTTTGTGACACTCTTCTTGGGTTGATAACGGATATCGGATATTATCAATCAACAGCTCTGGATAAACCTTCTCAAAACACAATGCGTTGAAATAGACAAACCAGAGTAGAGAATCTTGTTCGAGATGCAATGTATTTGCGAAAAATGTCACCGGAATTCCTTTGTCAAGTAGAAATGGCGACACTAGATCGAAGGTTCGCGAATAACAATCATCAAAGGTTAAGGCTGCTAGTCTTCCATTCAGTTTACCTTTTCCTTGTATTTGATCGAAATATTCATCAAGCGAAACCATCCGATAAAAACTTTTCATCCAAAGCAATTGTCGTTTGAAGTCTTTCAAACGCAGAACTAATCCAGCATTCCAGGCGTTGGGAGGAGTTGAATCTGGAAAGACCAGATGGTAGAGGAGTATCATTCAATACCCTCATTCCTCTTACTCACGGATTCATAAACCATTGTCAGGTTTTGTATATATCGTTCTAAACCAAAGTGTTCAAGAATGTGCGTCTGGGCAGATGAGCCTAATTGTGTTCGAAGATCAGGTGATTTAATTAATCGTGAGACGGCTGAAGTCATTCCTTCCATGTTCTCTGGTTCAACCAGTACAGCGTGGCGCTTGTCTGGCAGCAATTCCTCGTTAAACGGTAATTTCCATGCGACAATTGGTAAACCTGCTGCTGCGGCTTCCATAACCGCGTTTGGCAAACCCTCACTCAATGACGGAAAGCAAAATATGTCCATCGCCTTCATCCAATATCCAGCATTTGGGATCTCACCCAGCAAGCTCACATGGTCGTCAATTTTGAGAGAGTTGACAAGATGCTGCATTTTCACTTTTTCTGGTCCATCACCAATGATAATCACGTGGAATTTCGCTTCTTCCTCCCTTAGTCGATCAACCATCTTTAGCAATACATCAAACCTTTTCAACGGATCCATCCTCCCAACGGAACAAATCCAAACAGAATCCATTGGCAACTTGTATGCTAATGAAAATTGTTCTCGGAGGTTTTGGCTATCCATTGGATGATCCAGGACAGCATTAGGAACTGTAAAAATTGTTTGAGAAGTTTTCCTCAGAGCCATTTGATATGCGATTGCAGCGGTATGGGAGTTCACTACAACGGCGTTACAACTGTTTTTTACTAAGGTTACAGCCAAACTTTTGCTACGAGCCAAATACTGGCTTCTTATCCCCCCGATGCAAGGAACGCCGAGAAACCGCGCTGCCAACCCCGCATAGACACTTGAAAAGAAATGCCATCCATGGATGATGTCAGGCTTGAACTGCCGAAGTATCCTGACAATTTCAAGCAAGCGCATGGACTTTGCAGTTTTTTTTGATACCCGGATTAATGGAACACCGAGGTCTTCGATTGGCTTTTCCCAGTAATCATCATGGTGCGGGTGTAGTGTAATAACCAGCGGATCAATTTTATTCCTGTCCATGTGCGCCAACCACAGGTAAAGTTGGCGTTCCGCCCCACCAACAACCAGCTGCCCAGCAATGATGGCTACTCTCCGTTTTTCATCCATCGCCGCAACCTTATGCTGGTAGCTGTCGTTTTATTGGAATTGACCAGCTCCACATGAGCAGGAGCTTCTTCTACGGATTTGCTCTTGGCAAACACAACACTGATTCCCAGTACCATCCAGAGGATTTTGTTTGCCAAGTCAGTGATCGTGATTCCTCCGACGGAAATGATCACCAGGACGATAAACCAGGTATTTCGTAAATCCTCATCCACCTCCATTGCCGATGAGTGTGGTGGCCAGAGGTGTTTGAACGCATTAATGAGCATTATCATGAAGAAGATGAAACCCACAATTCCGGTCTCAGATAAAACCTGCACAAAAGTGTTATGAGAGGAAGCTGAACCGCGTGTCGGGCCTACTAAACCTTGCATGTAGCGCCACAAGTTGGAATTGTACATACCGATTCCTACCCCTTGGAAAGGGTGATCGAGCCACATACGCCAACCAGCTCTCCAAAGATTGTACCTAAGACCGACTGTATCAGTTCCTTCTTGAATTGCAGGGAAGATATCACGAATTATCCGAAAAATACTGTCGGAAAAAAAGCTTACTACTAACAGTCCTGCCACCAACAAAATTATCGCGCCAACCTTATTCTTAACTCGTGGTTGGAATATCAGGATCAAACCGAATGCACCAAACAACAATAGTATTCCCGATCTGGATACTGTAAAAAAGACACCAATAAACGTGATGAAGATTCCAATAAGAAATATTAGTTTCTTAAATGGTGAGCTGGTTTTGGTGCGCAAATAATAAAAAAACACAAGGGCTATCACAAAATATCGAGCCGCCTGATTCGCATTTGTGGCAAGACCCGCAACACGCGCAGAACTTACAGCATCTTCTGCAATATCTCCTTGAAAAATTGCGAAACTGGCTGAAATCATTGCTGCGACTGCGAAAATTAGCATTGCCGTTTTTTGGCGTTGGGGTGTCGAAAGTAGTTCACCCGATAACAGCATTAATATCCATAATTGAACAAAGGTCAGAATCCAGACCCTGTCCTTCCCAAAAATTGCGGCTTCAGGATTCGATATGACTGTCCAGAAAATAAATAGCAGTCCAAAAATATATATTGGATCAAGCCATTTCTGTCGTTTTTTTGTGCTGCCTTTTGATTGAAAAAGATAGGAAACTAAAGTAACCAAGCCCAGTGGGACTGCGATAGAAGAGAACAAGGGGATATCCGGAAATAGATCGATAACTGGCAATGTAGCAATAGTAAAAACAACACCAAGATAAGGTTGTCTAAAAATCAGTAGCAAGAGAACCAGCCCAATACATCCGAGGGCAACATAAGCGAACAAATTTTCAACCATTCTTATCCAGGACTTTTAAAATCGATGTGAGAAAATTATCATTAACCATTGGTGGAAGTATCTTTTTCAAAATTTCGCATTTTCCGGTCAAATCTGTTCAATATCTTCCCGTTTTACACTGCTGGCTGGCTGACCGCACAAGTTGATGATAGTAACCGGCGATTTCTCTCTGCCAAACGGCTAAACTATGCTTGGATTGGATGTACGAACTTGCATTCTCTCCAATAATATGACCATGACCACGATTTTCTGTAATTAATTTTACTTGTTGCGCCAAAGCCTGTGCGTTGCCAATTGGCACCACAACCCCATTATCGTTTGGTTTGATCACGGTTTTCAGACCCGGCAGATCCGACACAATCAGCGGCAGACCGCTTGCCATCGCTTCTAATACAACATTTGGTAGTCCTTCATTGCGCGAGGGAAACACAAAAACATCTGCAGTTTGATAAGCCTGAACCAGTCTCGTCCGATCTGCGATCATACCATGAAAGTTCACCCGCCCAGATAGTCCGGCGTTCATGACCTTCTGTTTCAATGAAGACACAAAATCCTCATCCATGGACGGATTTTCAGATCGATCTTTGGGACCTACCAGCCACAGAAAGAGATTAGGATCCTGTTTTGAAACTTGAATAAAAGCGTCGATCAGCAAATCCACGCCCTTGCGTTGGATGAGGCTGCCAGTAAACAAGAGAACGCTTGCATCCAAAGGTAAATTGAAATCGCGCCGCAATTTTTCCCTTGCTTTTGGGTCCCTTAAAGGCTTGAACAGATCGGTGTCTATAGCGTTCATTTGCATGTGAACCTGCGTTGTTGAAAAACCATGGTTCAGGTAATCTTCTGCAATCCCTTCTGAGATAGCCAGAATCCCTGTAAATTTTTGCAAGTAATTCAGCTTAAGTCTGCCAAGACGCTCGTTGCCGATAGCCCCGGGTGTGTCAGAGTCCAGCAGCACACTCTCGTAGATAGTCGGTATCTTTCTACGTCTAGCCCAGTTTGCAGCCAGCAAGCTTCCCCACCAGATCAGATGAAAGTGCACAATATCATATTGGGTCGCGAACTTACTTAATCCCCACAACAACCGGACCGCCCAGGTAAGCCTTTCCCACAGACCTGACACCTTTTGAGGACCACTCAGGTCGAAATCGAAAGCCTCTTTTGCAATTAATATTTTGCCTGCTTCCGTATCCAGGACCAAGTGTTCGATCGAGGGATCATCCCATTTTGAAAAATACAACTGCCAGTTGAAGACCGGTCCGCCAAAACGCTGACGAAAGTTAGGTGCGAAAATGTGCAGTACTCGGATCGTCACCTATTTCCTCCAAACCGCAGCAGACCCTCCACCAGCAGCCGCAGTGACCCGGGTCGAAAACCATACTTCAATGATTGCCTGAATGCGTTCATCATCCCATTTTTGTCATTCTCCATAGCGCAAGCTGTGATCATATTATGCCAGGCGATCCTGTAAGATCCTTTTAGATAGTCTACCAGGTCTACTCGGTTCACTGAAATTGCCTCCTTTGCGCAGAGGTCCAGAGCTCTAAGAGCGCTCGAGGCACTCTTTGCAGACAAGCTTGTTAAGCTGTCCTGTGGTTTATAGCGGGTCATTAGGACTTGTTTGTGAAATACAATCCGAACGTTGTTCACCCCCAACCGCCACCATAATTCAAAATCCTCTGAATTTCGCAAGGATTCATTGAAACCGCCATACATGTCAATGACGCTTTTCTTTACCACAACCGTATCGGTAGCGATGTAGTTGCCTTGGGTAAGGGACTCCAGAAAGCCATCTCTGATCTCAAAAAAATCTGAGCCCAGGTCAGTTGTGGTCATCAATTGGAAGGCTTTTCCATAATCTACGAAATTCGTCCCACGCTTGTTAAGAACCAGGTTAACGTTTTCAAAATCACTGAAAACCAGGTCGATTTCAGGATGAGCCTGCAGCGCTGCCATTTGGACACTAAGTTTCTCGCTCATCCACTCATCATCCGAGTCAAGGAAGGCTAGGTATTCACCCTTTGCATCGGAGATTGCCTGGTTCCTTGCCGCAGCTACACCTCTGTTTTCAGCGAAAAAGTAGCGGATGCGTTGATCGGAAAAACCCATCACCACATCCCGCGTGTTGTCTCTTGAACCATCATCCCAGACGATTAGCTCCCACTCATGGTATGACTGGGAGAGCACCGACGTAATCGCCCGTTCAAGTAGGTGCTCCCGGTTGAAGGTTGGCAAGATAACTGAGACTAAGCGGTTATCTAAATGCGTTATCATATCAATTGCCATTGTTTTCATTTACTACATACCCAGCAACGTTTTATAATCTTAGCAATGAAAAGGCTGAACAGAACCGGGGACGAAAATTAAAATGTCAAAACACGCATATTTAATCATGGCACACGGTCAATTTGAGCAACTCAAAAAGCTGATCTTGCTGTTGGATGACCCAAGGAATGATATCTACGTGCATGTTGATGCAAAATCTCGCCATTTTAATCAAAACCAGTTTGAACGTCTCACAGAAAATGCAAGTTTATTCTTCATCAGGCGGAAGCGGGTAACCTGGGGGGCATACAGCCAGGTAAGATGTGAGTTGGAATTGCTCGAAGCTGCAGTAAAAGACTATCATGATTATTACCATTTATTATCAGGAGCGGATCTGCCAATTAAAAGTCAGGATCAAATTCACAAATTCTTTGAGGATAATCAAGGCTCAGAATTCTTGTCCATTCATGAAGGGGTGATGGTAACTAAAAATTTTCGTGACCGGATCCAGGTTTATCATTTTCTTCAGGAACTAGTTGGAAATAAAAAGTCGGATTCATTGTTCTTCAAAATCGAGTGGGATTTACACAAGCTGCAGGAGCTGTTGCGCATTGACCGCCTCAAAAACTCCAATCTCGAGTTTCAAAAAGGCACCAACTGGTTCAGCATCACCCATGCCCTCGCGCATTATGTTGTATCAAAAGCCCCGCAGATTCAGAAGATGTACAAATTCACCAAATGCGCGGACGAGGTTTTCTTGCATACGATGGCATGGAATTCCCAATTTCGGGATCGCATTCAATCCGATTCAAAAAGATTGATAGATTGGAAACGAGGAAGACCATTCACTTTTCGGCTAAAAGATTTTGATGCCTTGATGAATTCGCCTTGCCTCTGGGCCAGGAAATTCAGCGAGGACATCGATCCAAATATTATCCAAAAGATATTTGAAACATTCTATGCAAACTGATAACCAGGAAAGACCCGAGGAAAAATGAGTTCAACTATAGATATTCCTGTTTGGATAATCAATTTAAAGCGCGATACCGATAAACTGCTCTTTATGCAAACACAGATGCAGCGATTGGGAATTGAATATCAAGTTTTCGAAGCCATCGATGGTCGAAGTCTGGATCAAGATCAAAAGGCTCCTTATTCTCGATCGATCGCATTAAGAGATTTTGGTAGGGAGTTAACCCCAGGCGAATTAGGTTGTGCACTATCCCATATCAAAATGTGGCAACGACTGGTAAATTCTGAATACGATGAGGTTCTTATTCTTGAAGATGATGTGCTGATTGGATGGGCATTAATCGAAGTATTGGAAAACCGTGAAAAATTACCCAGCGATTACCAGCACATAAACTTCTCAACCAAAGCGAGACAGCAACCATTCGGTAACATCATATCTGACATCTATCGTGCTTCAAATCACTTGGAAAGAGCTTATTCAACAGAAGCCTACCTGATCACTAAACCTGGCGCTCGAAAACTAGTAGACCTCGTAAATCCACTTCACATGCCAATAGATAATTTCGTTAGCATAGCTGGTATCGTGTCTTATGGGGTTTTTCCAAGCGTTGCTGTATCAGCAGATTTTTCTAGTGGCATTGGTCGACGGTGGGACAACATGCCAAAAGTAACCTCGGGGCAAAGGAAATGGCGCCAGTTTAAAGAGATCCTGAAATCCCTTGCCATCTTTTTCGGTGCGACTGAACAGGGCTTGATTAAGGCTCATTTGAAAATTAACAAGATCCTTAAGGGACACTAACAAGTATCAGTAATTGCTGGTTTCTTGGCTATAAAGGTAAATGCACCTGTCACGTTTGAGATACTTTCAGGCAACGATTTTTTCCGAATTAATCGATTCACACTGTACCACCAATGAGATAATTGTTTTGGAAGACGAATAATGCCATTCCTCAGGGGTTTTGGCATGCCAGGAAAGAAAATCCATCCTGCCATTTTTGCTTGTGCATCAAATACTTGCCATTCCTTACTCGCAGACAATTGTTCAATCTCAAAACCCGCGCATGATAAGTCGTTATACAATCCCAGGTGCGTGTGATGATATAAACTGTTTTCATGGAAAGGTTCAAGGAAGGATACTGTTCCTATGAGGGTTCCGCCAGGCCTTAACACCCGCTTTACCTCGCTCATCAAAACCAAAGGATATTGGATATGTTCCAATACTGCAATCATGAGGGCAAAATCAAAACTCCCATCACGAAATGGAAGTGCGTGTCCATCACCCAGGTAAGGGGCTTTTTCATTGGAAAAATCTAGACCGATATACTCGAATCCAGCGTGCTCACACACCTCTCGATGGACTGTATCTCCACAACCAAGGTCTAGTATCATGCTGTGATCCCCTGAAGCTTTGGGAAAGTAACTTAGCAGTTCTCTTGTTAAGTGGCGAGGAGTGACAAACCCTGAGAAATCAACCTGTGGATTCGGATTCAACACCAGTGAACCGTTAGTTAAGTGTGCAGGCATACTCAGGTTTTTGCCAAGTATAACTTGCTCTATGACGGCCTTTTCAGACTTCAGGCGAAGATCCAGGCTGCCGCTTTCTGAAAAACCATAAACTTCAGAGCATGAGTGGCAAATGAAGTTGTCATCATTATCCGCCAAAAGTTTACTGTGGCATTTTGGGCAAATCAGAATATCTGAGACATAATCAGGAATTGACCGCATTTTATAAATCTTTCTTCATGATGCTTGCTTGATAAAACCCTCAATCTTGTCTAGGTAACCAGGCAGAGAGTACTTTTCAGTGACATCTTTCCGAGCCTTCGCACAAATATCCTGAACGACATTTGGTGAGATAAGCAGACTAGCAATTAATTGAGCCGCCTGATCGATGTCACCAGGCGCAACCAAAAAGCCATTTTCGCTGTCGATGATGATCTCATCTGAGCCTTCGTTGCCGTAACTAATTACGACGCTTCCACAAGCCATAGCCTCAAGGGGAATTCTTGACAGCCCTGACTCCTGGTAGCTGGGGAAAAAGCAGAAATCAGCCTGATGATATAGCTTGACAAGTTCATCCTGGGAAATCATCGGAAGAATTTGGATTTGTTTATCGAGATCACATCGTTCTGTTTCTTCATGTATTTTCTGTTCGTATTCCTCTGAGAATACCTTACCGACCAATACCAGCTCCGCGACGATACCCTCAACTCTCAATGCTTCAACCAATGGGACAGCATCCAGCTGCCCTTTACGAGGTTCAATCCTTCCTGGACAAATTATCTTTATTGGCGTTGATAATACTTCTCTTAATCTAAAGGTGAACGTTTCTGCATCAATTCCAGAATATAAAACTTCAGATCGTTTAATTGGCACTCCTAAACCCAAAACAAAATCCCGATTCTTCTTACTGTTAAAAATCACCGAAAGTTTCTCCGGCCAATACCAATCCTTGCCTATTCGTCCTCTGCTAAGAAATCTGACCATGCTTACTACGAGTGGTTTCAGGCGGTTCATCCACTTAATTCGAGTCCTGTAGTCTCCTGTAAATCTGAACCAGCGCCCATGCTCTGTCCAGGCACCCTTTAAGCTATTTCCCCCTTCATCTGATATGATTGGGATGTGGAAAGTTGATAGGTATGGAAACAATTGCTTGGTCAGCGGATAGATATGCCCAAGGTAAATAACATCAGGCTGAAAACGAATAACTATTCCAGAAATCCTTTTTACATCGAGTATGTCCCGAGAAACTTCTTTGGGAAAAGACCTAACTCCATAACGATCATGAAGAACACGAAAAATTGGGTAATGAGTAACGGTTCGATCTTCCCCAATTGGTTCGCCTGGTTTGGTTGTCAATATTATGACTTCATGCCTTCTCTCAACCAGCCCATCCATGATATTCTTGACTCGGATGCCATAACCGCCGGAATGATATGGAGGGTAATTCGCAGAAATTGTCAGAATTCTCATCGACGCAATCGGATCATACGGAGTTTACCGAGCCCACCAGTTTTATAATTTCATCAGCCCTTCTGGCAAATGTATAGTCAGCAGATTGTCTCCAAGCTCCATTAGCAATCTTTTGAGCTAATTCAGGATTATTCACCAGAAATAAAACCTTTTTCGCCAGACTCTGAGGGTCCAATTGATAATAGATTGAATTTTCACCTTCGGTGAACAATTGCCGGTGACCGGGCACATCCGCAACCAGGATAGGCTTTCCTCTTATCATGTAACCAAAGGCTTTTTGGGGGGTGGCATATTTTGCGTCATGCACATCGTGACTGGCTGTTTGAACCAGGATATCGCACTGGTCAATTTCATCAGCGACATCATCAATACGGTCTGTCAGTGTTAGATCCAGATGATCCTTGATGTACTCATCCGCACGCAAAACATTCAACCAACCCGAGTCGACACCTAGCTCTTGCCGGAAGCGCCCCACGATCCTGACTCGATAATTCGCAGGCAGGTATCTCAAGGATTTGATAAGGATGTCAACACCCCGCAGTGTGTCTATTGTGCCGATGTAACCCAGAACAATTTCATCACCAAACTCAACTATTGGCGGCTCGTTCGGTCGCTCCAAGGGACTGGCAAGATTCACAACTCTTGGCTCGATCACACCGTCAGTCCAGCGCTTCGTATCCGTTGCAAGCGCGTCGCTGTTGGTCAGGATGAGATCGAAGTTGGATGCAGCCTGAACTATTTCTTTGTCGTCCTCGAAAGGATTGCGATCCTGGAAAACGTTGGGGTCGTGACCAAAGGGGTCATGTGATTCATACATCAGGATCCAGTTTCGCAGCCATCCGGCCTTTTCACGCAGCAAGCCGAAATACCTGAGCAGCTTGGGATCGCGCATGTACAGAACCTTTTTCTTCTTAGTCAGCGAGAAAAGTGGAGAAAAACGTAAATACAATGAAACAAGCTCTGCGCAATAATTCTTCCTTTTCTGAAAAAATCTTTCAGGCAGCCATTTTGGTCTTAAAGAAGCAAGGTGGAGGTTTGATTGAGGGAGATAGTAATAATCAAAAAATTCCTTCCGATTAACTATAAGGTTCTTCATCACAAAGGTTGTCTCAGCACCAGCAGCGTCCAATGCATCCGCGGTCCAAACCGCGTCAAAAGCATTGGCCTCGTTGTTTGGGAAAGTCATCGAGTGTACATAGGCAATAATAAACTTGGTGTTTTTAGACATAAAGGCACTATCCATAGTTTCCATGATAT
>Ga0209510_1003872_pt1 | contig 13651 bp, 15 predicted proteins | sample BiotimSIPDNA_FD_185749 | JGI IMG/M metagenome (GOLD analysis project Ga0209510, IMG submission 185749) | Anaerobic biogas reactor microbial communites from Washington, USA - Biogas_R1 time_0 SIP DNA (SPAdes) (version 2) | ecosystem: Engineered > Bioreactor > Anaerobic > Unclassified | place... | reverse complement strand
CCCTGCTCCAAATGCTTGGAGACGGACAAGAGCAAAAAATCCAGTCCCTCTACGCCGATCTGGCGAAACACTTTCAACTGACAGAGGCCGACATAGCCGAATATTTGCCAAGCGGCAGACAACTCCTTTACCACAACCGTATCGGCTGGGCGAAGACGTACCTCGTGAAGGCGGGGCTTGGCTAATGGTGTCTAATTTGGAGGATAATTATTTGCGTTCATTAAGTAAAACAGAACAAGTTGCTTTACGATTAATTAAGTCCGACTTGCAATTCTTATACACTACAGTCGAAAACAAATCAATCACCGGCGCAAGTTACGTAGTTGCATTACTTCCCTATGTAGGCTTAATAATTGACGGTTGTGAAAGATGGACTAAAAAGGTTCCGCTCCTTAGGGGTTACGTTGAAAGTTTCTCGGATGCAGAAAAACAATATTATACCGAGATGCGAAATTCGATTAAACTTTGGGAAATGCCATTTTCTGAATTGTTTTCTAAGATAAAAGAAAAATATGATGAAAGCGAGAAACATTTTTCTAGTTGCTGTAAGCAAATTACAAAAAAAATGAAGCTATATGATATATATGGAGCGTACCTCATCAATGACATGTTTTGTGATAACACAATCCTAGACATGATTTTTGTGCCAAGGTTTGAGTTTAATCATATTGACGGTCAATATATAAAAAACATGGCGGAGATTGCAGGCAAGATTGTTGCGGCATTTGAAATATCGGACTTACAAACATGGGATTTAAGTATTTCCTCAACGTATAGGACAAAAGATTATGGTGGTTTTGTTAAGTCACCAGTAAAAAACTCGTTTAGTTCAAATTTTGTCTTGTTTTCGATGCTCTGCACGGTAAATTTCATAATATTCGGTGTCGAAAAATACGTCGTGCCGGAGGTTCCTATTAAGTTGAGACTAGCGTATATACAATATTATTACCTCGTGCAACAGATACCACAAATCAACTCACAACTAAAGACCCAATTTTTTATGGATAATCGATGGATCGATTCAAAGGGCACTTTTAGGAATTGCATGGCTCATTATGGGGTGGGTGTAGCGTTGTCACAAGATGAAGTTATTGAGACAGATGAGTTTGGAGGGTTGACGCAGAAAATATTCAAGCAGTATTGGATACCAATGAAGAATTCAATAGTGGATGAACTATCTCAGTTTTCAAAACAAGTCAGAAGTTATTTGGGACTCAATTAGCTTGCTATTGATTCGACACATGAGAAAAGAGTAAAAAAAGAACGCAGATTTGATTTATGGTGCTCTGAGAATCCTTCTGGAGTATTATCTATTGCAAGAATGTTATTTTCTGATTGTGCAATATACAATCAGAAAAGCAAGTAGTAAGGAGACCCACATGGCAGACAACAAAAAAGAACAGGAACGCTCAGAACTGCACCGAATCATCTGGAACATAGCAAATGATTTGCGTGGCAGTGTCGACGGGTGGGATTTCAAGCAGTACGTTCTGGACATGTTATTCTATCGGTATATTTCGGAGAACCTCTCGGGCTATATTAATGCGGGAGAGCACGAGACCGGGGACAAGACTTTTGATTATGCGAAGATTTCGGATAAACAGGCGGAATTGGCGAGAGCGGATCTTGTCGCGACGAAGGGCTTTTTTATTTTGCCGAGTGAGCTTTTTGAGAATGTGCGAAAACGTGCGAATCATGATGACAATTTGAATGAGACCTTGGAGAAGGCATTTAAGAATATTGAGGCGTCGGCGCAAGGCTCCGGCAGTGAGGATGATTTCAAGGGGCTTTTTGCGGATATTGATGTCAACAGCAATAAGCTCGGTAATACGGTTAAGAACCGGAACGAAAAGCTGGTCAAGCTGATGAACGGTGTGGGAGAAATGAAGCTCGGCGCGTATCGGGACAACACGATTGATGCGTTCGGGGATGCGTACGAGTTTTTGATGGGTATGTATGCGTCCAATGCCGGAAAAAGCGGCGGCGAGTATTATACGCCTCAGGAGGTTTCGGAGCTTCTGGCGCGCATTACTGTGGTTGGAAAAACTGAGGTAAACAAGGTTTACGACCCCGCTTGCGGGTCGGGCTCGCTACTGTTGAAGTTTGCGAAAATCTTGGGAAAAGAAAATGTACGTCAGGGCTTTTTCGGCCAGGAAATCAACATTACCACGTATAACCTGTGCCGAATCAACATGTTCTTGCATGACGTGGATTACGATAAATTTGACATTGCACACGGTGACACGCTTACCGATGCGCAGCATTGGGATGACGAGCCGTTTGAGGCGATTGTCAGCAATCCGCCCTACTCGATCCGGTGGGCCGGAGACAGTGACACGCTTCTGATCAATGATCCGCGATTTTCGCCGGCCGGTGTGTTGGCGCCGAAGTCCAAGGCCGATTTGGCTTTTATCCTACATAGCTTGTCATGGCTTGCGACGAACGGGACAGCGGCGATTGTTTGCTTCCCCGGTGTCCTATATCGTGGCGGCGCGGAGCAAAAGATCCGGAAATATCTGATTGACAATAACTTTGTCGATTGCCTGATTCAGCTACCGAGCAACCTGTTTTTCGGCACAAGCATTGCGACCTGTATCATGGTTCTTAAAAAGTCCAAGAACGAGAACCGCACGCTGTTTATTGATGCCTCGCAGGAGTTTACCAAAGTCACCAACAGCAACAAACTAACCGACGACAACATCGCGCGGATTCTTACTTCTTATGAAGCGAGAACCAGTGAGGAATATTTCACCCGACTTGTCGAAAACGATGAAATCGCTTCTGCAGACTACAACCTTTCCGTGTCCTCGTATGTGGTTCAAGAGGATAAGCGAGAGGTGATCAATATCAAAAAGCTCAACGCGGAAATCGAGCGAATCGTCGCCCGCGAAAACATCCTGCGCGAAGAAATCTCGAAAATCATTGCGGATATCGAGGGGGAAAATGCATGAGCAAAATCGATGAATTGATTACCGAGATGTGCCCTGATGGGGTAGATTTTAGGTCGTTGGGGGAAGTGTGCGAGATTAACAGGGGCAGAGTTATGTCGAAAGAATATTTGAGAGATAACGCCGGTGAAAATCCAGTATATTCATCACAGACTGCAAGCAATGGGATTTTTGGCTATATTAACAATTACGATTACGAGTGTGAATCTATTACTTGGACTACAGATGGGGCAAATGCTGGATCGGTCTTCTATCACAATAATGAAAAATTCAGCATAACTAATGTATGTGGCTTGTTGAGAGTGATTGATGATTTATTAATGAATTGCAAGTTCGTTTATTACTGGTTACAAATATCTGCCCAGAATTATGTAAATCATGGAATGGGAAACCCAAAACTAATGAGCAATGTTATGTCTCGCATTCCCATCCCCATCCCCCCACTCCCGATCCAAGAAGAAATCGTCCGAATTCTTGATGCGTTCACTACGCTAGAGGCGGAGCTAGAGGCGGAGCTAGAGGCGCGGAAGAAGCAGTATGAGTATTATCGGGATGAACTGCTGAGTTTTGGGGATGAGGTAGAGTGGAAGAAATTAGGGGAAATTGGGACGCTTATTCGTGGATCTGGTCTTCAAAAAAGTGACTTTCTTGAGAAGGGTGTCGGGTGCATTCATTATGGGCAAATCTATACGTATTATGGGACATTTACAGAAAAAACGAAGTCATTTGTAGCACCTGAACTTGCCAAAAGACTCAAAAAAGTTAATACGAACGATATTATTATTACGAGTACAAGTGAAAATGTTGAGGATATTTGCAAGGCTGTTGCCTGGTTAGGAGCTGAGGAAATCGTAACAGGCGGGCACGCCACAATTCTTAAGCATAATGAGAATCCTAAATATCTTGCATACTATATGCAGTCATCAATGTTTTTCGATGAGAAAAGAAGATATGCAAGGGGGACAAAAGTTATGGATGTCTCCTCAGGAAATATGGGGAAGATTCCCATGCCCATTCCAACCCTTCCTGAACAAGCTCGCATCGTCGCCATCCTCGACCGTTTTGACACCTTAACCAACGATATCACCCAAGGCCTCCCCGCTGAAATCGCAGCACGTCGCAAACAGTATGAATACTATCGGGATAAGTTGCTTTCATTTAAGGAGAAGGTGTCATGAGTACCTACAACATCGTCGCTGCGACCAGTGAATCCACAGTCGTTGTCGAGTATGTACCGACCGGCAAACGCAGCGCGGATTACCAGAGCGAAGCGGCGCTGGAAAATGAATTCATTACGCAGCTGATCAGCCAAGGCTATGAGCGCACCGACATCCGAAGTGAGTTAGGCCTCATTCGCAATCTTCGTGCTCAACTGGAACTGCTGAACCGATATCAATTTTCAGATGATGAGTGGGAACGGTTTTTCGATCAGAATATCACAAGCGCCAATGAAGGTATTGTAGAAAAGACGCGAAAAATCCAGGAAGATTATATTCAAATCCTGAAGCGTGACGACGGCACTACCAAGAACATTTACCTGATCGATAAGAAGAACATTCATAACAATCGTCTGCAGGTCCTGAATCAATATGTTGCTATGGAAGGGAACCATGAGAATCGATACGATGTCACTCTTCTAGTCAATGGTTTGCCACTGGTGCATGTTGAGCTTAAGCGACGCGGCATTGCATTGCGCGAGGCTTTTAACCAGATCCGGCGCTACCAACGCGACAGCTTCTGGTCAGATTCCGGCCTTTTCGAATACGTGCAGCTGTTTGTTATATCTAACGGCACGCACACCAAGTATTACTCAAATACCACGCGAAACCAACACATCCGAGAAGCCGCGGGAGACGCTAAGAAATCCAAGAAGAAAACCAGCCACAGTTTCGAATTTACAAGCTATTGGGCGGATGCAAGCAACCGGACGATACCGGATTTGGTCGATTTTACCAAGACCTTTTTCGCGAAGCACACCATCCTGAACATACTGACCCGTTACTGTGTTTTTACCACGGAAAACCTCTTGCTGGTCATGCGCCCCTACCAGATCGCCGCCACGGAGCAGATCCTGAGCCGCATCCAGATTGCGACCAACTACAAGAAGACCGGCACCACCGCCGCCGGCGGATACATCTGGCACACGACAGGCTCCGGCAAAACCCTGACCAGTTTTAAGACAGCCCAACTCGCCACGGCGCTTCCTTATATCGACAAGGTCATTTTCGTCGTCGATCGAAAAGACCTCGACTATCAGACGATGCGTGAATATGACCGTTTTCAAAAAGGCGCAGCCAACAGTAACACGTCGACGAAAATCTTGCAAAAACAGATTGAAAATCCAAACATGCGCATTATCATTACAACGATTCAAAAGCTCGATGTCTTCATCAGCAAAAATAAAACCCATCCCTCATACACACAACATGTGGTCTTGATTTTCGACGAATGCCATCGCTCGCAATTCGGAACCATGCACACGAAAATCACCAAAGCCTTCAAGAACTACCACATCTTCGGCTTCACCGGCACGCCGATTTTTGCGATCAATGCCGGAATGGGCGGCAACCCCGCGATGCGCACGACGCCCCAGGCCTTCGGTGATAAGCTCCACACATACACCATCGTGGACGCCATCAATGACGCCAACGTTTTGCCGTTCCGAATCGACTTCATCAACACCATGCGAATGGCGGACAACATCAAGGACAAGCAAGTCTCCGCCATCGACGCCGAGCGAGCAATGGCTGCCTCCGAGCGCATTTCCGAAGTGACGAGCTACATCCTCGAACACTTCGACCAGAAGACCAAACGCAACAGCTTCTACACCTTCAAGGCAAAATGGGAAGAGGCAGACCCGAAAAACAAGGCAATGGTCGAAAAAAGCGAGAGCCGCCACGTTGCCGGTTTCAACTCCATCTTCGCGGTTGCATCCATCCCGATGGCAATGAAATACTATACTGAATTTAAGCGCCAACTCGAAGCAAATCACCGCAACCTCAACATCGCAACCATCTACAGCTTCAGCGTCAACGAAGACGATCCCGAAGATGTATTCCCTGACGAAGGATTCGAAACCGACAAGCTCGACAAAACCTCCCGCGACTTCCTCGAATCCGCCATCGCCGACTACAATCAAGCCTTTGGTACCACCTTCGACACCTCCTCAGACAAATTTCAAAACTACTACAAAGATGTCTCCCTGCGTGTCAAAAACCGCGAAATCGACATCCTCCTCGTCGTCAACATGTTTCTCACCGGCTTTGACGCCACGACCCTCAATACCCTCTGGGTCGACAAAAACCTCCGCCAACACGGCCTAATCCAGGCCTTTTCGCGCACCAATCGCATCCTCAACACCGTAAAAACCTTCGGCAACATCGTCTGCTTCCGTGACCTCAAAAAAGCAACCGACGACGCCATCTCCCTTTTCGGTGACAAAGAGGCTGGCGGCATCGTCCTCCTCCGCTCCTACGACGATTACTACAACGGCTTCGAAGAAGACGGCCATTATAAGCCCGGCTACGCCGAACTCATCGCCCGACTTCAAAACACCTTCCCCCTCGGCCAACCACCCCTAGGCGAAACCGCCACAAAAGACTTCATCCGCCTATACGGCGCCATCCTCCGCCTACAAAACATCCTCACCGCCTTCGACGACTTCACCGGTAACGAAATCCTCACCTCCCGTGACTTCCAAGACTACCAAAGCACCTACATCGACATCTACCAGGACCTCCGCGTCCACAAAAACGCCGACAAAGAATATATCAACGACGACATCGTATTCGAGCTTGAACTCGTCAAACAAATCGAAGTAAACATCGACTACATCCTCCTCCTCGTCGCCAAATACCACGACACCAACTGCACCGACAAATCCATCCTCGGCGCCATCGACCGCGCCGTCTCCTCCAGCCTCGAACTCCGTAGCAAAAAAGACCTCATCCAGTCCTTCATCACCCGAGTCAATGTCGACACCCAGGTCGATTCAGATTGGCGGACTTTTGTGTTGGAACAGAAGGAGAGCGATCTTGCGGAGATTATTGAGTTGGAGAAACTGAAGCCAGAGCCGACGTTGAGATTGATAAATGGTGCGTTCCGAGATGGAACACTCAAGACAATCGGTACTGACATAGATCGTATTATGCCGCCGGTCTCGCGGTTTGCTGACGGTGGTAGAGCGACAAAGAAGCAGACGGTTATTGAGAAGTTGCTGGCGTTCTTTGAGAAGTATTTGGGGTTGGTGTAGAGGGGGGGAATACTAAAGCGTTTGTCAATTGTATATAATTCGGTATTGTTCACATTGATTTGCAATTGTAAAATAGAAACAACAGTTGATTTGAATGATGAAGCATTAAAATATTGATAAAATCGATATCAAAATACTCATACGGTCTGGATGGGAAATAGTAAAATAATCGAGAAGGCCAATTCAAATGTGATTACATGGAAAGGAATATGCGGTGGAAGAAAAGTATAGCAAAGACATTGATTCGCTGTATGAAATTGCAAAAAAGCAAGGCGCCAAGATAAATTTATCGGTGATATTAATAACGCTAAATTGCCCTATAGATGACATTTCTGAAATAGTATCCAGCTTTGAAGAAAATGGAATTACTGTTCTGAATGAAGATGTTGAGCCAGATTATGAAGATGAAACCCTGGAGAGTAAAGTTATTCCATTTGATCCGTTGCGAATTGATATAAAAATGGACAAAATAACAGTTGACTCAATAATAAAGCGAATAAACAATAATGAGTTGGAGTTTGATTCATCATTTCAGAGAAAATCTGGACTTTGGAGCGTAAAGCAAAAGAGCCAGTTGATCGAGTCGATTTTTCTCAAGATACCACTTCCAGCATTCTATTTTGACGCATCCGACGATGATAAATGGCAGATCATCGATGGTCTTCAACGAATTGGAACAATAAAGGAATATGTAGTTGATAAGTCATTTGCACTTACAGGATTGGAGTTTCTTAAAGACTTCGACAAGCTGAAATTTAATCAACTGCCAAGGGCCATGCAAAGAAGAATTGAAGAAACTAATTTGAATGCGTACTTAGTGAATCCTTCTACGCCCAAGAATGTTAAATTCAATATTTTTAAACGAATCAATACAGGTGGTCTTGTATTGGAACCTCAAGAAATACGCAATGCGCTTTATCAAGGGAAAGCATCAAAATCACTGCTTCAGTTATCTAAAGTAAATGAATTTAGGGAGGCTACAGATTTTAGTATAAAAGCTGACCGTATGCTTGATAGGGAGTTTTGTTTGAGATATGTTGCATTTACACAGTTAGATTTTGAGAATAATTACACTGGTAACATGGATGATTTTTTAAATTTGGGAATGGAGTATTTAGGGAAGCTGTCTTCTGAAGATTATAATATGCTGGAATCTTCTTTTAGAAGAAATATGGTTCATTCGAAGAGAATATTTAGTAAGTATGCATTTAGAAGAATTGCTGATATGAGTAGAAGAGGACCTGTAAATAAGGCTATCTTTGAAATATGGTCATCAGCATTATCAACTCTTTCGGAGGAACAAATAGAGGTACTCGTATTGAATAACGATGTAGTTATGCAGAAATTCTCGACATTATGTAACAATTATTCTTTTCAAAATGCAATACGAGCAGCTGATAAAACATCAGTAAGCAATCGACTTTTACAGGTAAAGAGTCTAGTTTGGGAAGTACTGGAGAGAGATACAAATGATTAAGAAACTATTGTTAAATAACTTTAAATGCTTTCGAAATATAGAAATTGATATGGCTCCTTTGAATATATTCACTGGTATAAACAGTATGGGTAAGTCTAGTGTTATACAAGCATTTCTTTTGTTAAGGCAGGCATATGATTTAAATTGCCTTGATAAAGGGATTCAATTGAATGGTAGTTTGGTTAACATTGGGAATGGATCAGACTTACTTAATAGAGAAAGTGATATTGAAAAAATTGGAATAGAATTAGTTGATTCAAATCAAAATTTTGCATTCGAGTATGTTTATAATGGTGAATCGGATTTTCAGAAGTTAGTTGATACTTCCTTGGACTTAAGTTCGATAAATTTAGGTGGACTTTTTAGACCGAATTTTTCATATATTTCAGCCGAGAGAATAGGGCCACAAAGATATTATCAACAATCATATAACGATGTTTATGAAAAAAAACAAATTAGTTCGCGAGGAGAACTATTTGTCGACTATTTGGCAGAATTAGGCTTAACTCAGAAAGTAGAAAATAAACATGTTCTTCATCCTGAAGTGAAAAGTGATTATTTGCTGTATCAAATGGAGGGGTGGCTCTCTGAAATAAGTCCAGGATTGAAACTGGACACGCAGAAATTTAAGGAAGCGGGAATTGTTGGTTTAACATATGGAGTGGGTTCGGAAAAATATACTCCGATTAATGTGGGATTTGGAATTAGTTATGTTGCCCCAATTATATTGAGCTTGTTGAAAGCTATTGAAGGGGACGTTGTAGTTATAGAAAATCCTGAAGCACATCTTCATCCAAAGGGACAACGAAAAATAGGCGAGTTGATTGCACTTTCTGCACAAGGAGGAGTACAGGTTATAGTCGAGACACATAGTGACCATTTACTTAATGGAGTAAGACTTGCTGTTAAGAATAATAAAATTGATTCTTCTAGTGTGAGGTTAAACTACTTTTATCTTGATAAAAATGAAAGCGGGAAGATATATCATACCAAAAAATCCCCAGCAATTTTGAAAGACGGCAGACTCTCTGATTGGCCAGAAGGTTTTTTTGACGAGTGGGATAAAGCATTAGATGAGTTGCTTTAACGCGGAGGAAAAATGTATATTACATTGAATGAAGTGACCGTAAACGGGGCTTTTTATCTCTGCGAAGATGGAACAAATGCAGAAGGCTGTATAAATGAGATAGTCAAATTTATTAAGACAATCAAAGATAGTAATGTCGAGGGAATCATTCTTTCGATGGACATGTATTCCTGGATAATATCTGTTCATTACAATCTGAATGAATGGTTTTCAGATAGAAACATACCAAGAGAGTATAAGCAGTTTTTGAGAGTGTATTTAGGAAAATATACTCAGTTGGTTGAAAAAACTGGTGATCTGTGCGAGCTTAAATTTATTCTTGACAGTACAGAGTATGTTAGTGATGGAGCATTGGTGGCGGCAAAAAATAGTCATCCTTTATTAAGTATAGCAACTAAGAAACCTTGGATAGATAACATATTGACAGGAGTACTCTATGAAATTGATGAAGATGGAAACGATGGCACTTGTCAAGTAGAATTGAGAAACGTTTCGTTGATTTCGACGTCCTCCGATATAAAGAAAATTGTAGGCGATATTGAATATGAATCAATATCCTCTGGATATGATTTGTGGGCGCAAAGAGAGAAAATATTTCCAAATCTTGTTTTCTGTGAAAGCGTGAAAGATCAGTTGTATAATGATCCAGAACGGTTTCACATAATTAGAGTTATGGAAAGACTTAATCTTCTAGACAAGTATTTTTCTTCTTGTGATTCACACTATGATCCTATATCAATAGGAACTAATGCAAGAACAGAATCTGAGACGGTAAAAACAAATCCTAGACTTAAAGAATTAAGAAAGTTTCGGCTACCATCATGTGAAGAACGGTATTTCTTTGATCATATAAGCTTTACTGGTAAATATACTGGAGGACGTATACATTTTTTACCTGATTGTCCAAACAGAAAATGTTATATAGGATATATTGGACGTCATTTACCCACAAGCATTTTTTAATGCTGATATTAATAGAATTAGTAGTTACTTTTATGTGGACGAACTTTATCGCAAACTAAACGACTTTACTAAAAACGACAAATTTGATGCATTGGATACCTCAATTAAGGAAGATATTATTGCCCTTCTTACAAAAATAGAAAGGCCTAGAGACGCATATAATGAGGATATTTTAATTAAAGAAATTGAAGATAGAATGAATTAGTGAACTGAGTTTGCGCTAAACAACTTGTTTTGTTTATATCGATTTAGTTGCAATTCGCGTACAGTGATTGTTGACAAGATATGAATGTACCTGCTCACAATTTATAACAGTATTATCTGAGGAGGCCATCCGTGAAAAATCCACTAGAAATAGATTTCTTTATAAGTTACACAAAAAAAGATGAAAAATGGGCTACATGGATTGCCGAGGTTTTAGAGTCAAACGGGTGTAAAACAATTATTCAGGCCTGGGACTTTAAGACAGGTGGTAACTTTATTAACGATATGCATGAAGCTATAAAGAAGTGCAAGAAAGTAGTAATAGTATTATCAAATCATTATCTTAAGTCTGACTATTGTCAAGCAGAATGGCAGAATATTTTTATATCTGACCCAGTTGGCAGAAAAGCTAGAATTATTCCTATACGAGTTGAAAATGCAAGTCCCGACGGTCTACTAAGTTCGAGAACTTATATTGATATATATGGAATAAGCAAGTCAGAGGCTGAGAAGCGGTTGATAGAACTTATACATAATTCTAGCAATCGAAAATCTGGTGGGTATCCCGGCGCTGTTCAAACTCATTTGCCTAAGATTAGTAAGTTTATTTTTAATCATGCTATACGATATTGGGGATACATGATTGATGATGATGAATTTGCGATGGCTGACTATATTGAAGCATTGGAAAAATATAGAATTTTTGTACAGAGTTTTTCCTCTGCAATTAATCTATTAAAAGCATTAAGAATTCGAAAAAGCAGGATTGATGTAGTAATACTAGATATCCGATTTTATTCTGATCAAAATGCCTGCGACCCATTAAGGGCATGGAGGTCAGGTGTATCTTTGTATTACGAATTAAGGGAAATACTACCAGACACAAAAATTGTAGCGCTATCAAATACAACATTACCAGAGGCTCGAGAATTATTTGAGAATGGTGATGACCTAGTATCGTTTTTTTCCAAGTATGAGAACCCACCAGAACAATTCGCCAAATTACTGAGGCAAAGTCTAGATGATATTTATGATAATAATTGATCGGGGGTTCGGCGGGCATCGCCAAGCACTATGACGATATCGTGGACATCCTTTCGAATACGGTTTCGCGGGATGAGTTGGTCGGGCCCGTGATTCGGATCGCGGGATCAAGGCGGAGCTGGGGCTGCTGCGGGAGCCGTTGGATCTGAGGCCCGACATGGCCGCGGATATCCTTTTTCTGATGGCCGGGTATAATATGAAGAGTCAGGCGATCGCAAATGAGGTGAGGAAAATGCAGGCAAACGAAGCGAGTGAAATGCATGCGTCGATTCCTGCGAGAATTTGCTTCTTGGATGTGGGGGATACGGTGATCGATTACGGGCGGGCGAGGGAGTTATTTGAGTTCCGGCGGAGGCCGGAGCTCGAAGACGCATGAGGATTCGGATATATAGGGGGCGGGACCAGATTGGCGGCAACATTATCGAGATCGCGACGAAGTCGACGAGGATCCTTTTCGATGTGGGGCTTGAGCTGGACGATGAGAAGAATAGGGAATTGCCGCTAATTGACGGGCTGTTTGACAGCAAGGGGTATGACGCCGTTTTCATATCGCATTATCACGGCGATCATATGGGGCTGGCCTATGACGTGTATAAGGGTATTCCGATTTATATGGGTGAGAGAAGTTTCCGGATTGTGAAGGCTTCTGATGTTTATAAGGGAAAACAGACGGTCGAAGTCGCGGGCTTTTGCAGGCATAAGGAGCCGGTCCAAATCGGTGACATTCGGGTCACGCCGTTTCTGTGTGATCACTCGGCCTTTGACAGTTATATGCTCCTGGCTGAGGCCGGGGATGAGAGGGTTCTTTACACGGGTGATTTCAGGTCCAACGGCAGAAAGCCTTACGAATCGTAAAAGCATCATACAGAATTGATGAACTCATTTACGCCTTCAATGTGCTGTGATTATTTGAGTTTAGGCGCATCGGCTCATGACTGCAAAACGCGCATTTTGAGAACCACTCGCGCGGACTATTGAGAGCCACCCGCGCGGCTCGCAGAGCCAGTTACGCGCAGAAAGAGAGCCACCTTCGCAAGAAGATGGCTCCCAGGTTTACTGGATACTTGAGCGCATGGACTGTTTTCCCTGGAGTACTATTTTGTAAGCTTGAGCGGAGAGTCGATCTGTAATCGCTTCCGCAGCGACCGGAATTGGGATCTGGTCCAACCATTCCGTGGGTTCAAATTGCGAAACAATAATCGTCGCGCGTTGCCGATATCGCCGATCGACAAGGGAGAGCAACAGTTGCGTATCGTCCTCTTGGATGGGAAAGAGAAGCCACTCATCAATGATTAGAAGTTCGTAATTGACGAATTGTTTGCGTAGACGATGAAGGGCCTCCATCCCCCTTTCCTTGGCTATCTTTAATTCATCAAGCAAATCGGGCAGATGGATGTAGCGGGTCGAAAGATACCTTCTACATGCAGCCTGTCCGAGCGCCTGTGCGAGATAACTCTTTCCGGCACCTGTTGGACCGACGATGAGGATGTTCTGCGCGTGCGGAATGTAGTTGCAGGCAGCAAGTTCAAGAATCGCTGCCCCGGAAGCGACGCCGACGCCTTTGCCGACGTCAACACCCACACCGAAACCTACAGCAACTCCAATTCCGACACCGACCTCGACGCCGACTGTTTCGCCGACACCGGCGCCAAAACCAACGGAAACTCCTATTCCGA
>Ga0209510_1003869_pt1 | contig 13655 bp, 15 predicted proteins | sample BiotimSIPDNA_FD_185749 | JGI IMG/M metagenome (GOLD analysis project Ga0209510, IMG submission 185749) | Anaerobic biogas reactor microbial communites from Washington, USA - Biogas_R1 time_0 SIP DNA (SPAdes) (version 2) | ecosystem: Engineered > Bioreactor > Anaerobic > Unclassified | place... | reverse complement strand
CAGGCAATATCATTATTGGTATTTTATACAGACGAATTGTCGAGAATAAGCAAGACCCTCTTGTTGCGTTGCAGAATACGTATGGAGTTGAGCTGGAGCCTGCGACATGTGAATACGCTAAGAACAGAATTGCAAAATTTATGAAAAATTTTACAGATGAAGATTGCAGTGAAATTATTAATCACAATTTTGTGTGTTCTGATATTTTCGAATGGGATTGTGAAAATTGGTGTAAAAAGCAGACAGACGAAGAAAAGCGTACTGCGGCAAATAAGAAATTAGCTAAAAAATTTATTCACTAATAAAAATAATGAAATCTAATTATTATATAAAGTCACATTAAAAAAAGGGTCAAATATGGCACAAGAATTATTAGAATCTCAAGGTATTGAACAAGATGGCGCTGAAATGGAACAGTTACGACAAGCTACTGGCGAATTTGTCGATTTGCTTTCGGAAATTTGTTCTAAATATGGCATTGAACAAGATGACATTGCTGCAATGAATGCTGGATTAGAAAATGTATGGAACAGTGTCACTATGAGTGAAGAACTGCCAGATGAAATGGAAGCAGCAGAAGAACTACAGTTAGAACTGGAAGAACTTCCAGAAGCAGAAGAAGAAGTAGATGAAGAAGCTTAATCCTGAAGCAACTGCTAAAGGACAGTTGGTCAAAGAATCTGACAATTATTCGAATATGAATAAAAAGCTGGACAAAATCATTGACATTATGTCCAGCATGTTATCAGAATTAAAAATGTTGAATAATTACAACACTGATAGAGCGAATTCTCAGTCTTTATTTAATCCATTTAGCACTTCTAGATAATCAAAAAAGGCAACTTATGCCTAAAATAAGGAGAAAGATATGAAAGATGATTTAAAATTGTCTAACTGGTTGTCGAATAATTTCAAGAGAATAGAAATATTCGAGCAATTCAAGTCAACTTGTGAAGTCAACAAAAATACATTCAATACACAAATAACACCGAAGTCTGATCTTAACCGTAATCTATCTATTGGACTATTATCAACCAACAACATAGAAGAATTCAGAGACCTAGCATTTACGTATGCACCAGTAGGTACAATCAAGACCGACATAGACCCAGAGTTCTATAAATCTAAATTATTATTACTTAGGGCTGAATTAACTAAGTCTTTATTAAATCAAAGAAATTCAAAATTAGCAGAAATATACATTAAGATACTAGAGAGACGTGATAAGTCCCACTGGAATGCCGATGTATCTAAGAAAATGGAAATATCTTCAGACAAGAGTGATAATATTAATATAACATTCACAGTAGTCTAAGCGTATGAATGTTAATCTGCAATTGTCAAAATGGCAAAAGGAATTCTTAGAACATTTCGATGATGACCTATTCATCGTTAAAGCTGGGGTAGGTGCAGGTAAATCCAGAATAATGGCAATATGGATCGTATTACAATGCATGAAAAATCCAGATTTGCGTTGTATTTGTATTGCTCAGAATTATAGAGCACTGACAAAAGTATTATTCAGAGAAATATTAAATGTATCTGCGTCAATGGGTATTAACGTAACCCATAATAAAAGCGCAGTCGAAATAGAATTCCCTAATAAGTCCATTATCTTCGGTTATTCTGCTGAAAATCCAGACTCTTTATTAGGTCTAACTGAAATTTCGATATTATGTATTGACGAAGCTGCATATTGTTCCGAAGAAATATACAATAATGCCAGAGACCGTATGAGAGGTAGCAAATATAAATCTAAGACCAGATTAATATCTTCGCCAGTCAACAACTTCGCAATCAAAAAAGTATCTAACTATTTCAGTGAACTATGTAAAAAATATCCAGACCAAGTAATGACAGTTAGTTCTTTGGACAACCCATTTACTAGCGAAGAATATAAAAATGAACTAAAAGAACGATACGTAGAAGGCAGTAACCTCTATAATCAACAAATTTTAGGTGAAATATTAGACATAGAACCGTCTAACCAGATAATATTCAGAAAAGACTTTGTACCACTTAATAGAGTAGATCCAGATAATATTCACTATTTCGGTTATGATGCTGCTGGCCTAGGTTCAGACAGAGATGTAATGGTAATAATCGACAAATATGGTGTTAAAGAAGTAAAAGAATCACAATCTACTGACACATTCGAAAAAGTAGCCATTATATCTGACCAATATAAGAGGTTCAATGTAATATCAGGATGTGCTGATGGTACTGGTGGATATTCTAGCGGAGTAACCGATGTATTAAAGCAAAAGGGTATAATGGTAACGCCAGTTAACTTTGCACAAGCAGCTTATAATAAAGAAGAATACCCAAATGCTAGAACAGAAATGTATTTAGAAGCTATCAAGGCAATTAAGGAAGGGTTCTATATACCACCCGAATATATAGAAGAATTTCTAGTACAAGAAGCTTTCATTAATAATAAGGGTCAATTAGCATTAGTTCCAAAAGACCTAATAAGAAAGGCCCTTAATAAATCACCAGACGTATCCGACGCCATAGCATTAGCCATATATTCAATGAATCATCGTGATAATTCACTCCTTGAAGCTAAAAAGGCTAAGAGTATAGCGTCTAAATATTTAAATCTTATATAATGAATCTAATTATTATATAAAGCAACTATAATGGTATTTCATGACAACAGAAGAATTAGATTATATCGCAGGCGATAATATGGAAGACATTCCAGCTATAGAAGATAATGTAGAAAGTATTACAGAAAGAACTTTAACAGAAGAAGAGTCTGACAAAATTATATCAGACTGTCAAGACTTTCTATGTCGTAGCAGTGATAGATTCAATAACACATTGTCGAGAGCCATGGATGATTTACAGATGTATTCTGGTAACTTCTGGACAGAAGACATAATGAAAGAATTTAAAAGAGGAAAGAACAGGTTAAATCTTTCAATTAACCAATGGACCACATTAGTTAACGCTATATCTTCACCATTTTCATCTTCACCATATCACGTTGAATTAACAGACAAAAAGAATTCAGAAGAATTACAAAAAGAAATTGACAAAATCGAATCAGACAATGACTCTAAATTAGCATTAACAGACGCATTTAGAAAAGCAATTATATCTGGTTACGGGTTCATTGTAGCGACCACAGTAGAAGACGAATTAACTGGTGAACCGAAGTTCATAATCGAAAGTCCTAAGAATTTATTATCAATTGCTATGGACCCTAATATTAATACATTAGATGGATGTGATGCCGAAGAAGGCGCTGTTGTTAACTTTATTTCAGTTAAAAAAGCAAAAAGACTATATGGCGACGACGTAGTTCCATTCGATTACCCTAGAAGTAAATCTAAATTGTCATTGGATAAAATTGAACAATGGAATATTGTCGAAAATACAGTAGCCATAGTATCTTATTACGTAAAGAACGAAAATAATACAGTAGACTTCTATAAAATATGTGGTAACAAAGTAGTTAGCATGTCTTCTCTACCTACGAAAATAATTCCAATAATCAGATTTGTTGGTAACGAAATATACGAAAATCAAGAAGTAAATTACAATGGCATAATTCAATCAACATTACCATTAATGCAAGGTCTGAATTCAGCATATTCTTCGTTAATCGAAAGATGTTCTAGAACTGTTAAAGCTAACTACCTTATGCATGTCGATTCATTAGACGGGTTAGAAGAATATTATGCTAAAGCTAACCAAGACGATTCAGTATTAGTCCTATGGAAAGGTATTAATAAGCCAGAACCAATTATCGAACAATTCCAGACTGGTGACCTACAAAATGTAATTAGCTTAACCAGAACACTAATCGAAGATGTGGCTGGTGTCCAATTAACTGGTATTCATAATGCGCCACAGAAGACGGCTACTGAAATATTACGACAAGAAGTTAACAATGAATCAAATGTATCGAATTATTATAATCATGCCATGTTAGCTTGTCGAACACTAGGTCGAATCATGATTCAAATGTACAACGATGGTAATGAATCAACATTTACGTTAGAAAATGGACCATTGGTTATAACAAGACGAATGAAAGAGAGACAACAATTACAGGCTGTATCCACGTTAATGCCAGATAACATGAAGCCTTTGGTCGCTAAATATTATGCTGATTCGCTAGATGATAATATCGGTGAAGACCTATCTAGAAATATTGTAGCTAACTTGCCAGCTGAATTAAAATTAATAGCTGATATCGAAGATCCAAATGCAATACATATGATGAAGCAAATGCAAGCATTAACTGATAATACAATGAAGGAATTAGAAGAAGCCAACCAAAAGCTATTAGCTATGCAAGAAGAACTCAAAATATCTCAAGAACAACTAAGGTCAGCTGAAGCTCAATTAATTAATAACAGAGAATCACGTCAATTAGATATGGCTAAATTCGAAATTTCTGAAAATAACAAAATGGCACTTGAACAAGCTAAGTTGGAACAAGATGGTATCAAGCATTCGGAAGATTTACAACTGAAAGCTCAACAAAATGCCATTAAAGCTGCAGCCGAAATTAATAAGTCTATAGAAAAGAATAACGAAATTCTAGGACTGGAGGAATAAATGTTATTTCAAATTATACATGGAGATGGTTGGGGTAACAATGCAGGAAAAAGTGGTAATAGATTTGCTACTGAACGTCAGACGCCAGCAGAACATAATGAAGCGTTAAATAGATATACAAATGGCAAGATATATACTAGAACACCTGTTGGTCTATTAAAAAGACAAATTGACATTATGAAAGGTAAGGCATATGAAAAAGCATTACCCAAATACTGGGATGATAAATTCCCAAGACGACCAATAACACAATCATCTGGTTGGATACAAAGTCTAAATTATAACCCAAATACCAATATCGGTTCAATTCGATATGGTAATAAGGACCATTCCCATTACATGACACCATACGAGGCTGCACAATTAGTTAATGCGCCTAGCATCGGAAAAATGGTCCATCAAAAGTATATGCACTAGCTTTTAAAATCTAATTATTATATAAAGAGGTAACGAGGAACCTATGTTAATCCTTGGAGTTGAATATACATGACAACAGAAGAAGCATTAGAATTTATTGATCCGAAGAATTCAGATTCAGCACCTGATGACCAAGAAAATGTAAATTCAACCGAAGATACAGCGTCCGTATCCGAGGTAGCTAATGAAAAAATGGATGATACTGCCGAACCAACTGGTACTCCTAATGCTGAAGAAGTAACCAATGTTGAACCAAAAGCAGGTGAAAAGGCAAAGCCAAAAAAATCGCAATTAACTCCTGAACAGAAAAGGAATTATGCATTTGCTAGGGAAAAGCAAAAAAGACGTGAACAAAAAGAATATTATGAATCTCAACTCAAGGAATTACGAGCTGAATTAGACAAATATAAAGGTCTAAAGAAAGACGATTTCAAAGGTGATGAAGATGCATATATCGAATATAAATTAGATCAACGTCTAAAAGCAGAACAAGTAAAGCAATTAGAAATGCATAACCGAGAAATTCAGAAGGAATACGAGGATTTGGAAATACAAAGTCGTATGGAAAATTCCTTTAGTACACCAGAAGAAAAAGAAGAGTACTTGGTAACCTTGAATAAGTATGGACCAGTCTTTCTTTCTTATTTAGAACAGAAAGGCGAAGAAGTTGCTAACACAGTCCTATCTACTATCGACCATATGCCTCAATATCCGAAGGTGATGAATAAATTATTAAAGGACGGAGATGCTGTCGATTATATCACATCTTCCCCAGACCCGTATTTAATTAAGCAAAGATTTTACGCCTATGCCAACAAGATACTTAATCCACCAAAGCAAAAGCCAAAGGCTAAATTGCCAATCATTGGTAAGCAAGTATCAAATAATCATAGTATATCCAATTCAAAAGTTGATTGGGTCTCATACTTACAAAATCATTAAATTTAAATATCAGGAGATATTATTATGGCCGCAACAATTGCTAACAAAGTTAACGCAGTTACAAATAAAAGAACAGAGCTAGTCAACGTACGTGCTGCTTGCAAAATGTCATTCTTAACCGTAGGTTCTCGTTCCTATGCAAAAGAATTCTTACGTCCAGGGTTACGTAATGGTCAATCCTTCGATTTCGTTATTACCGATACTGGTAAATTCGGAACAAGCTTGGATGTTACAAGCAATCTAACCACATTAACCGAACGTAAAGTTACAGTTCCTATTAGTATAGGTAACGTAGCAGTTCAGACCAATGCTATCGAAAAAGTAACAGACCTTGACTGGGATAGGGAAGTTGCTACTCCTCAGGGAAATAAATTAGCTACTGGTCTGGTAAAGCAGGCTGTTGCTGAAGATATCGGTAAGCAGAATATGGCGTTCGTTGGTAAAGGATTTGGACCACTCGCACAGGCTGGTCAGTCTATTCAGAGCCTTACTGATGAAAAGATTTATGGATTCATTAACCCACGTGTTCAAGGCGTTCTAACGTCTAATGGTCAATCCTTTGTACCACTTGGTGCTGTTAAATCCATTTCCGATGTTGGTGCTTTGGGTACATTTGGTAACGTTGAATATCATTCAGAACGATTCATGCCTTCTGTTATGGTTACTTCAGCATTAGCTAGTCAAATGGCAAGTGCAACCGTTGCTTCTTATACGCCTGGCTCGAATGGTATCGATACTATCGGATTGAGTTCTGGTGTATCTGCTACTATTCCAGCTGGTATGCCAGTGTGGATCGAAGATGTATATGCTTGCGACACTGTTGGTGGAGTAACGACTTATCCTAAAGCATTTATCGCTGTAAGTGCTTGTGCACCTTCTGCAGTAGCAGTTCGTTCTGTTGACTTTGCTGGCGAAGGTACTAAAGAAGCTGCTTGGGCTGATGGAAGCAATATCGTAACTTCGGCTTTAACTGGTAAAGCTGTTACTTGTCCTCCAGCTGATACTTACCATTGTGGTATTATTCGTGCAGAAGGTTCTTATGAATTCGACACATTGGACCAATTGGACTTCAATGATGATAAATCAAAGACAACCAGTATCGCTGGTGTTACAATGCATGAGAATAAAGATTGCGACAAAATCGCTGGTGTTAATATTAACCGTTGGGATATCGTCTGCGTCGCCGGCACAGTTGAACCACGTGTTCAAGCCATGGTACTAGTTGCAGATGGTATTAACCAAGTAAATTCTTAATATTATTCATATTCTATAATTAAAAGATATGTGCTATTACGGTACATATCTTTTTTTTTATAATCTAATTATTATATAACACGTAGGTATTAAATGTCACTAAAAGATTTATTCAAAAAATCAGTAGAAGTTGCTAAAAGATCAAAAGCACAAGGACAGACCTGGGTATTTAAAGGTAATCCTAACTGCTGTGATAAATGTAAAAAGATGACAGGTTATACCGTTCATGGACCTAAGCCTAAATGGTTCCCACATGTAATTGATAAAGATGGTAGATTTAATTGTAAATGCGATTGGGTCAAGGTTAAATAAGGGTAAAATATGATATCAGTAAGAGAAGTAATAACAGAAGCATTAGCTAGAGCAAATATTGTACCAAGACGACAAGCAGCTCCTGGTCATATTGTTGAAGAGACATTTAAATTATTAAAGGGAATTGCGTCTAAATATAATACTACCGATTATTTGTCATTTACTCAAAATGAAAAGGTTGTACCATTTAACTCAGTATTACACATCGTAACCAACGATGACCCTTCTTCGAATTCATTTACATTCGATGGTGAAGTAATCACAGTAATTCCAAATGTTGCTAAAATTAACAAGATATACGTACCAGACGCAGATTCATGGTATGAATTATTCGAAGAACCTTATCAATCATTCGATGGTAAAGGTCCATCGTCTGATATATACACGGTACTAGAGAAATCAGAAGGTGAATGGCTAATTAAATTCAAAGTACCAAATGTTAGTAAAGTAAAAATATTATACAATGAAGCGCTAACTTTCGACATTAATTCTAATCTGTATATTTCAGATTCATATGCTGAACTATTCATATTAGCATTAACCAAAGCTTTGGTACAGAAATATCCAAGAAATGACAATACGATGTTCCAGAATTTATCAATGGAATTAGCTAAATGTGAAGAACTAATTTCAGTACCTAAAGCTGCTAAAAGACGTATTACACGAGATTCTTGTAGACGATATAATGTTAATGACCTAATTACAGGGAGATTTATATTTAATGGCTAACAGACTATTAACCAACATTGCTGGTAAGACATCAAGAAGTAACATAGCTAAAGTTGGTCTAGGCACCAGTATTAATTGGTATCAAGAAGTACAAGATACATCGGAACATTCCTGTGTAATGTTAATGAGACCAATTAATGGCATGGTAACTGCTACCGAATTAACTGGTCAATGTAGAGGAATGTTCACTGTCAGTAGAGCGTATAACAATGAACCAGGTCTATATGCAGTATATGACCAAAAATTATATTATATCTCTAAATCGAACGAAGCTACCGAAATAGGTAACATTGAATCATTTAATACAGAATGTAAAATGTGTGAGACTGGTGGTTATGGGAGTGCTCATCCACATTTGATTATTACTGATGGAACGTCAGTATATGCAGTTAACGTTGGTCTACCATTAGGCGACCAACAAGCAGATTTACGAAGAATACCATTACCACTTCGAGTTAACACTGAAGCTACTTATATTCAGCCAACTCATTGCGCCTATTTATATGGGTATCTGATTGTCAATGACTCTGCTACTGATGCATGGTACAAATCATATCAATATCCATTCGAATCTTATGCTGAAAATGAGCCTGAATATAACGACCTATTTCAGATATATACCGATGATTTTAAGGACTACGGATTCGTAACATATTCCGAATGGACACCTGATAACACATTGGCATTATGTTCAAATGGTTCATATTTGTTCACATTCGGAACAAGGTCATATCAAATATTCTCGTATAATAATGACGTCAATAACCCATTTTCATCGCCTAATAATGCTGCGTCTAATATCGGTATTAAAGCAGTTAATTCTTTGTGTAACTTGGGTAACATTACGATATGGTTAGGCTCATCGGATTTAGGTGATTCTGGCATATTCATGTTGGATGGTACAACTATATCAAGAATATCAACAAAAGATTTAGAAAGAGAATTCGTACATTTGAACCAAAAGGTAGCATATGCTCAAATGTGGCAAGAACAGCAACATATATTTTATGCTATAACTTTCGAATCAGACAAAGTTACATACGTCTATGATATAACCGAAAGAGCATGGCATAACAGATGTTCCTTGGATTCAATGAATTTACAATCGTATTGGCGTTATAAAAATGCTACATTCTGCTATGACAAGGTATATTTTGGTACTAAAGATGCTCTATGCTACATGGACCAGAATGTATACAAGGAACATGATGGTAGACCAATATTAAAGATTAGACGTGGTGGTGTATTGACATCTAACGGCATGCCATTCTTTATTAACAGTGTCAATTTAATAATCAACAATGGTCAACACAGCTTTAACGATACTTACTCTGACTACGAACTTAATCCAAGGATAACTATTCGATATAGTTGGGATGGTTCGACATGGTCTGACTATGAAGATGGTTATTGTGGTAAAATAGGTGAATACGAATATAACACTGTATTTTACAATCTAGGCTTTGGTAAATACTTCACTTTAGAAATAAGTACAACCGAAGAAATACCATTATCTATCATGAATTTACAGATTAATTATTCTGAAGGAGCTAATTTAATATGATAAAAGAAATTAAGTATTCAGAATATGATCAGAACATACAAGCGTTAACTGGCAAATATGGTTACGATGGACAAAAGACTTTCAGTGTAACCATAATAAAGAACATTGTATATATCGTGTGTAAGAAAGGTTGTAATGCTGATTACCAGTTACCATCAGTATACGATGGATTTTTACAGACCAGTAAAAATAGACAAATAGAAATAACGAATAACCGAATGAATGTATCATTGGACAACGATGAATCAGCATTTGGCATATTGGAATTAATTAATAAGTAAGGAGTACATATGGCCATTGGCGAAATAGTAGCAGGTGCTGTTCAAGGTCTAGGAGGATTAGCTTTAGGCGCTTATGATTCCTATAAGACTCGTGAAGCTAAAGAAAAAGCACGAAAAGAACTTAAAAAGTTAGGGTTAGAATCAGATGCATCGTATGCTACCATGCTGCAGGATTTAACTGATTACTACGCTAATAGAAATACATTAGGAACGGCAGAAGATGCCAAGACGTACAAGGATTTAATCAAGGGATATGACCCGAATGATTATGCCTATGATTTTGATGAATTCGAATATAACAAGACTGTAGAAGACTTCTATAACCCATATCGAGATAAAATTATTAAAGGTACATCAGATGCACTGCAACACACTGCAGCAGGTGCTGGTCTTGGTAGAGGTACTGGTGCTGCTCTTAATATTGCTCAAGGTGTAGCTGATAAAGACCAAGAGTTATATAATACTGCATATAGTCAATTCGCGGATGACAGAAATACAAGCTACAACCAATGGTCTGACTATATTAATAAGATGCAGAATAAATTGAACACATTGCAACAAGGATATAATACTCAAGTCAGTATGCTAGGTGATTTATCAGATGATTTTTATAAGGTCCAAGATGCACAAATGGCTGACCGACTAAAATTAGCACAAGACAGAGAAGCTGCTAAATCTTCGTATGCATCTCAAATTGCTAGCATAATTTAAGGAGTTAAAATGTTATACGAAAGAGATAATATACCATATGCAGCAATGTTACAATCTGCTATTGCTGGAATTAGACAGAATATAGCTGATAATACTGCTAGACGTGATAAAATGGCAGAATATGCTAAAGGATTAATTGGTGTTGGTGGTAAGGCCTTTGACCGTTACCAACGAAGCAAAGAATTGTCCACTGATACTTCTGATATTTCTGCTAAAATCGCTGAATTAGAGAATGAATTACGTGAATTAACTGTAAAAGAAATGCAACTATCGAGACCTAATCAGGCGACAGCAGACACAATTAATAATACGGAGACTAATTATGGCGTATAAGATGGATAATTTAAGATATGGCGCAATGGATGATTCATATCTAGACAGTATGGCTGAAGCCAATGATAATAGTCAGGATGCAGTAAGATGGAAATTATTAGCTGACCAAGCAATGAAAGATAAGTCATTAAATTCTACTAACGAAGGTGATGCATATCGACAAAAAGAATTATTAGCTGTTCGAGCTAGAAAGAAAAAAATTGTTCAAGAAATCGCTGAATTAAAGAAAGAATTACAGCAACGTTCTCAGTTACAAGCTTATGAAGATAGGTATAAAGATAGTCCTATGTGGAAATTAGCTAAAAAGCAATACATCGATACTGGCGACATGAGTGCGATTGAATCATTCGTTACTAGAGAAAATGCACTAGAAGAAGCTATGAAGACTCGTGATTTTACTGCTAGAGAAAATGAGTTGAGTCGTCAAAATGCTTTGGAACTTAATAAAGCTCAAAAGGCTGAACAGTTAGAATATAATTTAGACGATGCACAAGAAAAGGTTGAATTAGCTCAGAATAAATTAAAAAGCGCAAAAGCATTAGGTATACCAACTGATATCAGAGATGCTCAGATATCTTTTAATTCTGCAGTTAAAAGATTGAATAAAATTCGTGAAAAAATGGGTATGGGAGATTCCGATTATGAATTAGAAAGCTATGAAGACACTGGCAAGACAGACTCTGTTAATTTAACTGTTGAAGAACTACTAAATAAAATTCCTGAGAATTCTATATACGCGACAATAGACGCTAAAAATGCTGCTATTGACGAAATAAAGGCACATCCTGCTTATACGCTGCAAAAAGATGAAAAATTAATAAATGCAGTGAGTAACATCGAAAAGACCAAGACACGAGAAGAAAGAAAAGCACAAGAAAATAAAGACCTAGAAGCTGCTAAGAAATTATGGGCTAACTTATCTAAGTTAGATAAAGAATTATATCAAGATGGTGACATAACCTATGATAAAAATAATCCTGACCATAGGTTGCTCGACAAATTCAAAGCTACATTCGGTATTAAATGGAATGGAGGTAAATAAATGACAAAGGACGAGTTGAAAAAAATAATTAGACTAGAATATAGAAAGCAGCTAACTAATAACGATTCTGCGAAAGCAAATGAAGTAAAAGCCCTTTGGAATGAAGTTGATAATGCTAATTTCGAAAATCCTGCAGCAGTTGATACTTGGGTTAAATCGAATCATGGTAAATTATCAAAATTCGGATTAGATGCAAATGAAGAAATAGATAAGATTCTCCAAAAATCTGATAAAGAAATTTATGGAAAAATTCCTGAATTACAAGACAAAGAATATTTAGACAAATTGGATAAATTCAGTATTGCTAAATTGCGCAGCGATGCTCGTAAGAATGGCTTTTCTTCAGTTCAAGAATATATAGACGCTGCATATAAATTTAAAGCTGACAGAGAATTCATGAAATCATTCGAGCCAGACCCTAATGCTGGTAAAATAGATAAAGCAAGAGAATGGTTAGCTAAGAATTTTTATCCTAATGCGTACGAAGCTGCTAAAAATCAACCAGTATATGGAACATCTGAAAATAATAAAATCGAAAAGTCTCTCATAGCTGATCAAATACTTAATGCAGTAGCAGTTGGAACAGCTCCAATCGGAGGATTATTTAAGCAATTAGCTTTAGGTGGTGGAACTGCTTTAGCGTCAGAAGTTGCTGGTAAATACTTTTCTAATAAAGATATAGACCCTTTACAAGTAGGTATAGGAGCTGGCGTAGGTGCTTTTGGTGGTAGAATAGCTGGTAAATCTGCTGGCGATCTAATTAAAGGCGCTGCTGGTCGATTGGGTATAACACCTAGAGGCAACGCTGCTGGTAAAGTGATTTATGGCGCTGGTGATGTATTAGAAGGTGCAGCCATTGACCCTAAAGAAGAAATTGCAATGGCTAGAAAAGCATCCAAAAAATGGTTAGGTCCAACGACGAAGGAGATGAAAGAGAAAAATATACCAAAGATAAATAAAGATCCAAATTTAACACCTGAACAGAAAGTTGATGAATTAGCATTGCTAGATGATCTTGAAAATATTGATCCTGAAAAGACAGTGATCGAAGCTCGAATAGGAGCGAAAGAATCACAAAATCATTTGAAAAAAATGTTAGCTGATCCAGAAAAATATGGTGAACAACTTAAAAAATCGGGTGATTTCTATCCAATTAAATCACAAAAAGATTATTGGAGACAATCGTTAAAAAATGAATTACCAACACCAGAAAATATAAAATTACATAAAGATATTTTGGAATATTCAGACCCTAAATTTAATGCTTTTAAGTCTGATTTAGATTTATTCGAATTAGACCAACCGATTATCGCGTTAGAAGGTCAGACTGGTATACCATTTCGAAAAGCATGGGCAGAACCTAAAGGTAGTTCAACGCTTAGAACAATGTTACAAGGTGGTTCAATGTTAGGTGCTAGAAAATCAAGAGAAATGGATGAAGATGATACAGCATCCATTTATAACGCTATTGTAAAAAATAAGCCAGAGGATGTCG
>Ga0209510_1003867_pt1 | contig 13673 bp, 16 predicted proteins | sample BiotimSIPDNA_FD_185749 | JGI IMG/M metagenome (GOLD analysis project Ga0209510, IMG submission 185749) | Anaerobic biogas reactor microbial communites from Washington, USA - Biogas_R1 time_0 SIP DNA (SPAdes) (version 2) | ecosystem: Engineered > Bioreactor > Anaerobic > Unclassified | place... | reverse complement strand
CGGCTAAAAAATTTCCTGAGACCAAAAATAAATAATCGTCTTTTTGTCCTTGATATTTATCTACTATCTTTGCAAAGGGGAAAACTAATAAAGATCTACAAAGCCAATATATCGATACAGCAATCCCAACGGTTAGTGCCGTTCCACCAACAATTCTATCAGTAATAAATATAGCAAAAACAGGAGTTACCATTCCCCATCCAGTCCAAAAAGCAATGTCTGTTAATATTAAATTCTTAATTATTTTATTCATTATTATTTTTAATTATTTTATTTCCTAAAAAGTTAAAGCCAGTTTTAAGTATAAATATAATTCCAATTGAAGAAATAATTACTTCTGCTCCTCTAATAATCATTGTAAATGCAGTTACAATAGAAACAGGAAGTCCCAACGACCCAAAAGCAAAATATTGAATTGCTTCATGAGATCCAAGGGCTGTCGGAATTGGTATCATTGAAGATAGATACGTAAAACCTAAAATTGATAATGATGGTAAAAATCCAACAACACCTCCCAAGAAAGATATTAATATCCATGCTCTTACCTGCATTGCAAAAGCTCTTAAAAAAGATATTCCCATTCCCTTATAAAAGGCCTTGTTTTTCAAATCAAAGTAATTAAAAACATCTTCTTCAACGACAAGAAAACTATTGTCATCTTTAATTTCTTTTTTCGAAAAAATACTACAGACCTGTCTAATAATACTTTTTTTACCAATTGCCTTAAAGTAAAAATAACCAATAAAAGAAACGAATATGAGAAAAGATATTCCGAATGCTATTGCCAGCTCTTTGGAAGGCAGATAGAAATTAAATAAAAAAAATGCTAATCCCAACAAAATAACTATAATGTTTGCCGTCCACTCTAAAATTCTTTCAATAAAAACAGAAGAAAATGACTTTCTCCACGAAACTTTTTTGTCTTTAGATAATCTATATACTCTATATCCTTCACCTCCCCAAATTATAACAGGGAAAAGATACATTATTGCATATCCCCCTAAATATATTTTTATTAATGACCAAAAAGAAACATTCTCTCCAGAATCTTTTAATATTTCTTTCCATCTCCAATTGCCAATAAAAATAACAACAAAAGACAAAAAGAGAATAAAAATAGCTTGATATACATTAAAAACAGAAAAAGATTCTTTAATCTCCTCCCAACCAACTACTTTTCCAAACCAAATAAATATCCCTAATCCTAAAATTAAAGATACAAAGAAAAGTATTTTTTGCTTAAAACCAAAATCCATATCTTCATTCTATTACAAAATGACGCTCTAATCAAGGATAAATTTATATTCTTTCTTCAATAAAAAAACTAATCTCTTCTTTTACCTCCTCCCAGTGATAATTGTGACCAGAAATATTCATTGCCTCTGAAAATGATATATGATTTCCTCTGATGTTTTCATAAGTCCAAACAAAAGGAGCTCTAAATAAAGAGAAAATTAAACTACCTATTTGACCATTAGCTAAAATATCATCTTGATTTTTTATTTCTAATATATTTTCTCCCTCTGTTTTACTTTTCCAAAAAGGAGTTCCTACCTCTATAGAAATAACATTTTCCTCATCACTACTAATTTTCTCTATCGCAGAGTTAGCAAAGCTAGCACCATTACTTAGCCCTGCTATAATAACCATTTTATCAGGATTATCTTCTAAAAAATCTTCAACCACCATGGCAAAAGATTTTGCGCTACTTGGAAAGCCTCGAATAATCTCTCTTATAGAGCCAATTTTACCAATAATATTTTCTCTAGTTCTATAATATTCAACAATTGATACTCTAAAACCTTGATTTTCAATTAACTCTTTAATCTCATTAATTATTGGATTAAAGTCCATGGCGTTTTCAAAAGGAGTGGTCCCCCAGCCACCAGAATTAAAAATTAAAACAACTTCACTTTCTTGACCAGCTGTTATTAATTTTTCTTCAAAGCTTGTTATGTTTTCTTCAAGAAAAAAGAAATAAAACCAAACGGAAGAGATTATTAGAAGTCCCGTTAAACAAAATATTAATATTTTGTTACGCTTCCTCATATTGAACTTTTAGTATTTTATATTTTTTACCATTATTAAAAGACACTGTTTCGCCAACTCTTTTTCCGATAAAAGAATTTCCTAATGGTGATTCATTGCTAATTTTACCAGCAAACGGATCGGCCTCAAGCGTTCCTACTATCTTATACTCCTCTTCTTTTGCTGATTCATTTTTAAGAATAACTCTTGCTCCTATATCAACCTTGTCTTGGTCTTTCTTGGATGGCCTTTTTATTATTGTATAATTTTTTAGAATATAATTCAATTCTTCAATTCTTTTTTCTAATAATTCAATGTTTTCTTGAAAAGAAGAAAACTCTGGATTCAAAGAATCACCTTCAAGTATTGGTGGCACATCTTCTAAAATCTCTTTTCTGTAGAGGGTTAATTCATCATATTCTTGCCGGACCTTTTCTAGTCCTTCTTTTGTTAAATAATATACTTTTGTCATATTTTTATTAAAGGAAAACTTCTCCTTTTGGGGAGAAGCTCCTAATCTTTATTAATTTTATTTATCTTATAAAATAAAGCTTTTCCCCTTATTGCTAAAAAATAACACCAAAATAAAGCAAATTTGTTTTGCCCACTTTGACGTATATTTCTGTTTTGCAATAAAAGTATTCATGCTTTTTTATGAGTATACTCCTCTACCTACTCTTGTCAAGAGACCAATTATAAAATAGTATATATCTATGATTAAAAAAATACTTATTTTACTAATAATAATTGGAATTATTTTTTATGGATACACAAGTATTTATCAACCACTTTCAGAAGAAAGCGGCTTAAAAATTTTTAACATTGAAAAAGGTTCCTCTATTAAAGAAATTGCTCAAGAGTTAGAAAATGAAGGGCTTATCAAATCATCAAGTTTTCTTATTGCTTATTGCCTACTAACAAACAATAGAAACATACAGGCAGGAGAATACTTGTTATCACCGCAAATGAATATCCCTCAAATTACAGAAATAATAGTTGGCGGAAAAGTAAATGAAGAAAAAATCACAATTATTGAGGGCTGGGACCTAAATGACATCGCTCAATATCTTGAAGAAAAAGGAATATCAACCAAAGAAGAATTTTTTAGTGTTGCTGGAAAACCAAAAAGTGAAAATAGTTTAGAGGGATATATTTTTCCTGATACATATAATATCACAAGCAGAGACACAGCAGAAACAATTGTCCAAAAAGCTCTTTTAAATTTCGAGAAAAAAATAAACGCAGAATTAAGAGAAGAAATTGAGCGACAAGGAAAAACAATTGATGAAATCATTATTATGGCTTCAATTATTGAAAAGGAAGTTAGAACATTGGAAGATAAAAAAAATGTTTCTGATGTTTTATGGAGAAGGATTGAATCAGGTATGCCACTACAATCTTGCGCCACTGTCTTATATGCCTTAGAAGAAAAGAAATCTAGTGTCTCTACTGCAGATACACAAGTTGATTCACCATATAACACATATAAATACAAAGGATTACCAATAGGACCAATATCTAATCCGGGAATGGACAGTATTATTGCCGCAATATATCCAACAAAAAATAATTATTGGTATTATTTATCTTCTCCCGACGGCAAAACACACTTCTCAGTTACCCTTGAAGAGCATAACTATAAGAAAAACCTATACCTAAGATAATTTTTTGCCTTCAAATGACCTTAATATTTCCAATGGAACAGCAAAGACAATTGTATTTGATTGATCGGAACTAATATCATTTATTGATTGTAATGTTCTCAAATGAAGAGCCCCTTCTGATTCAGACAAAATTTTAGCGGCTGCAGCCATATTGTTTGCTGCGGCAACCTCACCTTCCGCCTTAATAATAACCGCTCTTTTTTCTCTTTCTGCTTCAGCTTGTTTTCCGATAACTCTTTTCATTTCTTCAGGTAAAGTAATGTCTTTAAGCTCAAGGTTTTCAACAGTGATTCCCCATGGATCAGACATTACATCAATAATTTCTCTAATATCTTCAGAAACCTTGTCTCTTTGAGAAAGCAATTCATCTAACTCAACTTTACCAACAGCATTTCTCATTGTCGTCTGAGCTAATTGAGAAACAGCATAGTAAAAATCTTCTACTTGTAGGACTGCCTTTTCTGCTGATTTAATTTTGTAATAAATTACTGCATTTACTTTCACCGAAATATTGTCTCTTGTAATTGCTTCTTGGTCTGGAACATCTACTGCTTTTGTCCTCATATCAACTTTTTTATAAAATTGAATTATTGGCCAAACAATTCTCCATCCCGGTTGCATTATCCCCGAAAACTTACCCAATGTAAACTTAACCCCATTTTCATATTGATTAATTTGCTTAATAGAAAGCAAAAGGATAATTATTATTGCAATTATTATTATTTCTATCATATTTTTTATTTATTATTATTAAAAACTTTATATCCCGCTCTAACTTTAGAGTTAACTTTAACTCCTACTTTTTGATTCTTTTTAGCTTTTTTAATTTTTTCTCCGTCGACCTCCATTGAGGATATTTTCATTTTTAAATTAGTATTTTCTCCTCCTTCAATTCTAATAGAATCACCAACAGAAACAGGCACAGAGAACTCTATAACCGCCACTTTTATTTTAGAAAAATAATGAATAACTTTTCCTATCTTTTTTTCTTTCATTTTAATAATTTAGATGCCTTTTTCTTTTTTTTGTCAATTTCTTTTATAACTCTTTCTACTAATTTTTTAGGATCTCTTTCATATATTATTTTGTTTGACGCTTTACAATAGCTCTCTATAATCCCCCTTATTTTATCTGCCATTCCGCCAGTTCCTTCTAAAACAGCCACTATTTTATTTGTTTCTATTGCAACGGTAAATTCGTGCAACGTCCCCGTCCTTCCGCATATAATAATAACGGCATCAGCTGACTTAGTCATTATTACATCTCTACCAACATAGTCTGCTCCCGTGTATATCATAATATTAAAAGGATCTAATGGCAATCTATATGATTTAAGGTGTTGACTTTCTGTTGCCGCAGGCGAAAATCCGATATTAAACCCTCCCAATTCATTACATCCAACTGAGGCAAAATATGGCACTCCTGTTGTTGCCCCAGTAACTAAAATGTGTCCATTTCTTGCAATCTCTCGTCCGACTTCTTTTGATATTTCTTCAATATTTTCTGAACAGTGCCCAACTTGGGCGGCACCAGAAACAACTATATTGTATTTTAATTTTTCATTTTTCATTGGTTTATTATATCAATTTTTAGCAACAATGTAAAAATTAGAGTATGGTTTTTTTCCTACTAAAATTTCCCCACTTTCAATAACCTTTAGTCCTGTGTCATTTACTAACTTAATTAATTCTTCTAATTCAAAAGAGTAAAAATATGTTCCTTTATTTCCATACCAAGGAAGATAAACTTCTTTTTTGCCTTTTGCTTTTTCTTTTAAGTTCCAAACTGTTAAGGTCAACGTGCCATCATCTTTAAGAACTTTTTTAACTTCATTTAAGAATGTTTTTTGAAATTGACTAGGAATATGATGTAATACCGCAATACTAAAAACTTTATCAAATAATTTATTTATCTTATTAATATCCCCAACAATAAATTCGCAATCAGGATATTTCTTTTTGCATATTTCAATCATCTTTGAGGAAGGGTCTATTCCAGTGTATCCCTTAACTTTTATAAATTCATAAAATCTCCCATTGCCACAACCCAGATCTAAAACAGCGTCATCTTTTTTGATACCCTTAAATAAAAACTCTAACTCTTTCCAAGGGACACCTCTAACACTTGAGTATTTTTCTGAAATACTGTTATAATCCTCAATAGTTTCCCTTATTATTTTTTTAACTTTATCATTTCCCATGAATTACAACGAACTAATAATTAAAGAACTTTTAGAAAAAAACGTTACACATCCTAAAGAATTGGCTTCTATCAAGAGAAGTTTTGCTAAAAAAAATAAAATAAATTGTCCTAGCAATATCTCTTTACTCAAAGAATATCACAAACTAGTCAATAAAAAAAGAATTGAAAAAAATGACGAGATAGAAAAACTATTAATCACTAGGCCTGTGCGTTCCTTATCAGGCGTAGTTAATGTTTCAGTATTAACTAAACCATATAATTGTCCCGGAGAATGTATTTATTGCCCTAAAGAAACAAATATTCCCAAAAGTTATTTATCAGGAGAGCCAGCTGTTGAAAGAGCTAAAAAATTAAAATATGACCCTTATTTACAAGTAAAAAATCGTATTGAATCATTGCAATTAGGTGGACACCCAACAGACAAAATAGAAGTTCGCATCATTGGAGGAAACTGGTCAAGTTATCCTAAAAGGTATAAAGAGTGGTTTGTTAAAAGATGTTTTGAGGCCTGCAATAATAGAAAAGATGAAACTCTAAAAAAAGCTCAGAAAAGAAATGAAACTGCGAAACACAGAATTATTGGAATGTCTTTTGAAACAAGACCTGATTTTATCAATCAAAAAGAAATTGAAGAAATGCTTTTACTTGGCGCAACAAAAATAGAAATAGGTGTTCAATCAATATATAATGATGTTCTAATTCTTAATAAAAGGGGCCATTTAGTTGAAGATACAATAAGAGCAACCGAGATGCTTAAAAATGCTGGCTTCAAGGTTTCTTACCAAGTAATGTTAAATCTTCCCGGATCAAATCCCAAAAGAGATATTGAAATGTTTAAGGAATTATTTAGTAATCCTGATTTTAAGCCCGACTATTTAAAGATATATCCTTGTGCTTTAGTAAAAGAAGCACCATTATATAATCTTTATCTCAAGGGAGAGTATAAGCCATACACAAAAGAAGTTTTAATTGAAACAATTAAAGAAATTAAAAAGCATATTCCAATATATGTCAGGATTGAAAGAATTATTAGAGACATTCCTTCTCCTTTAATTGTTGAAGGCGGAGCTAAATTATCAAACTTAAGACAACTTATTGATTCCCAAAAAATATGCAAATGTATAAGATGCCGAGAAATTAAAGATATTAAAAATGAAGAAGTTCTCCTCTATAGAGAAGATTATGATGCTTCAAATGGCAAAGAAGTATTTTTAAGTTTTGAAGATAAAAATAGAAAAAACGTATATTCTATTTTGAGATTAAGAATTACTAATAGTGATACTGCCCTTATTAGAGAAGTGCATGTCTATGGACAAGCAACACCAATATCAAAGAAAGGAGCTCAACACAAAGGATTAGGAATGTTAATGGTAAAAGAAGCAGAAAAAATAGCAAACAAAAAAAGGATTGCTATTATTTCGGGAGTAGGAGTAAGGGACTATTACAGAAAAAAGTTAGGATACCGACTTTCTAAAACCTATATGATTAAAACCTTTTAATTCTAGTTAATCCACTAAATGGAATAATTTCTATTCCTTTTTTTTCTAATTCATCTAAAAATAAGTTCATTCCTAAAGAATCAGAAGAGATATGACCTGCAATAACAATATTTATATGAGATGCCTCTGCTTCCTTTCTGTGGTCTTCTGATGCATGCATAGCAACAATAGTGCCAATCCCTGTAGCAGAAAGTGCCTCCATTAATTTGGGAGAGCCCTCAGTTCCTCCTGTAATTTCTGTAATGGCAATTTTACCACACCTATTATCCATCTTACCAGAAATAACCTTAGGACCAGATCCATTTTTAATCGCTTCTTTGTATTCAGGAATTTCCTTTAACAAATTAATTAAATCTTCAACCATTTCTATTTCTTTACTTTCAATTAGGTCTTTAAGGAATTTGGCTACTAAGTTATCTGCCGGAGTATGGATATTCATAAAGTTGACTCCTAAAATCTTTGATGAATCAACACTTTTTTGATGATTAGATGAAGAAACACTTCTTGAAACCTCTCCTATTTTAATATAATTTAGTGCTTCTGCAATATTAATTGGAACTCCGTACTGATTATAAATATCCGCCTGCATCTCCATAACATCACCTAAGTAAGATAGTCCTTTGCCAACAGGGTGATGACTAATAACTAAATCAACTCCCAATTGCTTTGCTAATAATAATTCTGCTGTATCAGTATCAATACCAGACAAAACCTTTTTAATTTCTTTGTCTTCTGCGATATTATGAATCCTTGAATCTAAATATGGATTAGTTAATGCTTCAATATCAAATTCATCTTTCTCTCTCTCACTTAGGGCCTCATATTTCTTCTTTTTTCTATTCAAAAACTTCTCTACTTCTTTAGAACCCCGAAGATCTGCCTCAATTCCCATCTTTATTGCTAAATCAAAAATCTCTTGTGTTTTCATAACAATATATTACTTCAAAAAAGAAAATTTGTCTAATGATAGAATGTTAACTCTTTTCACTACACTTAGTTAAAAGTATGCTTGTTTCATTGTTGATTGTTTGGACTACTCCTCCCTCGTTTGTAAAAATCTTCTCACCTTCTTTTGTTTTTATTCTAATTTCTCCAGGATTAATTGCTGAAACTAATGGAGCGTGATGATTCAAAATAGAAATATAACCTAAACGAGTAGGGATAGTAATAACCTCTACTTCTCCATCAAATACTTTCTTTTCAGGTGTTAATATTCTTATCTTCATTTGCCTATAACTTGATTAATATTTCCTTTCATATAGAACTCATCTTCTGATTTATTGTCTAATTCTCCTGATATAATTTTTTCAAATCCTTCTATTGTTTCTTCAATTTTAACATAAACTCCAGGAATGCCTGAGAAAACTTCAGCGACTGCAAAAGGTTGAGATAAATACTTTTGTATCTTTCTAGCCCTTGAAACAACAATCTTGTCTTCTTCTGCTAACTCCTCAATTCCTAAAATAGCAATAATATCTTGTAATTCTTTGTATCTCTGAAGTATCTTTTTTACTGCCGTTGCCGCTGCATAATGTCTTTCTCCAATGATTCTTGGATTAAGTAATGATGATGTTGATTCCAGTGGGTCAACGGCGGGGAAAATACCTAATGAAGCAATCGCACGAGAGAGCACTAGTGATGAGTCCAAGTGTGAGAAAGTTGAAACAATTGCCGGATCAGTTAAATCATCAGCAGGAACATAGATTGCTTGGACAGAAGTGATCGAACCATCATTAGTTGATGTAATTCTTTCTTGAAGAGAACCAACTTCTGATGCTAGGGTTGGCTGATATCCTGTTTGAGATGGAATCCTTCCTAGCAATGCTGATACTTCTGAGCCCGCTAAAACAAAACGGAAGATGTTGTCCATAAATAATAATATATCTTTCTTTTCTTCATCTCTAAAGTGCTCTGCAATTGTCATCGCTGTAAAAGGAACTCTTAATCTTGCTCCTGGTGTTTCATTCATCTGACCAAATACAAGACAAGTATTTTTAAGAGTGTTTGATTCTTTCATTTCTCTAAAAATATCATTTCCTTCTCTTGACCTTTCTCCAATCCCAGCAAAAATAGAATATCCTTGATGAAACTTCGCAATGTTGGTAATCAACTCTTGCATCAAAACTGTCTTTCCTACTCCTGCCCCTCCAAAAAGACCTACTTTACCTCCCTTGGGAAGTGGACACAACAAATCAATCGCTTTAATTCCAGTTTCTAATATCTCTATTTCACTTTTTTGATCTTTAAGCTTTGGTCCTTTTTTGTGAATACCATCTCTTCTTTGTGTTTTAATTTCTCCTTGATTATCAATTGGCTCACCTAAAACATTTAAGATTCTTCCTAATACCTCCTTTCCCACTGGAACTTCAATTGGTCTGCCTGTGTCTTCTACAACATCACCTCTTTTAAGTCCTTCTGTTGGTCCCATCGCAAGACACCTGACTTTATTTTCTCCAATCCCTTGCTCAACCTCTAAAACTAAGTCTTTATCTTTTACTTTTAGGGCACTGTAAAGAAATGGAGCTTTGCCTTCTTCAAACTCTACATCTATTACTGGCCCAATTATTTGTGTTATTTTTGCCATATTTTTATTTTATTATCCCATCGCTTCTTTAGTTGATGATATCTCAGAAACCTCAGAAGTAATTTGTGCCTGTCTTGCTTTATTATAGGCCAATCTCAAATTTTCTAATAATCCTTTGGCATTATCAGATGCATTTCTCATTGCCATCATTCTCGCAGAATGCTCAGAGGTGTTAGCTGAGAGTATAAATTGATATATCAAGTACTGCACAAAAACAGGAATTATTTCGTCTAATATCACTTCAGGTGATGGTTCTAAAATATATTCTTTGTTTACATCTCCACAGATGCTTCCCTCCAAAAACTCTTCTATTGTTTCATTTCTTACCGGGAAAAGCTGAATTGCTGTTGGCTTTTGTATAAAAGAAGAGTAAAAGTGAGTATAAACAATATATATCTTTTGATATTTGTTACTTAAAAACGAACTAATTAAAAAATCTGAAATTTCTTTTGTCTGACTAAATCTCCAATAATCACCAACTCCTGAAAAACTATATCTAATTTTTTCATTTTTTAAGTAGTGACTTACCGTTTTTTTACCAATCGGTAAAATTTCAACATTACCTTCTTTTCTTAACTCTGTTATTGTTTTGTCAGCTAACCTTAAGGCATTAGAATTAAAAGACCCACAAAATCCTCGATCAGAAGCAATGACACAAACTAACATGTCTGTTACTGGTCTTTCTTCTAAAAATACTGATTTTCCTTCCCTTAGGGCCTTTTTCATATTATTTAACATTTTTGCCATTTCTTCAGCAAAAGGTTTTGATTTTGAAAATCTCTTTTGAGTTTTTTTCATTTTAAGAGCCGAAAAAGTTTCCAGGGCACCAGTAATGTCGGAGATATTTTTAACGGAACCAATTTTTGCTTTTACTTCTTTAAGCTCCATAATTTAACTTAACCTTTTTAATTATTTCTAAAAGTGCATCTTTACTTTTATCAGACATATCACCGGTCTCTCTAATCTCTTTTAATATCTCTGGTTTTTCTATTTCAACTGTGCTCAAAACATCTTTTTCAAAATCTTTAATCTTGTCAATTGCCACTTCTTCAATATCGCTATTTACTCCGGTGAAAATAACGATAACTTCTTTTTCAATTGGCATTGGCTCTAAATCATTTTGTCTTAAAAGAATTGTCATTCTTTTTCCTTTTTCAATCGTCTTTTTTGTTTGAGGATCAAGCTCTTCGGTGAATTCAGAAAATCTTTCTAATTCTTGGAATTGTGCTAAATCCAATTTTAACCTTCCAGCAACTTTTTTTACTGCTTTAATTTGAGCTGATGATCCAACTCTTGAAACAGATGTTCCTACATTAATTGCCGGTTTTTGTTCTTTCTTAAATAAGGTTGCGTCTAAGAAGATTTGCCCATCTGTAATTGAAATTACATTTGTCGGAATATATCCTGAAATATCTCCTGCTTGTGTTTCAATAATTGGTAAGGCAGTCAATGAACCCCCTCCCATTTCAGAAGAAAGCATCGCCGCTCTTTCTAATAATCTAGAATGTAGAAAGAAGACATCTCCTGGATATGCTTCTCTACCTGGTGGTCGTCTTAAAATTAAAGATATTTCTCTCCATGCCCATGCTTGCTTAGTTAAATCATCATAGACAATTAAAGCATCTTGCTTATTATCTCTAAAATATTCTCCAATAGAAGCGCCGGCAAAGGGAGATAGATAAATAAATCCTGCTGGATCATCTGGAAAAGCACAAACAATAGTTGTATATTCCATTGCTCCTGCCTTTTCTAATGTAGCAATTGTCCTTTTGACTTTGCTTTTCTTTTGCCCACAAGCAACATATATACATTTTGGTCTGTCTTTTTCATTTTTTTGATTAATTATCGCATCAAGAGCAATCGCAGTTTTTCCTAATCCTCTATCTCCAATAATTAGCTCTCTTTGACCTCTACCAATTGGAATTAAAGAGTCAATCATTTTAATTCCTGTGTGCATTGGTTTTGTCACTGGCTGTCTTTCAATAACAGAAGGTCCCTTTCTTTCTAATGGAAAAAACTGGTCTGTTTTAATTTCCCCCTTACCATCTAATGGTCTTCCTAAAGGGTCAACAACACGACCTAAAAGATTCTCACCCACCGGCACGGAGAAAACCTTTTTTGTTCTTTTTACTATTGTTCCTTCTTTTATTTCCTTATCACTACCTAAAATAATTGCTCCGACTTCATACTCTTCAAGGTTCAAAACAAGACCCTGAACTCCTGATCCATCAAACTGAATTATTTCAAAATTTTCAACCCCTCTTAAGCCGGATATTTTAGCAACCCCGTCTTTTATTTCAACAACTTCTCCTACCTCTTCAATTTCTGGCGAGATTTGGATTCCTTCAAGTTGTCTTTTAAATTGTTCAATTATATCCATATATTTTATTTTTTAATTTAATTAAAGTATCTTTAAGAGATGCCTTAACTAAAATATCTTTTGTCTTTAAGCGAAATCCTGCCAAAAGATCTCTGTCTATCTCGTCTTCAATTTTATCAATTCCTTTAAATTTTTCTTTTATCTTTTTAATAATATCTTCTTTATCAAAATCATGAGAGAGATATAGCTTTGCCTTCTTTTCCTTATTATATATCATTTCTGCTTTTTTAATAATTGCTGGTAGATAGATTATTTTTTTGCCCAATGAAGATTTAAGATTAGCAAAAATCTTCTCATAATTATCTGGGTTTTCTTCTAAAGACAAATAAAGGGCACGGCTCCAACAAGATATTTCTTTTTCGGTGTTCATACTTTAATTTTGCTTAAAAAATCTTCTGAAATCTCTTTTCCTTTTGTGGCATCAATACTTTCTTTAAGAAGTTTTTCTGTAAGAAGAAAAGCGTTATCAATTATTTTCTTTTTTGTTGCTTCTGCTTCTCTCTCTTTTATTGCTTCTGCTTCTTTTTGAGCTCTTAATAAAAGTGCTTCTCTTTCTTCTTCTGCTTTTTTTACTAACTCTTCACTTCTCTTTTTTGCTTCTTCTTGAGCTTTTAATAAGATCTCTTTCTTTTTTGCCTCGTTTTCTCTTTCCAGTTTTTCTTTTAGATCTCTAAGTTTCCCTATCTTTTCTTCTGCTTGTTTTGATTTGTTTACTCCTTCTTCTATTTTTTCTCTTCTTGTTTTTAGTAAGCTCAACAATGGCTTATATACAAAAAGCTTAAGAGCAAAAAATAGAATAGCAAAATTAACTATCTGCCCTAATAATATTTTCCAATTTATTTCTAAACCGCTCATTGTATAAAATTATTAAACGAATAATATAATTAATGCTACTACTAATGCATAAATAGCGATAGCTTCTGCGAAAGCGATTGATAAAATCATACTTGTTTGAATTTTTGATGCTGCTTCAGGGTTTCTTCCAATTGCTTCCGAGCCCTTTGATCCAATTAGAGCGATAGCTATTGCTGGTCCAATTGCTCCAATAGCAATTGCTATTGCTGCTGCGATTGTATTTAAATTTTCCATATATTTTTTATTTTATTAACTTGACTTATTATTATTATTATTATTCGACCTTTTTTCCAAAAACGGAATTATTATCCTGTATAAATCAACTATTGTTAATCCTATTCCAATCAAAACCGATATTATCAACGCTATTGGAAATGTTTCTAACTTTTTATCAATCATCACTCCTAAAATTATAGTTAACACAAGTGGAAAAGCAAGAACAAAGCCTAGTCCACTGCCCA
>Ga0209510_1003864_pt1 | contig 13681 bp, 9 predicted proteins | sample BiotimSIPDNA_FD_185749 | JGI IMG/M metagenome (GOLD analysis project Ga0209510, IMG submission 185749) | Anaerobic biogas reactor microbial communites from Washington, USA - Biogas_R1 time_0 SIP DNA (SPAdes) (version 2) | ecosystem: Engineered > Bioreactor > Anaerobic > Unclassified | place... | reverse complement strand
TGTTCCTTGCGATGGGCTTTCTCTCCTGGAAGGAACGCGGAGATAGTACGGAAGGTTATGAGGCGCCCTTGGTTCTCGTGCCTGTGAAGATTGAGAAACCGGACCCCAACCGCAAGTCGCGACGATACAGGTACAGAATACGGTACAGCGGCGAAACCCTGGTGGGCAATCTGTCATTGCGTGAGAAACTGTATAGAGAACACGGGTTTGACCTCCCTATGTTTGATGAAGGCAGCGCCGCGGACGCGGTCGGTGATGAAGAATCCTTCGATCCGGAAGCATACTTCAGGCAGGTTGCAGAGGAAATCGGCGGGATGCCAGGCTGGGAAGTGCGTCCCAAAATGGTGATTGACTTTTTTGCGTTTGCCAAACAGCAGATGTATCGCGACCTCGACCCCCATAGTGAGGATTCAGGCATCGCAGATCACGACCTGATCCTGCGTCTCCTTGGGTACAGCGAACATCCTACCGACGGGAGCACGGAGCACGATGCAGAGGAGACGGCTGCCGACGAAATCTTGCCACTGGTTCTGGATGCGGATAGTTCTCAAACGAGGGCAATACGTCGAGCCCTCAACGGGACGAGCATGGTGATACAGGGGCCGCCAGGGACAGGCAAATCTCAAACAATCAGCAATCTTATTGCCTGCTTGCTTGCGGAGGGGAAGTCGGTTCTATTTGTGGCCGAGAAAAAGGCGGCTTTGGACGTTGTCTTCCGAAATATGGAAACAGTCGGTCTTTCCAACTTCTGTCTGGAACTGCACAGTCATAAGACCGACAAGAAGAGTGTCGTCAAGAGGCTGAGCACAGTCTACGCACAACGAGAACGCCTCAAGAGAACAGCATCGGGAGTATCCGATGGGGATCTCGCTCGATTGAGAAAGACACGTGATTCTCTCGCGGAGTATATCGAGTTAGTGAAGAAGCCCGTGGGGCCAGGAGACGAACCTGTTTTCAATGTCTTTGGCAAGGCGGAACGGCTTCGGCAGAAGCTTGAGATGAACGCATCGCAGCGGCCAAGGTTGGCAATAGAGAATGCTGAGGCCCTCGCGGCTGCGCAGATTGAGCATGCACAGGATCTGATTGAGCAGTTGTCACGCGCAGTATGTGAAATGGGGTTGCCGCGTGACTCGGCGTGGCATGGGTACGAACCCGTGGACCTGATCGGTGGCGACGAAGAAGCGGTCGCTGAGATCCTGCAGACAATGATGACCACGACCAGAGAGATTCGGGAGGATACGGCCCGCCTATTCGAGCAGATCGAAGCGTCTGTGGATACGGGAGACATGACCTGTGCTCAACTGCAGGCTATGTGCGGACTTGACCGTAAACCTGTGCCTGCCGGGCTGATGACGGATATCTCGGGAGCCATTCTGAGAAGTGGTGATGCGACACAATGGCAGGAGGCCGAGCCTTGGTGGGCACGTATCCACGATTATCGTAAAAACACTCAGGAAGCGTCGAGATTCCTCAAATGTCCGGAGGGGACAGCTTCGTCAGACATCACGGGGCTGTGCCGAGCGGCTGAGGTGGTCAAAACGAATGGGTTGGATTCTCTCGACCTTAGCGCGATCCGAGAACTTCAGGACACTATCACACGCCTTTCTTCTCTACTGAATGCATTCCAGAGGCTGATAGCACTTCCCGTGGCCGCTGGGCTGCCTGAACCACGGACAATCACGGAGGCGGCCCGGTTTGCACAACTCGAATCTCTTGTCCGCAACAGGCCGCCGCAAATCAGTAGGCAGGCGTTGAAGAAACTGCTTGCGCCGTCGTTGCGAGTCGTATTCACACGGATGGTGGAAGAGGGACAGCGATTGGCTCGCGTGCGCCAGAAACTCGATACGATCTTTGTCCTGAACGATGTTTGTGCGCCAGATGAATTGGCAGGTATTCGGCGTGCTCTCAGAGGGGCTGGCGGCTGGCTGAACAGATCATTCTCGTCAGAATACAGGCAGTCGAAGCACATGTTGCGAGGCTTCATGCGGCAGCCTTCGCAGTCAAGTCGGCCCGGCATAGTAGAACTACTCGAAGCCCTGGAAAGACTCCGGGCCGAAGAAGCGGCATTCATCGGCAATACAGATTATGTCGAGACCTTTGGCGAATCCTTCTGTGGGTTGGAGACGGACTGGGAGTATATCAGATATGTCGTGAAGTGGGTGACAGATGTTCGTGCGGTATGCAATTCGTCGACGGCCAGGAGGGATGGCCCGCTGACGGACAGGTTCTCCAGGCTGTCGAGGAGGTTGAGATAGAAGTCCAAAGATACATGGAGATCGTATCCAGCCTATCTGGTGAGGATTCGCTGACCCCTGCTAAGAGTGAAGCCATTGAGACGTTGCGCACGCGTCTGGATGAACTGGGGGGTGCGCTGACATATCTTCAGAAGTGGATTACTTCGGAGGGATTCGCGAAGAATGCCACGTTAGGCGATCTTTTGAAAGCGGTCGAATCACTTGTCGAGGCGCACGCTATTCGAACGGCGGCAGAAACCGATGAGCGTCTCAAATCGCTCGCAGGTAAGCATTTCAAGGGGGTGGAGACCGATATCGACGGGATCGCCGACAGCGCCAATTGGGCCATACAGATCCGTCAGAGTGGTTTGCCTTTGGGACTGGTGCGCCGGATGACGGAACGACCCCCACAGGAATTGATCGGGGTAATTCAACAACATGTACACGCATGGGCGGAGGATATAGATACGGTCAAGGCCGGCCTGAAGGCCCTTGCACGCTTTGGATCGTTAGACGAAACGAAGTTTCTCGGCAAGAGCCTTGAGGCGATTTCTCTTGGTGAACTTGAGGCGCAAATCGACCGGGCAGTTTCCGGCATATCCCGGTTGGTGCAGTGGGGAGATTACTGCCGATTACGGGAACGCGCGCGTCAAGCAGGGCTGGACGGGCTTGTCCAGAAGATGGAGACCGGAGAACTGGACCCTGTAAACGCCGTCGATACATACGTACATACAGTCTATGACGCCGTCGCACGCAGGGTGCTGCGAGAATACCCCCAGCTTGCGACTTTCAGCCGCATAGAGTATGAGGCAAAGAGGAAAGCATTTGCTGATCTCGATGCTCAGCTTCTAAAACAATATCAGCAAGAGATCGCATTTAAGGCGTGGCGTCGGCCGATACCGAACGGTAGTTCTGGCGCACGAGTCAGCGATTTCAGCGACTACAGATTGCTCCAAAGGGAGTTTCACAAAGAGCGGAGGTATCTTCCCATTCGCCAGCTGATTAACCGCGCAGGGGGTGCCATACGAGCCCTGACTCCGGTCTTTATGATGAGTCCGATGTCGGTGGCCCAGTTCCTTGATCCGGGCAAGCACCACTTTGATGTGGTTGTCATGGACGAAGCCTCTCAGATACAGCCGCAAGATGCACTTGGCGCGATTGTGAGAGCCGAACAGATGATCATCGTCGGTGACTCGAAACAGTTGCCACCTACAGATTTCTTCAAGAAAGTGATGGAGAACCCAGATGATGACGAAGAAGAGATGGTTTTCAACAGCTATGATGCCGATGAGTCTATATTGAAGAAGTGCGAGCAGCTTCACTTCCCAACAGAATCGTTGCTGTGGCACTATCGCAGCGAGCACGAGAGCCTGATCGCTTTCTCAAATGCCCGCTGGTATGACAACGAGCTCATCATCTTCCCTTCATCTGGCATATCATCAACCAAGCTGGGAATTTTGTACCACTATGTGGAGGGTGCGACCTATACATCGGGACGGAACGTGAATGAGGTCGAGGGCGAATACGTTGCCAAAAAGATCATCGAACATGCAAGAAGATCGCCGGAGCTGAGTCTTGGCGTCGGGACCCTTAACCTCAGGCAACGCATATTGATCGAGGACATACTGGCGCGATTGATCAAGAAAGATCCATCAGCAGAACTGTCCCTTGCAAAGCTGAACGAGGCCCATGATGGCACAGAGCCCCTGTTCATCAAGAACCTTGAGAACTTGCAGGGCGATGAGCGCGATGTCATCTTCATTTCATGCACGTTTGGACCTGATCCGGAAACGGGCATTGTCTCCATGAATTTTGGGCCTTTGGTCCGTGAGAACGGATGGCGACGGCTGAATGTTCTGACTACCCGTGCCAAGAAACGAGTGGAAGTAATCACGTCGATGAAAGCCGAGGACATAAGGGAAGAATCCGGAAAAGACAGTCGAATCGCACTGAGGGATTATCTGAAATATGCCGAAACGGGAATCTTGCCGGATTATGGGCGTCCGACGGGCAGATCGCCTGATTCGGACTTCGAATGTGCAGTGGCACAAGTGGTCAGGAACATGGGCTATGAGGCCGTACCTCAAGTGGGTGTGGCGGGTTATTTCGTCGATATTGGCGTTCGCAACCCTGTACGTCCTGGTGAGTATGTTCTGGGCATTGAGTGCGATGGTGCCCAATACCATTCTTCACTCCATGCGCGAGATCGAGACCGCTTGCGCGAGGAAGTGCTCAGGAGACGTGGTTGGGAGATTCACAGGATCTGGTCGACAGACTGGTTCAAGAATCGTGATTCGGAGATGGAACGGCTCAGGAAGAAGCTGGAGGAACTCGTTCAGAAGAGCAGTCCAAGAGTTGTTGAAGTGGCAGAATCCGAAGAGTTAAGACCGCAGGTTCCGGTCGAGTCGAGATCGCGAGTCTCAGATACTGAGCTGCGTGCACGGCTCACCAGCTACTGTCGGGAGAATATCGCACGCAGTGAAGACGCGCAAAAGATTGATGGCTTCCTGAATCCGATTGTCCTTGATGCTCTGGTGTTGTATCGAATCACAGATAAGAGCGCGTTCAAGGAGCATATTCCGGTCGAGGTGCGCGCGCTCTTCAACAACGATGATCTTCAGTATCTTGATGACATCTTCGAGATCATTGCAGGAGCGAGTTGAAGGTACGTCTGGCTTGGCCGGTAAGAGGTACTGTGGCACCATGTATGCAGGCGACATGAACATTGAGAAGATAAAGACGGCTGCAGAAAAGGGCGAGTCAAAGGCCGCGTTCGACCTGGGATGGTGCTGTTACATCGGCAGTGGTGTCCCTCGCAATACGGAGGAGGCAGGTCATTGGTATCGCGTCGCTGCTGCTGGTGGCATCAGAGAAGCGGGTGAGATCCTGCACGTGCTTGAGACTGAGGCGTCGCGAGCGGCAGAATTGGAGGTCCTACCTACCGGGTTGGAGATGCTACCCCGTCGCACTCACCGAGTCGCTTGGTGGGCAGGGGTAGCCCTCATCGGTTTGGTAGCAGCGCTGGCAGCATTTCGTCAGGATCTTCTGACGTGTTGGCTCCCCTATACGGAAAAAGGTGCCCCACACTACGAAGAGCCCATCAAACAGGCAACTACACGAGATAGTCTCCCTTCCACTATACCGCCCCTGCCGTCGGCCCCGGAAGACGCCAACAATATGATCACAGCAAGAGACGAAAAACCACCCGAAGCGAATTTGGTCGAAGCGGAGGCCAAGCCAAGTTCGTCATCGATTCCAACTACTAAGCAGCAAGAGTTCAGGGATGCCAATACTATCATCGAGTTCGCCGAGAAGTGGCTGGAGGAGCAGGAGTGAAGTCAAGGCATTGCGAGATGAACCTCGCACGGTGATTGGCCCACGCGATAGCGTGAAGGCAATCTGATTTCTGGACGTGATAACGACAGGAGGACTGGCAAGAATGTTACGAGTCAATCGAGCGAGCAAAGAATTGGTGAAACTGGACAAGCGGAGTCTGCCGGATCAGGGGATCACGGAGGCGTATGACCTGCAAAAGATGATCTGCAACAGCCCGGCGGCGTTCTTCGCCGAGCTTGACGAAGAGCTGCTGCTGATCGGCGAAGAGATTCGCCCGGCCGAGTTCGTGGATGACCGGATCGACCTTCTGGCGGTCGATCAACAGGGGGCACTGGTCGTCATCGAGTTGAAGAGGGGCAGCCACAAGCTGCACCTTTTGCAGGCCCTGGCCTATGCCGGCATGGTCTCGAAGTGGGAGCACGAACGCATCATTGCGCGGCGGCAGCAGTTCGCCGGCCTGTCGGAAGAGGAGGCGGAAGCAGAGATTGAGGATTTCCTCTTGCAGGATGCGGGGAGTCTGAACGACAGCCAGCGTGTTATCCTGATTGCCGAGGATTATGAATATGAGGTACTCGTCACGGCCGAGTGGCTGACGGAAGTATACGGCCTTGACATCCGCTGTTATCGGCTGGCGCTGTCCGTGCAGGACGATTCGGAGTTCCTCACGTGCTCTTGCGTCTACCCGCCGGCGGAAATCACCGAGCACGCACGGCGGCGAGGTGTTAAGAGTGCCACAGGAACGACGAAGTGGGCCGACTGGGATGAAGCGTTGAGCAAGATCAACAATCAGGCCCTTGTTCGGTTCGTTCGACGTGAGCTGGACGCTGGCAGAGAGAACTATCTCAGGAAACGCACCCTCTACTACAGGTTCGACGGACGCCGAGGGTTCTTTCTCGGGGCTCGCCAGAATATCGCGTACGTGTGGCAGTATCGGCGTTTTCCGGATGACCAGGAGTATTGGAAGAGGAAGATCGGCCCCCATGTCGATACAGAACCGGTCAAGGACGGCAAGTGCCTGCGGTTCCACCTGGCCAGCGAGAAGGACTTCGAAGCATTCCTCGACGCCGTGAATGGCGATCTGAAGACGGTGAAGTTCTCCGACGAGGGCGCAGCCGACGAAACCGACGCCGAGGACGAGGTGTGATGCACATGGCCAGCGGCTCGCCATGAACTGAAAGAGAGAAGACCATGATCGAGAACAATCCGACGAATGTCCAGGCGGCGTTTGAAATGCTCCTGGAGGAGATCGAGGCCGAGATTGACTTCGTCAATGGCGTCGGGTCGAAAGCCTTCGAGAAACGGGACTACGACCGGGCGAAGGATGCGCTGGAGCACGCCGGAAAGCTGACTGGCTTCCGGGACAAGGCGGTTGCCCTTAAGAAGGAGTGGGATGGCTTCGCCGTGATTGAGGTGGATGAAGAGGACCGCAAGACCGCCCAGAAGCAGCGGCAGAACTTCGGCCGGCTCAAGCGCGGTATCCGGACACGGACGGAGACGTACTACGTGCCGATTCTCCAAGTGCTTTCGCAGATGGGCGGATCGGGGAAGGTGGCCGACGTTCTTGACCGAGTTGGCAAGAAGATGAAAGGCGTGCTGAAGAAGGCCGACTACGAACCGCTGGCATCCAGCCCGGACAATCTCCGGTGGCGCAATGCCGCCCAATGGGCGCGAAACTCGATGGTCAACGAGGGTCTGCTCAAAAAGGACTCCCCACGCGGCGTCTGGGAGATCACCGAAAAGGGTACGGACTACCTGAGCCAAAATGAGTGAGCAGCGAGTGAGATTCGAATGAGGTGGTATGCCCAATGTACTTTGACTGGTGCGAAAATCCGGAAGAACTGAGGAAAGCCATCGGCGATCTCCTGAGTGGTACGACGTTTGTTCGGGCCACGGTGGCTGGGCAAGGAGCCCATGCTATCCCTATCATAGGACCGACCGAGGATGGAATCTTGAAACAGGCCTTTCTGGAAGCGAGAAGCGTCGGGGAAAAGCTTCGCAAGCGCTGCCCCTCGCTGCCGGCTCTGCCTGATACGCAGTGTGTTCCCCTGGAGGGCATGGGCAGGATGGTGGCATGGTGTCGGGAGGCCGCCGCGAAGTGGGTCGAGCCTATCCCCACGGACGTGGAAAGCTGGCAGATGGAATCCGAAGGCTTACGGGCGAAGGCGGACAAGGTACACGAACTGGTTTTGAAGGATTCTGTTCGAGAGCGATTCAGAGAGCAGGACAAGCTGTTCTACAAGAAGCTGAAATGCTGGTGGCAGGCGAACGAGGCGTACGAGGCTGCACTTAGGCCGTTTGACGAGAAGATCTACGACTGCGACGACAAGCGGCGTCGGTGTGTGGCAGAGATGGCGAAACTTCAAAAGCAAGGCTTGCGCACATCGCCCGAGTACGCACAGTTAGAGGAGGACAAGAGGCGACTGACCGAAGAGAAGGCCAAGGCCCAAGAAGCACTTGATGTCGCCAAGGGCGGACTGCAAGACCCTGGGCCGTGTCCCGCTGAATGGCTGGAACCGCCCGCCGGCGGCGACTTGGCCCCCAATGCGCGGCGCGTCCTGGAGTACATGTTCCCAGACGACGATCCGGCGATGTCGGACGAGGCCGTACGCCTGCGAGCGTATGTCCTCCTGACCATTCTCCACGATCACGCCTTGAAGGGCGAAGTGTCCCTCATCGCCGATGCGGATGTCTGGCCACGGGATGACGAAGATGTGCCAGACGACTTCGCACTGACGGCATGGAAGAACATGGAGGATAATCCGTCCTGGTCGTGCGGGGCCATCGACAGGGCCTTGCGCGTCGTGCAAGCCGACCTCGATGGGCTTAGACGCGAACCCGTAAAGACGCCGCAGCCAAGGGCAAAAAACTGGGCAGAGATATCTATCGAGATCATCGATGAAGACACGTTGAAGTACAAGGTAGAGGGCGGCGTTTGGGAGCGAGTAACCTATGCTGAGATGGGCTTTGTCGATAGACGGAAGGCTCTTCCCAATAAGCTGTGGGTAGTATTCAAGAGACTGGCGATGTACTCGACTGGCCGGAAGATCCCTGTGAAGACCCCCACTAACATATCGAAAGACATGGACCGTATCCGCTGCACCTTGCGCAGGTTCTTCGGGCTGACGGGGACACCGATTAGGTACAACAAGAGAGAGCGTACCTATGACACGAAGTTCAATCTCAAGGATGGTCGAGAGGGAACGACGCGCTGAGAATCTGAGCCAAAACGAAATTTCGTTTTGCCCTTGCTGCGAGAAACTGCTTCTTTGCACATTTCTCTGAACCCCCATACACCTGAGTATTCGGGGTCTGAATTTGGCCCCCGGAACGCCATACAGATTCAAGTGACTCCCACGTTATATCTCGGCCATCATGCCTTTGCAGACGCTTTCAGTGCCCCAAGACGAAATTTCGCCACTCAGGGGTGACAGGCAACGCAGAATGCTGCAAAGCCCGATAGTTGACCTCTTTGAGGAGTCTTAGCAATGGCTGAAATGAAACACAGGTGTGAGCGAGGTCAGAATCTGCAAATGGCCATCTCGGCGCGCGAGTTGGCCGAGACGCTCGGTATCTCACTCCGGCAGGTTTGGCGGTTGAGTTCCACCGGCAAGCTGCCCAAGCCGCTGAAGATCGGCGGAAGCGCCCGGTGGAACCGGCAGGAAATCGTGGAGTGGTTCGAGGCCGGATGTCCCGACCGTCGGACATGGCAGGCGAGGAAGGAGGTGCGACATGGCGGGTGACAGGATGGAGCGGGTCAGCCGGGCCAGACCCTGCCCTATCTGTGGCAAGCATGATTGGTGCTTGGTCGCTGCGGACGGATCGGCGGCGATCTGTCAGAGGGTCGAGGCCGGCTCCCTGAAGAGATGTGGCGATGCGGGCTTCCTTCACATCCTCGTGGACCGGCACGACGGGCACAACCGGCACAGACGCGGTGTCAGATGGCGACACGTCGCGAAGATTTCACTGGGCCAGGACGCTTCGGGTTCGGACTTTGGACGGTTGTCCGCCAAGTACCAATCGCAGTTGACGGGTGAGGGCTTCGAGGCTCTCACCCGTTCGCTCGGCCTGTCGCGTGGAGGTCTTCTGCGACTTTGGGTCGGCTGGGACGGGCGAGCCTACACGTTCCCGATGTCGGATGCGTCCGGCGATGTGATTGGCATCCGTCGTCGGTTTCCGAACGGGAAGAAGGCATCCATCGGAGGCAGTAAGAACGGGTTGTTCATACCTACCGATCTGCGCCGCGATGGGCCGCTGCTGATCTGCGAGGGGCCCACCGACACGGCGGCCGCGCTCGACGTCGGGTTTGACGCCATCGGTCGGCCGAACTGTAACTCGCTGATCGAGATGACCGTTCGAGCGGCTCGCGGCTGGGACGAGATTATCGTAATCGCCGATAACGATGTCGCAGGATGCACGGGGGCCAACAGGCTGGCCAATGCCTTGGCTCTGGGCTGCTCGTGCGTTCGAGTCGTACATCCGCCAGACGGCGTCAAGGACCTGCGGCAATGGCGGAACACCGGGCTGACCTTTGACGCCCTGCACGCAATAATCGCTGCGGAGCGACCCATCCGCGTGAAGGTAAGCTTGTCTCGCGTCAGGGCGGGTGGGAGGGCACGCTCGTGAGCGATATTCAGGTACAGATTACCTTCACGCCGGACAAGCCCGGCAGCAGCAAAGGTCTCTTGACCGCCAAGCAGGGGGATCAGATCCTGCACCATGACCGCGTGGATATTGCCAGGGATCGCCAACGTACGGCCTTTCTCAACAAGCTCAAGAAGCGGTGTCCGAGTCTGGACATTGAGGCGGCCGGGCAGCTCATGCTCGACGAAGCGTTTCGTGCTGCCCAAGCTGTGAACCAGCCTCAGCATGAGCCGCCGATGGAGTTGGATGTCAGCCGGATCGTCCGGCCGCACCTTTTCCACGTGCCGGAGGTCTCGGGGTTACTCATTCCCGTGGCTCAAGTCGAGAACAACAGCCGGGTCCAGGGCAAATGGCTGCTGTGTCTCCAGTGGGCCGACGGCCGACGGGAGTGCATCGATCTTGTAGACTTCCTCGATCTGGGCGGCGACGAGAGGCTCTGGTTCAGCCAGAGACCGCCAGCGCCGCCATCGACGACCGTTTCGCGATGGTCGCTGGAAGGGCGGACGAAGTGGCTGAGCGGACATGTACCCGATCTGAAGGACCTCTTCATATCCATCACCAATCGGTTCCTGGATCTCCTGGAGTTCCCGCCAGACGATGTGCTGGGGACGGCATCGACGCTCACGCTCTGGGTCATGCTGACCTACACCTATTCCATGTGGGGGGCGGTCCCGTACTTGTCCATCGGAGGGTCCCTCAGCAGCGGCAAGAGCAGGTTGCTTGAGGTGCTTGGTCTGCTGGCGTGCAGTCCCATTCACTCGTCGAATCTCACTGCTCCGAGCCTGTTTCGTACCCTGCACTCGCAGGGCGGGACGGTGCTTTTCGACGAGGCCGAGCGGCTGAACGACAGGACTCCCGATGCCGGCGAGGTCCGCAGTATTTTGCTTGCGGGGTACAGAAGAGGTGGCCAAGCCACTCGACTGGAGAAGATCGGAGACGGCTTCCAGCCGATGTCGTTCGAGGTGTACGGGCCAAAGGCCATTGCGGGCATATCGAGTATGCCGGCCGCCCTGGCGTCCCGATGCATTCGCATCATGATGTTCCGAGCTGGCAAAGACTCACCCGTGCCCAGACGGCGTGTGGACCCGGCCGCATCCATATGGGCGCGTCTTCGCGATGACCTGCATTGCATGGCCCTGACCTACGGGACTCAACTTACGGCGATGGCCGATTGGCAACCCAGGTCCGGGCAGCTCAACGGGCGCAACCTCGAACTGTGGCTGCCGATCCTGGCAATGGCCACACTGGTCGAAAAGGCGGGCATGGATGGGCTCGTGGAGGAAGTGCAGCGATATGCCGTCAAATCCATCGAGTCGGCGCACGAGGATGCGATCCCGGAGTTGGACGAAATGCTGCTTCGCACTCTTAAGCAGATGTTGGAGGACCGGGAATGGGGCGTTACTCCCGGCGAACTGCTACAGACCGTCAGCGCAGCGGAGCCGTCCTTGAGTGTGCGGTATACGCCGCGCAGGATCAGCACTATTCTCACGCGGTACGGCATCAAAACCGAACGCACCGGCGGCAAAAGGTTGCTCCGGGTCAGCAGCAGGCAATGGAAAGCCATCGAGGAGTCGTATGGCATCGATATGGGGCTCGACGAGGTGGATAAGACAAAAGGCGGCGACTGACGCAGACGGGCACTTGTCGTGTGCCGGTCGTGCCTGTTGTGCCTGTTCATAAGGATGTGCAGACGTAGCTGTGATACGCGCATCGCAAAAAAAGGCTTCGCAACGCTTAAGTTTCACTTGAAATATAGAGGAAGGCGGGTACAATGGCAGAATGGATTCGCGGACGAAAGACATCGAGGTGCAGTTCCGGGAGGCCATCCAGGGCTCCGGGATGAGCTGCTATGAGATTGCCAAGCGAGCTGGCGTGGTAAGCTCACAGTTGAGCCTGTTCATCAACGGGCATCGTTCTCTGACATTGACGTCAGCGGCGAAGATCGCCGGCGTCCTTGGCTTGGAACTGAGGCCGGTCAAGACGGGGCGAAAGCCCATCAGGAAGAAGAGGTAGTATCATGGCAAGCATTTTCAAACAGAAATACACCGCAAGAGACAAGAACGGCAGGAAGGTGCGGAAGCAGTCGCGGTTCTGGTACATCGACTACAAGGACGCCGATGGCGTCAGGCAGCGGGTCAAGGGCTTCAAGGACAAGGCGGCGACGGTTCAATGGGCGGCGCAATTGGAGCGCGAAGCCGAACAGGCCCAGGTCGGGATCATCGACCGGTACAAGGAACACCGCAAGAAGCCGCTGCTCGCCCATCTGGACGACTACAAGGCCAGCCTGCTCAACAAGGGCAATACGGACAAGCACGCGTGCCTCGTGTACAATCGGGCCAGGGCCGTCATCACCGCCTGCGGGTTCGCCTTCATGGCCGACGTATCCGCTTCGAAGGTCCAGGGGTATCTGGCCGACCGCCGCCGAGCAGGTTTGAGTGTTCGCACCAGCAACTTTCACCTCCAGGCGGTCAAGCAGTTCTGTCGCTGGCTTGTTGCCGACGGCAGGGCGGCCGAGAATCCGCTGGCCTACTTGCAGGGCCAGAACGTCAAGACCGACTTGCGGCATGAGCGACGGGCGTTGAGCGAAGATGAATTGCAGCGTCTCGTCGCGGCGACTCGGACCGGACAGGATCACAGCGCCATGACGGCCAAAGAACGGGCCATGCTCTACATGGTCGCTGTGAGCACTGGACTTCGGGCGAGCGAGTTGGCCTCCTTGACGTGGGGTTCGTTCAACCTGAGCGATTCTGAGCCCTCTGTGAGGGTCTTGGCGGCGTATTCGAAGCATCGGCGCGACGATGTGCTGCCGTTGCGGGCGGATCTCGCCAAGCATCTTCTGGCATGGCGGTGCGAATTGGATGCGGATCAGCGTGCGAGAGTCTTTCCCGGCTTCAATCCGAACAAGGCGGCGAAGATGCTCCGCAAGGATCTGGAGGCGGCCGGAATACCGTATGAGGATGGGGCCGGCAGAGTGGCGGATTTCCACGCTCTTCGACATACGTTCATCAGCAACCTTACGCGAGGGGGTGTTTCGCCAAAGATCGCTCAGTCTCTGGCCAGACACGGCAGCATCGGTCTGACGATGGACACCTACACCCACATCGGTCTGCACGACGAGAGGGCGGCACTGGATGCCCTGCCGTGCCTGCCGGACTCGACGACGGATCAGTGCAATTCGGCCGTGGCAAGAAAGACTGGAACGGATGATCTGCCCGTGGAGCAGGGCGAAAGCGCTTACAAACCAGCTTACAAAAAACTTACAAAAACGGCCTACTTCGATACGCTTCGGTCGTCACCGATTGTCTCTGGTGAAGGTCTACAAATGCACGCCACATCTGCCGCAGGGGATTTCGGTAACGGCTTTTCGGACAGTCACTTAGACGCCGATAGCGACGGAATGTCACCGTCTGTCACTCAACGGAGCAGGAGGGATTCGAACCCCCGGTGCCTTTCGACACAACGGTTTTCAA
>Ga0209510_1003860_pt1 | contig 13705 bp, 9 predicted proteins | sample BiotimSIPDNA_FD_185749 | JGI IMG/M metagenome (GOLD analysis project Ga0209510, IMG submission 185749) | Anaerobic biogas reactor microbial communites from Washington, USA - Biogas_R1 time_0 SIP DNA (SPAdes) (version 2) | ecosystem: Engineered > Bioreactor > Anaerobic > Unclassified | place... | reverse complement strand
GTGAAGCGATTTGGAAGGTCGCGACACAGGGTCGGGTTGGCGAGACCTACTGTGTCGGTGGCGACAATCAACCCCCCAATATCGAAATTGTAAAAACAATTTGCTCGATCCTTGATGAACTTCAACCAAATTCTGAATTCACTCCTCACGAGCAACTGATCAAGTATGTTCAAGACAGGCCGGGTCATGATCGGCGGTATGATATCAATATCGACAAAATTCAACAGGAATTAGGCTGGCAACCCCGGCACGATTTGGCGCAGGGGCTCTTGGACACAGTGAAGTGGTATATGGATAACCCTGAATGGGTGGAAGAAATTGTGAAACAATCAGATTACAACACCTGGGTGAAGCAAAACTACACTGAAAGAAAGGCATAACTATGAAGGGAATTATTCTGGCAGGTGGTAAAGGAACAAGGCTTTATCCGCTGACGATGGCAATCAGCAAGCAGTTGCTGCCGGTTTATGATAAGCCCATGATTTATTACCCGCTTTCCATGTTGATGCTGGCTGGTATCCGGGATGTGTTGTTGATAACAACTCCGGAAGATAGCGATCAGTACCAACGACTCCTTGGTGATGGAAAAAACCTTGGTATGCAATTCCAGTATGCCACTCAGGCTGTTCCGAGAGGTTTGGCTGACGCGTTCATAGTTGGCAAAGAATTTATTGGTGACGATAAAGTCTGCCTGATTTTAGGCGATAACATCTTTTTTGGGCAGGGCATGCCGCAGATTTTGCGCAGTTCAGCAGAGTTGGATGAGGGAGCGGTAGTTTTTGCCTATCCTGTTAGGGACCCTGAGCGCTATGGTGTGGTCGAGTTTGATGAAGATGACAAGGCAATCAGCCTGGAAGAAAAACCCTTGCATCCCCGCTCTCAGTATGCCGTCCCAGGAATCTATTTCTACGATAACCGGGTAGTTCGCTATGCTGAGGAGTTGGAACCTTCTCCCCGTGGTGAGATCGAAATCACGGATATCAACAAACGGTATCTTGGCGATGGAGAACTGAAAGTTCAAGTACTTGGACGCGGCGTTGCCTGGCTGGATGCCGGCACACACGAAAGTTTGTTACAAGCTTCGATGTTTGTCCAGGCGGTTGAAGACCGGCAGGGTATGATGATCTCCTGTGTGGAAGAAATTGCTTATCGCATGGGCTATATTGACGAAGAAGGGCTGCGCAACTGCGCTGAGCCTTTAGCCAGTAATGGGTATGGGCAATATCTGATACGATTTTTGGATGGATTGCATAAATGAAAAAGATTTTTCAGATCGGAACCATAGGCCAGTTAGGATGGGAGTTGCTGCGGACCTGCGCTCTGTTGGGTGAGGTGGTCGCGCTGGATTACCCTGACGTGGATCTTTCCGACAGTAAAGGTTTACGGGAACTTGTGCGGAGCGTAAAACCAGATATCATCATCAATGCGGCTGCGTATACCAATGTGGACAGGGCTGAAAGTGAGCCTGAAAAAGCCAGGGCAATCAATGCCACTGGTCCGGGGGTGTTGGCAGAAGAAGCAAAAAAGATGGATGCAGTTTTGGTGCACTACTCGACTGACTATGTCTTTGATGGCACCAAAGGCAGCCCCTATTTTGAGACGGATACTCCCAATCCATTGAGTGTTTACGGACAGACCAAACTGGAAGGCGAGCAAGCAGTTGCGGCATCGGGTTGTGTGAATTTGGTGCTGCGAACCAGCTGGGTCTACTCAATGAGGCAGGGCGGCTTTGTGATCAAAGTGCTGCAATGGGCTCGGGAGCAAGAAATAATGCGCGTGGTGGATGACCAGATCAGCGGTCCTACTTCAGCCCGCATGTTGGCTGAAATTACCGCGCTGATCCTGGCCCAGGGTCGGGATGATGTGTTTGGCTATCTGAAGGAAAAGGGCGGCTTGTATCACTGCGCTGGTGCTGGCTCCTGCAGCAGATATGAATGGGCAAAAGCAATTTTAGAGCTTGACCCACACAAAGAAGAACAGGTGGTCAAAGAATTGCTCCCCGCCAAAAGCACTGACTTCGCCGTGCCGGCCAACCGCCCGATGGTTAGTGTGTTGAATTGTGACAAACTAAACCAGGAAATCGATCTCATATGTCCTGCTTGGAAATCTGACCTACGAATGGTTATGAACTGATCTAGCGTTTCAATGCAGAAGAGTAAATTATGGAAGAAAGCTTAAGGGAAATATTTCTTAATCACAAACAAAAAAAGTCGGACAAGTGGTCCCTGTACATTAATGAATGGGACAGGATTTTTTCTCCATATCGTTATCAACCAGTTAACATCTTTGAAATAGGCATCCAAAACGGTGGTTCGTTGGAGATTTGGGCTAACTATTTTTCAAATGCTAAAAATATAGTTGGTTGTGACATCGATGAAAAATGTAAAGAACTAGTATTTGATGACCCTTGCATAACTGTATATGTTGGAGATGCAAATTCAGATGACATTCAAAATAAAGTAACTGGAAAAGTGCCGAAATTCGACATAATAATTGACGATGGCTCGCATCGTTCGAGTGATGTGATTCGATCTTTTTCAAGGTATTTCCCATTTCTGGAAAATGGCGGAATATACATCATTGAAGACTTGCATACCAGTTATTGGCAAGACTTTGAAGGCGGATTATTTACCCCCAAATCCTCAATGTCATTTTTAAAAAGTCTTACTGATTTACTCAATCACGAACATTGGCGAAACAATCACTCTCGCACAGCAATTCTTTCAGAATATGCCAGGGAATATGATATATCTTTTTCTGAAACCGACTTATGGAATATTCACTCTACTGAATTTATTAATTCGTTGTGCATTATAAGAAAATGTGAACCGGATAAAAATGTCCTTGGTGAAAGAATTGTTGTCGGTCAAGATGAAATTGTGACTAAAGGAATAAATGAGTATAACGATTCGTCGATTCATGATATGACCGTGAAAATTAAAGATGACTCAGATTTAAAATCTTGGAATCTGATAAAACAAGTTCAATCTCTCAAGCAAACGATTGATATCTTGACTGAGAAATTGCAAAGGCTGAATGAAGTAAACAACCAACTGGAGAAAAATGTTGAATTTGCTAATGAAGAAATTGCAGATTACTATAATAGCACAAGTTGGAAGATAACCAGACCATTCCGATGGATCATCAAAAACCTAGGGAGAAAAAATGTTTGATTTCCTCAGGAAAATCAGGGATTATTTCTGTTTAAAGCGGAGTGGGCTTTTTGATGAGGAGTTTTATTGTCTTAAATATCCGGATATACGACAAGCAGATGTTAATCCGCTGTGGCATTTTGTAAGCATTGGATGGACGGAAGGTCGTAACCCCTCTGAAAAATTTAACACAGATTATTACTTGAAACAGAATAAAGATGTTCGGGTTGCTGGAATAAATCCCTTGTGCCATTACATAAAATTTGGTCAGAAGGAAAAACGTTTTCCAGTTGCGCCTCTGGATATACCACAACCCATACCTCAGAAACCAGCAGGGTTGTTACTCAAACATTATAAGGATGTGAGTATTGTTGTACCGGTTTTCAATGCTCTCCAATATACTCAAGCTTGCTATCGCGCTCTATGCAACACATGTGGAAAGCTGGATGTTGAATTTATTTTTATTGATAATGCTTCGACAGATGGTACCTCAGAATGGCTTGCGCAAATTAGTAAGCAGGATCCACGAGTCTTAATCATTAAAAATAGAGAGAATCGTGGATTCAATGGAGCTGTGAATCAAGGCATTGTCATTAGCTCGGGGAAATTTATTGCGCTTGTCAACAACGACACTGTACCAGGGGCAGGTTGGCTGGAAAAGCTAGTTGAGGAAATGAATCAAGATTCTCGTTACGGAATCCTCAGCCCATTGACCAATTACGTTGGTGAAGGCCCACAAATAGACAAGGATGCCAGAAGCATCGATGTTGATGAAGTGGATGCATATGCTGAAAAAATTGCTGCTAGGACGGGAAGTACTCTGGTGTCACATCGGTTAGTGTTTTTTTGTGTGCTAATTCGCAGAGAACTGGTAGACCTGATTGGTTTATTGGATGAGGGTTATGTACGTGGAAATTTTGAAGATGATGATTATTGTATGCGGGCGACATTGGCAGGATATCGTCTTGGTATTGTTAAGAATTCTTTTGTATTTCATCACGGCTCTACCTCATTTAAAGAAAACAAATTAGATTACGTTGAGCACTTCGAAGAGAATAGAAAACACTTCTTCCTAAAAGCCGACAGGCTTTCGGTCACCGTACCTCTTAAATCGAAAGTAAATCTCACAAATCCACGGGTAAGTGTGATTCTACGCACAGTTAATCGACCAAGGTTACTGCAAAATGCTCTTAACAGTCTGACAAACCAAACCTGTCAAAATTTTGAGGTCATCATCGTAAATGATGGAGGTCCCGATATACCCGATATTCTAGAGGAATATAAACCATACTTAAATATCCAGTACATCCATAATAAAGTATCAAAAGGTCGCACTACAGCATTGAATGCAGGTGTTGCACAAGCAAATGGAGAGTGGTTGTGCTTCCTGGATGACGATGATATCTTTTACCCCTGGTTTATCAGCGCTATGTTACAAGCCGCTGATAGCGACAAAAAAGGCCATTTCTATTATGGTCAACACACACGCGTTGTCTTTGATCCTAACGATCCTAATGCTATTTATGCTTTGGAATCTATACCACCGTTTGAGTATGATCGAAAAGAATTATTAATAGGCAATAAGATTCCAATAAACACTTGGTTTATCAAGCGGGCAACCACTCTTGAAATTGGTGGGTTTGATGAGACTTTTACCACCCTTGAGGATCATGACTTCATCCTAAGGTTTTCTGAGATACATCCTCTTATATTGGTACGTAACATAATTAGCGAATATCGGTTTTATCTTTCTCAGCAGAATACTATCTCCTCTTCGCGCAATGAAATGACGGCAGCATTGTCCAGAATTTATGATCGTTATCCCCCCGTTGATCTTGAAATGGAACAAACACGTGAAACCGTATTACGATCAGAAATCGAACTGACTAACCAAATCAGGGAGCTTGAGCAGAAACTTCCTGATTTACCTGATGAAGACCGTAAACAAATATATTTGGATATCCTTAAGCTTGTAGGAGCTATTAATGAATAAAGGTTGTCGTGAAGATTAAAAACGTTGGTTATCTTACAGACCGGACCGTAATTACGGCAGTAGAGCATTTGCGTGTTTTTGCTCCACTAAACGAACTGAAAATAAACACAATACCACTTTATGTTGATGGCAAACTTGATCTCTCGCTAGCCAAAGATTGCCAATTATTTGTTGTTCAACGCGATTTTTCTGGTGACTTTACTGCATATCAGGAAATCAGATCATATTCAAAACAGACAAACATCCCAATAATTCTTGAATTAGATGATAACTTGCTTGAATTACCTCCTGATCATCCAGATAAAATTGCTCTCTACTATTCAAATCGATTATTGCCGTTAATTCACACAATGTTTACGGTAGATGCGATTTCAGTTTCGACCCCCGAATTAAAAGATGCTATCAGCCAATATAACCCGAATATATTTGTGCTACCCAATTTCCTGGATACAAACATCTGGGAATTTAAGGCACCCAAGGCGGTCCAGAAGACGGACAAAATTCGGATATTGTACATGGGGACTAATTCGCACAGCCCTGACATAGAGATGATAACCCCGGCTCTCGAGGCTGTTGCAGAGACGCACCCTAATATTCAGTTTGTGTTTCTTGGAATTGAACCTCCTGACTCGTTAGTACAACGTAGTCAAGCAGAGTATATTGCTTCAAAAACTTTCGAGTATTCAAAATTTGCCAAGGTTCTTGGTACGATCGAAGCTGATATTGCTATTGCTCCGCTTAAAGTAAACACATTTAATGTTTGTAAAAGTCCGCTCAAGTTTTTTGAGTATTCTGCCATAGGTTTACCGGGTATTTATAGCAATATCGCACCTTATTCAAGCGTTATCGAAGAGAATGTTACAGGTTATCTTGCTTCTGAAGATGCTCAGGATTGGATTGACAAGCTTAATTACTTAATTGAACACCCTGGAATTAGGTATCGCATTGCTACCCAAGCCCAGCAACTTGTGAAAGAAAATCACACCCTTGCACATCAGGCGCCTGCCTGGCAGCTTGCTTTTGAACAGGTTACAAAAAGCAACAAAGAATTATCGGAAACAATCGAGATTCCATCAAAAATATTTTCTGACATTATCGATCAGCTTGACGGTTTAGGGAAAAGAAGTGCTCAAGAATCGAAGTTTCTACAAAACGAAATTAACTTACACAAGCAACAAGAAGAAAAGTATGAAGAAGATATTAAAGAATTAAAACTGGATGTAGTAAATCAAATCCAACTTCTTAACGAAGAAATCAGTCGCAACAAAGATTTAACCAAGCAGAAGCAAGTCCTTGAATACGAATTAAATTTCAGTCAAAATATGACTTTAAACTTAAGCGAAGAACTCCAAGCGGTATACAATAGTCGTTCCTGGAAAATGACAAGCGCATTGAGATCAACCAGCAGGAAGATTTCAAGCTTAAAAAACAGATTGGCAAGGCCGGTGCAAATTGAAGAGTTGAACTTAATCAGCAACTCTGATCTTTTTGATGAGGAATGGTATTTAGAACAAAATCCAGACGTAAAAATCAGCCGGATGGATCCAGTGATGCATTATTTATTTTACGGGGGATTCGAGGGCAGAAATCCGAGCATTGAATTTGATTCTTCTTATTATCTTGAAACGTATCAAGATGTGAAGGATTTATCAATAAACCCTCTTGTGCATTATTTAAAATTTGGCAAAACTGAAGGCAGATTGATTCGCCAAGATCTTGAACAGGATAATGAAAAAGATAACTCACCAATTTCAACAATTGTGAATGAAACGCAAGACTATCACATTCAGAAACCTGCTAAAGAAAGTTGGATTGATGGAGTTGGTTCATTGACCAACAAAGCTGACGCTGAACCAAAAAAAGAATACGTGATAAGTATTGTTATCCCTGCTTATAATGCTGTAAAGTACACCAAAGAATGTATTGATAAGGTTTATGCTGTTGGATCTTGCCACTCGTATGAGGTGATTGTTGTTGATAATGCTTCAAGCGATGAGACTCAAGCTGAAATGGAAGCAGAAAACCGGGAGCGGCAAGACTTTTCGTACTACCGCATGGATGAAAACTCCGGGTTTGCAGGGGGAGTCAATTTTGGTATTCAGCGAGCTAAAGGTCAATATGTTGTGATTCTGAATAATGACACGCTGCCCACGAATGGCTGGTTGGATGAAATGGTTAAAGTTTTTGAGGATAATCCAACAGTTGGTATTGTCAGCCCTGTTACAAATTATGTTGGCGAGGGTCCGCAATTGGAGTTGGGAGCCAAAGACATTGCTCCGAGTGAAATTGACTCGTATGCAGCCAACTTAAAAGGACGTGATGGTTATCTCGAACCTGGCCGTCTTGTTTTCTTTTGTGTAATGATCCGCAAAAGCCTCGTTGAGCAGATTGGACTTCTTGATGAAGGTTATATAAAGGGAAACTTTGAGGATGACGATTACTGCCTTAGAGCAATTCTCTCAGGCTATAAATTGGCTATTGCAAAAAGCGCTTTCGTGTTTCATCATGGTTCCATCACATTCAAGAAGAACAAAATTATCCACAGTGATCACATGGAATTGAATCGGGAACGATTCTTTCTTAAAACCGGAAGTCTAGCGACTTCGTTGAGGGCGCCTTTAGAACGTACTGACAATCCGCAAATCAGTATCATTGTACGTACATTAAACCGAAAGCATTTATTAAGAAAAGCGCTGACAAGCCTGGCAAACCAAAACTTCCGGGAATTTGCAGTGATCTTGGTGAATGATGGTGGAGATAGTGTCCAAGACTTTGTGGATAATTTCTCTCGTCATTATCCTATCACTTATGTAAATCACGAAAAATCAAAAGGACGAACGCAGGCTTTAAATGCAGGATTGGCTAACATAAAGACGAAATGGGTGGCTTTTTTGGATGATGACGATATTGTATATCCATGGCATCTTGCCACCCTTTATAACCAAACCCAACTAAATCCAGCTGGAAGGATGTTCTATAGCAACTATAATAGAACGCTTTATCAGACAACATATATGATTTCTCCACTGTTGCTCAAAGGCGTTGAGCCCTGGCCTTACGACAAAGATCACTTATGGGTGTCTAATCGTATACCCTTACATTCGTGGTTAATCGCCAAGGAATGTTTTGAGAGGGTGGGATTGTTTGATGAGAACCAAGTCATGCTCGAAGATTTTGAGTTTTTAGTGAGACTTAGTAAAGAATATAACTTTTATCACGTCGATCGAGTGACATGTGAATACCGGTTCTATCTGGATGGTATGAACTCGATGATCAATCAGAGAGGGAAAACGCTTGAAGCGTTAGAGTATATTTTCGTAAAGCACCCTGCATACAATGATGAGATTGCGAAGAATCGAAATGTTGAGTTAGAAGCATTAAAAGATCAAGTTGAGGCGATTGATACACTCAAACAGAATTTGAATGGTAATACGGAAAATGATTCCCAAGTCATACGCCAGATAACAAAACTGATACTTGGTTTTTAATAATGTAACAAGGTAAACAAATAATTAGTCAATAGAAGGATTAACTTAAGAAGTAAACTTAAATAATGGCGACACAAATTAAAGAGAGAAACGAAACAAATATTGCATTATACATAATTTGGTTTTTAGCGATCATAAACTTTCTTATTGGTCCTTCTTTAGTAAGGTGGATCAAAAGTCAGGAATTTGTGGAAAAACCAGATGGTGTGTTGTTGGACAACGTTACATCGCAAGGGAAATCATATATTGATGGACTCAATGAAAGTCCTGAACATGGTGTGAACAAGATGAAACTTTGGGGTTGGGCGTTTCTGACGACTGATAAGTTAAAATCTCCAGATGATTACAAAAGAGCAATAATCTTAATTTCTGAAAAATCCCAATACACCTTGGAAGTCACCAGGGTTGAAAGGGAAGGAGTGCAAACTCATTTCTCTGATTTGAATATGAGTCTGATCGGTTCTGGTTTCCAGGCTTTTTTTGACATAAATTCAATTTTGCCAGGGATATATAAAATTGGCATACTTTTTGAAGATGAAAAAGGACAAGAAATCTTGCTAATGTCTAATAAGTATATTGAAATAACTCATAATTCAGCCAATCTTCGATGAAATATATGACAAATACATCTGGATTGATAAAGAAAATTAAAAATCCGATAGCGGTTATACTGCCTATTCTCCTTTCAATATATCCTGCGACAGTAGTCTACGCCGAGAATGCCCACATTCTTCAAGTTACAAGTTGGTTCAGGATGATTGGGTTTCAAGCTCTATTGGGATTTGTTGTCTTTTTTATTTATTCTTTTATCCAACAAAAAGTTGATTACCATTCTGCAATCTCAGCAGCAATTTTTTTGATTTTTTTCAATGTATACGGAATCCTTTTTTCCAAATTAGTTCAATTTGATGAATTTCAAGTGACGCATTACAGTCTTCTCCCGCTTTATCTAATGATTAGCATTACGATTAGCTTGTTGATAAATCGAATAAGTTATGTGGTGATCCAAAAAATTTGGCAGGTTTTTTTGTTTGTTACTGCAATATTATTTATCTATAACCTAATTAACTTTATTCCAACAGAAATTTCGAAGATTAAGAATTCTTCGACTGATGAACCGGAGATAACAATCGATAGTTCAATTGACCAAATCGAATCACCGGATATATACTACATAATCCTTGATGAGTTCTCTGGTATTCCTCCCATGAAGGAGTATTGGGGTTTTAACCAAATCAGCGAATTTGTAGATTTTCTCGAAGAAAAAGGGTTTCAAGTTACCGAAGATAGTCACGGAAGCTCGATTGACACACTACACCAAATGGCGAGTCGATTAAATTATCGAAATTATCCATTAGGTGGCGAATATGGCGACACTTATTTTAATGATATAGCAGATAACAGGGTTATGCAGTTTCTTAAAGCTCGGGGTTATAAGACGATAGTTTTTGACCAGACAAAAGTGTCTTTCGCTTATCCGGCTAAACCCTCTATGATAGCTGATATAAATTATGAAAACGACCCCGAATCGGTAAATTCAGACGCTTCAGGATCTTTGTTCGATGATTATGGAGCGATAGTTGCGGATAAGACAATGCTCTTAATTTTTGGAGATTTATATAAAATTCATAATCCCGAGCTCCAAAAACACAAGAACATGATCTATTTCACTGTTTCGGAAATGGGGAAGTTAAAGAACCCTAAACAACCAGTCTTTGTTTTTGCACATTTAATGATTCCTCACATGCCATTTATGTTTGATGAGAACGGAAATATCGTAAATCCGGTCTATCACCAAAATTGGGATTATTATCTTGGAAATTATAAATTCTCTATTAATATAGCAGAAAAATTAGTTGATAATATTCTTTCACAATATTCACCTGAGGATCTTCCAATTATTGTTCTGCAATCTGACCATGGGGCAAGAAACAAAGGGACCTCTAACTTGGGCAGCAAAATCTTGGAAGGATTTAGTGAAGATTATAAAACCTCGATTTTAAATGCTATTTTGCTTCCAGGTTGCAAAGACATAACATTATCTGACGACTTTAACCCCATCAACACTTTCCCCGTTGTTTTTGATTGTGCCTTTGGTGTTGAGGTTTCGGTTGATCAATAACGATTATAATAACTATTCTATTGTAATTAGGTGAAGGAGCGAATAGTATGATCAGTAATTTTATTAACTTAGCAATTAATGGTGCATCAAGACAATATCTCGACCCAGGTTCTGGGAGCATGTTGATTCAAATTATTATCGCGGCTGTGCTTGGGGCAGGCGTTGCCATCCGGGTTTTTTGGAAAAACATAAAAGCATTCTTTACTGGCAAAAAGGCCAGCGATGTTGACACAGATGATCCCACATTGGTTCTTGATGAAGATCCTACTGCTGTACCACTAGAATCCACAACTACCAAAAAATAATATAGCGGGCATTGATTTTTGGCTTTCAAAATTGTCTAAACGGGAAGGATATGATATGCCTGAAAAAGTAAGCGGATCATTTAGAGATCCGAGTGGTTTCATGTTTAAGCATGAAGACAAACTGTATCGTCAGGTCAACCAAAAGTATCATGAAGAATACGATTTACTAATGAGCTCTGGTTTATATGAGCAATTGACAAAGTCAAAAACCTTGGTGACTCATAAAGAAGTTGACCTTAAGCTTGCACCATTGCCAGACATTGCTTACAAAATCATTCAACCGGAGATGGTGGACTTTATCTCCTATCCTTATGAGTGGTGCTTCAACCAACTCAATGATGCGGCTATCCTGACCCTTTCGATTGCCCGAAGGGCACTTGAGTTTGGCATGAGCCTCAAAGATGCCAGTGCTTACAACATTCAATTCCAAAATGGTCGCCCGATGTTTATTGACACGCTCTCTTTTGAGAAATACGAAGAGGGTCTGCCCTGGGTGGCATACAAGCAGTTCTGCCAACACTTTTTGGCTCCGCTTGCGCTTATGGCTAAGACGGACATTCGCCTTTCTAAGCTGTTACGGTTACATATTGATGGCATTCCACTTGACCTCGCATCCATACTGCTTCCTGCCAGCACAAAATTCAATTTTGGCTTGGCGACCCATATACACGCCCATGCAAAATCACAGCAGCGTTATGCGGACAAACAAGTCTCGCAGGAAGAGGTAAAAGCTCGCATCAGTAAATCCTCTATGGTTGGGCTTTTGGACAGCTTGCTCTCAACGGTTAGAAGCTTGAATGTGAAAACCATTCAGACTGAGTGGACTGATTATTATCAGGACAATAATTACACCCCTGCCTCTTTTGAGGCTAAACGGCAATTGGTGAAATCTTTCATTGAGAAAGTGGAACCTAAAGAAGTTTGGGATTTGGGTGGAAATACCGGCGAGTTCAGCCGGACTGCCAGTGACATGAACATTCCGACCGTTTGTTTTGACATAGATCCTGGTGCGGTGCAGCAGAATTATGATCTGGTAAAAAAGAACAAAGAAAAGTTTATGCTTCCATTAGTGATGGATTTGACCAATCCTTCACCCGACCTGGGCTGGCACAATTCCGAGCGGGAATCCATGCAGGACCGTGGACCAGTCGACCTGGTTATGGCATTGGCCTTGATTCACCACCTGGCAATTTCGAATAATTTACCATTAATTAATGTGGCTAATTACCTGGCGGAGTTAGGCGAATACCTGATCGTTGAGTTCGTTCCAAAGAGCGATTCGCAAGTCAAGCGGTTATTGGCATCAAGAGTCGACATCTTTCCAGAGTACACTGAACACGGATTTGAAGCAGCTTTTGATCAGTTATTTGAGATTTTAGAAAAGGCCCCTGTTCTTGGTTCTGAACGAAGTTTATATCTAATGAAACACAGATAGATTAATATTGAAAACAAGTTCACAACACGATGAACTTGTTTATCTTTTAATATACAAGCGCCAATTCATCTTAATTCCTGATCAACTAGATTTTTATTCACAACTGGGTTTGGATAAGAATTGTTGAAATTTACTGACCTATCATAATGTCTGGGTTTTGCCTACTACACCAATTATGGGATAATTGGTTAGAATAGGTCAGACGAGAATTGCTCGTTAAACAAAAGCGACCTTTCGACCAAGTGCCAAATAGAAGGCTTTGAATGGAAGACAAACTAAAGATCTGTTTATTTACGAAATTTTCCGGTGAAGCGTGCGAATATGTACGTGTGACAGCCCCCTGCAACGCAATTGGTGCTCAGCTAACCGCATTCCATGGGGAAGATGATTTTTCCGAACAAAGCATTTCAGATTCAGATATGGTGATTATCCAAAGAACTTATCCGAGTTTCCGTGAAAATTATCAGAAGGTAATCGAATTTGCCAGAAAACATAATAAACCGATTGTTTTTGAACTTGATGACTACTTATTCGATTTACCGGAAGATCATCCTGATAGAAGATCAGGCGCTTATGTGGCTGATTTGTTGACTATGCTTTATGCACTATCAGATGCAGACTCTGTGACCGTTCCAACAAAAATCCTAAAAGAGAAACTTGCGCCTTTTAATCAAAATGTCATAGTTATTCCGAATTTTATTGATGACGAACTCTGGCAATACGCAGATGTGGTCGAACAAGCTGAACCAGACGATAGGATTGTAATTGGCTACATGGGTAGTTATACACATCAATCAGATTTGGACTCGATCATGCCTGTCCTCGTGAAGTTAGTGGAAGAATACGGAGAAAAGGTTAAATTCAAAGTTTGGGGTGTGCCGCTCCCATCCGAATTAGCGTCTCTCGAAAACTTTGAATACTTACCATCGATATCTTCGGTATACACTGAATTTGTGGATCAATTTAAACAGGAAAAGATTGACATATTCATTGCCCCGCTGATTGATAACGAATTCAATCGCGCTAAAAGCCATCTTAAATTCCTGGAATATAGTGCAATGCAAGTCCCGGGAGTTTTTTCGTATCTTGAACCATACTCCACAGTTGTTAACGATGGGGTTAATGGTTTTTTGGCCTCTACCCAAGATGAATGGTATGAAAAGATTTCAACACTAATTGAAGATTCAAACCTCCGCAAACGGGTTGGAAA
>Ga0209510_1003859_pt1 | contig 13707 bp, 24 predicted proteins | sample BiotimSIPDNA_FD_185749 | JGI IMG/M metagenome (GOLD analysis project Ga0209510, IMG submission 185749) | Anaerobic biogas reactor microbial communites from Washington, USA - Biogas_R1 time_0 SIP DNA (SPAdes) (version 2) | ecosystem: Engineered > Bioreactor > Anaerobic > Unclassified | place... | reverse complement strand
TTGAATCCCTGAAACTGTGAAAATGGGTCTTTAAGAAACTCTCCTGCCGGTTGATAAGTTTAATGAGTTCCCACTCCGACTCGATGAGATAGTAGTCCTTGAGACGCTCCAGGTACTGCTGCCGGGTCTCGGCTATCCAGATGTCATACCCTGCTTTTGCTTTTTCCCGGAGCATCTTTTTGGTTTCTGAATAGTCCTGGGTGAAGAAGTCTGCTCCCTCTTCCCTGCAGAGGGGAATCTTATCGATATCGAGGTCGTTTGGCTCACCGTACAGGTGCAGGTAGGAGAAATACTTGATCTCGTCGCTCTCGCCTTCGTCTTCCTGATCGGACTTTCGTTTTGCGCAGAACCCCGTCAGGAGGTATCTTCTCCCGTCCACGACCTCGTCGAGTTCCCATTCTGCCAGGACATGGGTCGTACGGTTGCGATCGCCTCCGGCGAACATATACTTAAAGGGCTTATTCGGGTCAGGAGCTGCGTTCGGGAGGACGCACTGGAGGATGAGCATCAAAAGGACCGATTTTCCCATACCGTTGCCCAGTTCATAGGTGCCGTTCCGACCATAGAACGGCATGCGGAAGTCCTGATATAACCCCTTTCCCTCGTTGAACTGGGCGTTTACTACCCGCACCGACCGCAGTTTAGGCATCTCCATCACCCCCCTGATGGCCAAGCCCATCGATGAAGAGCGTGATGGCATCCTGCACTTCGCGGTTGCTGTAGACCTCGCGGATGATCGCCTTGCAGCGAGGAGTAAGGTAGACGGCATCGTCGTGCTCTTTCGCGAGCTGGTTCTTCTCCAGGAAGGCGATCGTCTCGTTGATCAGGGTAACCTTTGAGCTGACACCCCACTGTTTTTTCTCGTCCGGATCGTCTTTCTTGAACTCTACCGCCGGGAGGCTGCTCCACAGATCGTAGATGACCTTGAAGTTGAACTGGTATTCCTCGCTTGTCTTCTCAAGGTCTTGAAGCGCACCCATTGCCTGCATCTTCCTCTCGACGGCTGCAAGGAGGTTTGCCTTCGTTACCTTCTCCACGTAGGCATCGTACGCGGACTCATGGTAGAACTCGGTGATCAGAACGTGTATGATGAAGAAGACGGTGTACATCCCGGGGTTGTTGAACCCTCTCCCGAGGCTGCTCCGGATCTCGGCGTTTGAGAGGCCAAAGACCCGGTTCTGTACACCGGGGCTCAGGTACAGGGCATCGTTGTACCTGCAGACGAGCAGGTTGTGCTTCTCCGCACAGAACTCCAGCGCCTCCCTCACCTCAGCCTCCTGATCGTAGCGCAGGAACTCCTTTGGGTGATCTTTGCGTGCAATCGAGCCTTCCGCCAGCATGCAGTGGAGCATCTCCAGGGCGGTCCCAAGGTTCTCCCGGTCAAACTTCATGCAATCGCTCCCCGATAAACGTAAGATACGAGAGATACACGTCCTCTTCTTCCCCGATCAACACCCGCCGCTCCGGCCGGGAGATCACCCGGATCCGATGGAACTTGCCCCCGCTCCGGGCTGCGGCAGAAAGCAGGGCCTCTACCGCAGGCTCATTCCGGTCTTGCGACGGATGAAGGTCAAAGATGGCTTCGTATGCCTCACCGTTCCGGGTGCCTTTGTTCAGCTCGATCAGGAAGGGGATCAGGTCGATGTGGTCTATCCCCTCGTCTCCCAGGTGTGTGCGGATCGCGCTCAGGTAAGCCGGCAGATCCACTGTTTCACTCTCCGCCAGCGCATCAAGCAGCAACTGCGCATAGATCCTGAAGTTCTCATCCTGCCGCCCCTCCACGATCTTCTCGACGGACTTCCTATCGCCCCATTTCTCGCTTGTCTTCACCTCGGTAATCTCCGGCTTTCTCCCGACGATCCTCTGCGACTCAAAGATCGAGCAGAGGCCAAACGTCCGAAAAACGTTCGGGAGGAGGAGAGGGTGCATCTCCACGATATGCACCTCGTTCGGTACATTTCCGCGGATGTGATTCTCCAGCGCTTCCTGGAACTGGTACCTCCGGTCAAAGAGCGATTTCATGCGGACCTGGCAGATCCACTCGTACTGGGATGGGAGGTCGGTGTAGTCTTTCAAGAGGGTGTTGTGGAGGCTATACCCGTACTCAAGTTCGGTCGCAAGCTCCTGGATGGCGATGAAGTCCTCCTCCTTCCCGAACGATTCGGGGGCGTGGGCGATTCGTTCCTGATCTTTCGAGAGATCCCGGAGCGTCGCCTGGACCTGAGTGAAGAGTTCCTGCTCCTGCCTGATCTGCGAGATCACCTCCTGCGTGTAGGTGGTAATGCCTTCGGCCACATCGGGGTCGCCGTATCTCATCCTGTCAAGCAGTGCCTGTTTCTTTCCTTTCTTGCGGAGTACTTCGAGGTTGAGGTTCCGCACCGTCTCCAGGGCGTTTCTAAACGAACCGCTCTCAATCTGCTTCTTAAAGAGAATGAGGGCAACCGTGATCCTGGACTCTTCGGGGAGCTCCTTGATGCTGATCATGAACTCGAGGCCTTCATCGGTGATCCGGTAGCCGTCTTCGGTCACGTCATACTCGACCAGGTGAACGTAGTGGTTCACGGGTCTTTTTCTGACCGGGTCCTGGTACCGGAAGCAGTAGAGCTCATTCCGGGTATTTGTCTCAAGGAAGCCGATAACGGTTCGCGTCACTTCCCGGCAGTCGAACTCGCGGTCGGGATGAATCGCTTTCATCGTCGCTTCGATGTGCGCCCGGATCTCATCGGACTTGAGAACGCGGCCCTGGAGCCTGCCCTTCTCGATGAGGAGGGTCAGCACGTCCAGCGCGATGTAGGGGGCATCATAGTCCAGGCCTTGCATTGGACGCGAGGTATAGGCCTCGAAGAACGGGTAGAAGCATTTGAGGTGCTCCATCCGCTCGTTGATCTCTTTAAAGCGCCGAAGTGAGTCCGTCATCTCCAAACCTCGATAGATCGGTGGCGTTGAGGACCTCCTGCGGGAGGTACTGTTCTGCTGTGACGATCTGCCGGATCGCGTCTTTGGTCTCTGCATCGAAGAAGTCAATGAAGGGGGAGAGGGGGCCGGCCCGTTGCGGCCGCCGCAGGGGGCGTGCTCCTGCGGGTCCGGCTTTCTGCAGGATCAAGGCATAGAGGGCGGTAGCCGGCCGGATGTCGTACTCCGGGTAGCGTGCGCGGAGCCGGTTGTAGATGGAGATCCCTTCGCTGTCGATATCGCCGAAGTAGCGGTAGCGGTCATCCGGCACCCCGCCGATGGTCTCGATGTACTCAAACTTCTTCAGGATTGCATTCCCCTCCCCGTAGATGACCAGGTGAATGCCGGCGAGCACACCGTCCGTCACTGCCTGCTGCAGCGTCCAGAAGGTGTCCTTGTTCTCGACGATCAGGACGGTTCGCTCCGCCTTCCCCTGCAGGTCCGAGAAGTCCTTCTTCTGGATCGAGAAGAAGGGTTCAAAGACCTGTTTCGCCCGGATATCCTCGAGGGTAAGGCGCAGGTTCCTGAGGATAAGGGCACCTTTGACCGAAGCCTCATCCGGCATGGCGATCGCTTTTTCGTCACCGAAGAGTTCGTACGAGCGTTCGTTGACGGTCAGAACCTCGCACTCCTCGCGTCGAAGAATAAGATCGTTGATCCTCAGGATATGGTCGCGATCTCTGAGATACTGGTCGCCGTGGGCCACATAGTAGTCGATATTGATCGGCGGGGAGAGGGAGACGAGTTCGTTCCGGTGCTCCGGCGAGAGGGAAGCGCCGGCACCGGCGATCACGTCCCGGTGGATGGTATATTTATCGGGGAGCCGGCCATACTGCTGGAGCGGCCGTGCGCCTTTCAGGGGCTCCAGGATGCCGCGTGCGATGAAGGTCTCGACTGTTTTGATGAATCTGTGCTGCTTCGATGGGTCGGCGAAGAGGTTGATTCCGCGCTCTTTAAGAGCGCTCTCTATATCGGTGAGATGGATGCGCTTGTTTTTGTGCTCGAGCACGATGGTTCTGATCAGCCGGTCCATGGATCTATCCGGGACATTACATCTGGCTTTATATAATCCATTCGATCAGGTGTTCAGGCCGGCAATTACGCAATTCTGAAGTCTTTCCCGGGGCAGGGGGATTTTCTATATCCGGGTTTGAAAGCCGCAGTATTCTCTGAGCGTCAGCATGAGACAACATTGACGCGAGAGGAGTGCGCTTATTGAGCCGGCATTGTGTACGATGAGGCTGCCGGTGGCGATGGCCGGCGATGCTCGTGAGCCAACTCAAAAAAGGCTGTATGAAGAGATCACAGATATTAGAGGCAAATTATTTGTTTTTAGATAACCGTTGCGGATACAGGCGAGCCCATTAACGATCCCTTCAAACTTAAGGAGTAGGGTTCGTCTAACTATGTCCTGGAGGGGTGTTACGATCCCATCGCAGTGCACCTATAATCTTCTGCTGCCCATCCCTCGTTGCACGCTAAAAACCGCCGGCGGGTTCGAGCGGCCCGGAACGCCGGCCCATCCACGACCGCGATCTCCTCCGCCGGGAGCGTGTACACGATCCGGTCGATCTCCCGGTCGGCCCCCATCCGCGAGCGCTCTTCCGGCGGGAGATCCCCGGTAGAAAGACGGAACAGGAGGTTACGTCGCCTGCAGGATCTCGATGATCCGATTGACGACCGACGTGACGGCCGGGTCATTGAGATGGCCGGCTCGATAGAGAATCAGGTTGTTACTGGCGGAGAAGAGTCGGTTTGGTCGGACATTGCTCGGTTTCTGGAGTGTCCCCTCCGAAAAATCCATCTCGGTGATACCGACGGCGTAGCGATCCCGGACCTGCCGGCTCGTGATCTGACAGAGAATAGCATCGTCCCCACCGGGAGTCGCAATAACGAGGGCGGGCCGCCGTTTCACCGTCGACAGGTCCGAGAAAGGGAACGGTACAACGACGACATCGCCCTTTACAGGTCGCTCCACGCCTCATCCTCCTCGGGCCGGAGCCAATCTTTCCGGAGCACGGGTTCGCTTGCAAGGGCGGTGTCCGGGACGGCTTTTTGGCGCCGGGCCTTGAGGAACCGGATGAAATCAAGCACTTCGCCATAGGTCCGGGGCGGGAGGTCTTCAAGCTCGCTGATGATCTCCTCTTTTACCTGGCTCATAGATGGTTCACCTCTGCTAGTACAGGATCCTCTGGTGCTTCAATCTACATATCTCTGTCTGAAGAAGGTTTACCGGGGCGATCTATTCCCTGGCACTGAAGAAGTTGGGTGGGGGGCTTTTGGGACATACCGAACACTCCGGAGGATATGCGGTGCGAGAGCCGGTTTTATGGCGTCGCGATCGACGAGGTCGACTCTCCTTCCGAAGAGATCTTCGAGGAAGAACTTGAGGTCCATGTAGGTGTCAAAGGAGCGGCCTCCTTCCTCGAACTCGATGAGGATATCGATATCGCTCTCTTCGCGCTCTTCACCCCGGGCAAACGACCCGAAGACCCCGATCCGTCTGACACCAAGGCTCCTGATCCGTTCGCGGTGTTCCGCAAGCGTCCCGAGGATGCCGTCAGCCGTAAGCATGCTGTATCATACTCCTGTTATCCGCCCATCTGGATAACGCTTTTCCCCCGGGGTTGCCGGCCGGAGCGTTGTGCCGGCAGGCTCCCCTCACGGCTCACTGTTGAGCAGGTAACTGTCCATCTGCGGAGCGGTGGTCAACCTCAAGGAGGCCATGGAGTTGTACCCGGGAATAGCCCCGGACTTCCGGCGTGAGGCTCGTACACCCGTCACCGGACGCACTGATTTCCTGCTGGAAGACGGAAAAAGGCTGATTATCACGACGTTTGAGGTGTCCGGGGTTGCCCGGGCTTAAACCCGCATTAAGCGAGGCGGTGATAAACATAATGGTGTATATGGTGACAACGGAGTATGTTGTCATCGATAACATCGCTGCAGTCAGGCATATGAACGATCTGTCCTGGCTTGAAGAGACATTCCGCGATCTGAAAGTCCTCCCGGCCGAATCCCTGATCTTTAACATCGCATCGAAAGGATTAATCCCGATACGGGAGGTGAATCAGAAACTGCAAAAACTGATGCGCGTGAACCCCTGATATCTGTAGCCGGCACAGACCGGACCGAAAGGATCTTTCTTCACTCAGAGCCGGAACAAGGTGGCGATTTTTGCATTGACCTCGGCCCGAAGATCACCGTCAAGTTCTCCAAGTTCGCCGACCATCAGGTCTTTTAAGACCGTTGCAATCTTGTCGAGCTGGATAACCGAATCGACTTTGAGACCGCTTTTCCAAAAACCTGCGTGGGAAGTCGTCACCATAACCCCTGCCGACTCCGCTCCGGCATGGGTCTTTGACGAGATGAAGGCAAGAATAATGTCACGGTCGCCCTCATAGGGGACAAGTGCAGGGCGGAGTTTGGTTGCGGTGAGATCGAGGATCAGGGAATGGTACCAGAACAACCGTTCCTTTCATCAATACACGATCCTGGCATCTCTGATGGTATAGAGGTCGGGTTCATCGGAGAGGAAGGCCGAGAGTGACTGTTCGGAGAGTTTCATCATCGCCATGCTCTCACGCTCATCAAGGAGGAGATCGATCTTCTCGGTGAGCTCCCTGATGCTCTCCTTGATCTCCCTGACGTCTGCTTCGATACCGGTCATAAGCATCCTCACTGGTGGTATACAGGTGATCGATGGGATGTCCTATCAATCTTTGCGTCTGGAGATCGTCGATACAATCGCGGGGCCGGGCACCGGTCATCCCCCGGGGTTCTTCTCCGTATGTGGAGTTACTCCCGGGACAGAGCGAACACTCCGGAGGATGCTCATTCCACCCATAATGCTACATCCTCAGACGGGTTGCTCAATGTACTGCTCTATCAGGGGGAGGAGACGAGGCTCGATAACATGTGTGAACCAATGGGAAAAGTCACGAACATACGAACAAACTTGAACAGGAGAAGTTTTATGATTTCCACACCCATATTGCAACAGAGCGCTACCTGACCGCGGGTTGGAGTGAGGACGGCGTCTGGACGCTGACGGATGAGGGGCATACCCTCATGCACCTGACTTACTCGATCGATGCAAAGGGGTTCGAGCGGGGAACTCACCAGAAAGCGATCGCGAGCGCGCTGTCCCGGTTCGGACTGGAGAACAATCGGGGTGAGCTCGCTATTCGCATCACGGACGACCGGTTCGGGGATGCCCTCTGGAGTTTCATTCAGGCGCTGATCCGGATATCGGATCTTACGTATTTGTCGAGATCGCGTGTTTACTCCACGTTTCTGGAGGATCTCCGTGGCCTCATCGAGGAGGCTGTCCCGGAGGAGCGTAGAGTATTTGACTGGCATGACCCCGAGCACGACCCGGAAGGGAAATACTCCGTTGACTGCAGGATCAACGGCATGCAGAAGCCGATCTACATCTTTGCTCTCACGAACGACGACCGGGCCCGTGACGCGACGATAAACATACTGCAGTTCGAGAAGTGGGGGCGGCCCTTCGTCTCGGTCGGCATATTCGAAGACCAGGAAGAGGTCAACCGTAAGGCCCTCGCGAAGTTCAGCGATGTCTGCGATAAACAGTTCTCAAACCTGCCGGGGAACAAAGACCGGATTCTGCAGCGCCTCCGGGATATGGCCGGGACGGTTTCCGGCTGAGGGTGCGCCCCGGGGGAGGAATCCCCCGTTGCGGGATAAAGACTGCCAGCGGGTTCGGGCGGCCTGGAATGCCGGCCCACCCACGACCGCGAGCCCCTCCGCGAGCCCGTACAACTCATACACGATCCGGTTGATCTCCCGGTCGGTCGTGGCGGGCGACGCCAGCGGGGTGCAAAACGGCGTAACTAACGGTCGGTTTCGTTAAGAACCAACTGGATTTCCCGCTTGAGGACTGGAAGATCATCGCGCAAAGTCAGAAACACCGCTTCGTAATCCACGCCAAAGTAATGATGGACGATCCTGTCCCGCATCCCCGCAGCCTCTCTCCAGGGGATCTCCGGGTGCTCGGCGCGTAACTCCAACGATACCATCTTTGCCGCCTCGCCGATGATGGTCAGCATGCGCTCGATCCCGGCGCGCTCCAGCCGGCGGTTCCGGAGATCCTCCGCCGATTCGATGCCTTCGGAAAACTCCTCGATGCTCAGTATGGCATCAAGGATGTGGTGGAGATAAGCGGGGTCCTCCGGCATCATAGATCATCACGGCATCACGGTAGATTGCATCGGCAAGGTAGGGGCTCACGGCGTTCTCGGTGACGAGGTCCACCTTCATGCACAAAGCCCGGGCAAGTTCGTCCTCGATCCGGACGAGCTGAAAGAGGCTTTTTTTGCGGGAGAACCTGACCAGGATATCGATATCACTCGTCGGGTCGGCGGATCTCCGCGCATAGGAGCCGAAGATTGCGATCCACTCGGCATCGTTTCTGGTGAGTATCGCGACGATAGTCTCCCGTGCCGTCCTGGTTAATGTGCATCCTGCCATTCTGCCCGCCAGTATCTATACTGGTTAGTATGACGCTCACCCCGTATCAGTCTTTTGAGGGTGAAGGGGGTCTCTCCGGAATCTTCCAGATACGGATACCCATCACTACAACTCTTCAAGATCATTCTCAGCTAACTTCAGGATGTATTCCTCGGGAGCATAGAGTTTTATCCTTTTTCCAGGGTGTTCCCTCAACCTGACCACCACTCTCTCTTCCCCGGGTTTCAGGGGTCGGTCGAACTGGATTGTCATGTCATCGATCAGTCTTCCGCTGATTTCTATCGGCATTGCCCCCACCCCATGGAACATTATTCCTGTCGAGAAAATTAAAGGTTCTTCGCTCCCGTGTGCGGGGATCTGATACTCAAGACTTGATAGACACCACTCGTAATGCTCCCCTCGATCTTGATCCGTTCCACCGCACGGATCTGCCGGTCATTCAACTCCATCTCCCGAAGATAATTCTCGTTCAGCGTATCCATCCGCATCGTCAGGGTGAACCCGAGCGGGGTGCTCGCGAACGTGGGGGCCGGCATACTGGCATCACGGAAGGCCGTGATGATCCGCTCAATCCCGGATCCGTAGCGCTCGATGAGCCCGGCGCGGTAGAAGATATCGGCGATCTTCGGATTGCGGTGATGAGAGTAATGCTCCCGTATGATCATCTCGACGGTGACGCCTTCGGGAAGATGGCCGGGATTGTGGAAGCGGATATGGTCATCGAAGATCCTGACCTGTGTCTGGACTGTGTTGTTGAAGTAGTCGCGGTGGATAAGGGCATTGAGGAGCGCCTCCCGGATCGCCGGAAGCGGATAATCCCATATCTCTCTCCTCCGGAAGGACTCCCGCATCGCCTCCTCCGATATATATCATACCTGACGCCAAGGTACTGCTTGATGACCCGCTCGCCCTCCTCGAACTGCTGGAAGAGATTTCCCCTGATCTCGTGGTCGCCGATGATGATATCCGCCCGCTTGAATCGCCCGATCCTGAGGATGCAGTTCTGGAAGTACTGTTGCGGATCCCTGCCGAAGAGGGCAATGGCCCCGTTGCTGATCCCCCCGTTCCGGGAAAGCCCGAGGCGAGAAAGAACCGCCGCGACCGATTCGGCGGAATCGACGGAAGTGAGTCGACCTGCCGCGTTTGCCCGTGCGAGGAAACGTTTCACCGCCTCCTCATCGATCTCGTCGAACGAGTACGGCCCGGTGACACTGTCCCACTCAATGCTCTGCTGGAAGTACTCCCTGAGCTCGTCGGGGAGCATCTCGCGGGTCGTGTCGCCGATGCGGGTGTAGTATCGCCCGTCAAAAGCGACCGGAACACGGTTCCGTTCGACTGCGACGGTGACGATGGATTTCCCCTCGAGCTCATGGATCTCGATGACCGGATGGATGCCGAGCCGGGAGGTTATGCTATCCGCGAGTTTCTTGACCGTATTATTTCTCAGGTCAAGCCCGACGACGACATGATCCTGGTCCCGAACACCGATGACGGCAACACCGCCGGCGGTATTGGCAAATGCAGACAGGAGCCGGTAAAGGCTCGTGCTCACCTCCTCCTTGAAGTCGATTCTTCGCCCTTCAAAACGGGTGAGCAGGGAAGAAAGTTCACCTGTATGGTTCATTCGCTCCCCTCCGCCCGGTCAAGAAGTACCTCAAGGTCCAGGTTCACGCCCATCACTGCCCGGTCTGGCTCGCGGGCGAGCCCTTCGTACCCCTCATCGTTCATCAGCATCATCGCGAGCATGAACTTCTCCGCCAGGTCGAGCTCGTAGAGGGTCTTGTTGTGCGAGACCCCGATCGTTGTCCGGCCTTTCCGCGCCCGGTTTCTGTGAGGGAGAGATCACCGGGGCGAAAGAACATCTGTTCCTTCACCTGCCCCTCGACGGTTCGGTAATAGACCGTCAGAGAGTTCTCACCGACAGGTTCGGTCGTGACGATACGTACGACCTGGCCGGGCTCGATACCGTTGACGACCGCATCCTTCCTGATATCCTCCAGTCGCAGCATGGCTGATCCCTCCGGTCGTATAATCCTCCATAGACCGAAGAAGAGAGCCGGAACTCTCGCCGCCTCAGGCGAGCTGCCGGATCACTCCATCCGTCTGCAGGGGACAGTGTTATCTGAAATTACCTGTAGGTTCACATCGGGATTAATGCATCGATATATCTCGTGCCTTTGATGCCTTTAAATACTGATATAAACGCGCCGATCAGTTTGAAACCCTGCCAACGACATTTAACAGGCGAGGATCACCACACTCCCGGCCGGCTTCTTGAAGTCGTTCACGGGACGGGTGTCTGCCGGCATCTCTCCCGACACCTTTTTTGGGGTGCGGGGTACATTTTCGGTATATGACCCACTGGATCGCCTCCTCTAACCGCGAGAACGCAAAGATCCTCGATACGAAGCACATCTGGGGAGTCCCCCGCCGGAACAAAAACCTCCTGCACCGGGTGAAGCCCGGCGACACCATACTCGTCTACATCCGGCAGGAGAGGGAGGGCGACGCCATCCTCCCCTCCGCCATAACCGGCGCCTACGAGGTCGTTGCCGAACCCTACGAGGACCACACCCGCCTCTTCGCCACCCCGCCGCATATGGGCGGCGAGGTCTTCCCCTGCCGCATGAGGGTCCGGCCGGTGGCGGTCTTCGCCGAACCGCTCGAGTTCAAACCCCTGATCGAGGACCTCGCGTTCATAACGAACAAGAAGATGTGGTCCGGCCACCTCCGCGTGGCCATGCGCGAGATCCCCGAGGAAGATTACCGCCTCATCCTCCGGCGGGCCGGCGTGGAGGCATAACCGATGCCCACCATCACCGGCGTCACCTTCCCTGTCCAAAAACGCCTCATGCCCCGGTTCTTTGCCGACGGCAAGACCGTCTTCATCAAGCCGGCCACCGTCTTCAAAGAGCTCCGGAGCGGCATGAAACTCGTCTTCTACCAGTCCCACGAGGATACCGGCTACGTCGGGGAGGCGGCGATCAAGCGGATCGTCATCGACGACGACCCCTTCGCCTTCTTCGATACCTTCGGCGACGCGGTCTTCCTGACGAGAGAGGAGGCAAAGGCCTACGTCGAAGGCCAGGGGCGGTGGCAGGGGGTCCGGGTCAGGAAAGACGAACCGAAGAAACGCCCCTGGATGGCGCTCGAACTCGAGGATATCCGGGAGTACGATTCGGTGAAGAAACCCGAGCGGTTCGTGCCGGTCGGGGGAAGGTATCTCCGGGAGTGAACCCCATCGCGCCCGGCGATGAAGATCGGCAGCACCACCGCTCCCGGCGACCTTCGCCGGCCCGTCTCGTGAATGTTCGGAGCTCGTGACCAGATGTTCGGAGTTCCCCCGGCAAATGTTCGGAGCTCGTGGCCAAATGTTCGGAGTTCGACCTCGAACATATCGCCCTGGCTCCGAACATTTCACCCTCTATCGAGTGGGGAGTCTTATCCCGACGAAAGTGGGGAATCTTATCCCGACGAAAGGGTAGTGCACCAGAATATAACCGAAAATGTCTTCCACAGAACCTGACCCCGTTACCGTTGAGCAATGCCCGACGTTCACATCAAAGAATTACATTGGAGGAGGTTTTTTATTATCGGTTGTATCTTCGGGGCACTACCGAGTAGTTACGGAAATTTTTGGTCGGGTCCACCGAGATCTATTATCAGGTATATGCCGGAGGCACTGCGCTCTGGCTGCTTCGATGAATCCCCCGGAACAAACCGCTACTCCAGCGCCAACAGATCTTTCAAAAGAACGCTTATCGATTCCATATCCTCGACCGAACACCGCCCGATCTTTTTGACGAAGCGATCCTCCGAGAGGGCAACAATCTGGAATATCAGCGCGGCACTATCTGAAGTAAGCCCGTTCTGTGAGCTCTTCTCGATGCCGTACGTGTGCGGGAACGACAGAGCCGCCGGGGTCGTCGTCAACGGGACCACGATGGTCATACCCCCGTAGGCGACGGCGATCACCACGGCAGGACGCAAACCCGCTTGCTCATGCCCCCGTGCATCGGTGAGGTCGACAAACCAGATATCGCCTCTGCTCCGGCGCATCCTAATGCCTCATCGACCGGATACCGGCCCGCTGCCACTCCTGCAGTTCGGCTTCGAGCGCCGCCTTCTCTTCATCGGCGGGGACAAAGAGGTACTGTTTCGCCCGGTTGACGCCCTTGACGATCTGCTCCCCCGGGTAGAACGACTTCATCCTCCGAACCGTCCGGTAGGCCTGCTCGGGCGGGTGGTGCAACTCGTAGGCCAGGTACCCATAAGTCGCCCCGATCTCAAGCAGGGACGGGCTTTTATCGAAGAGGCTGGTGAGCCCGGCAACGGCGTCCGCCTCAGCGGAAGAGAGCGTGCTCTCCGTCTCGCACCGGGAAAATTCATCGGCATGCTGGTAGTACTCCCGTGCAAGGTCCGGCGAGTAGGGCCCCCGGACGTAGAGGTGGAACGAGTAGCAAAACGCCACCCCTTTCAACTTCAGCAGGTAGATGAGTTTCTGGGCGATGAGCCGGTGCTCGAACCGGTTTTTGTCCATCCGGAATCCCGCTTCCCGGAAACAGGCAATGACTTTGCTTCTATCGCTCGCAGGCATCGTCATCACAGTCCAGGAGTTTGCAGAGCCAGCTTCGGATACGCCGCCACTCAAGAAGTCCTTCCGGGGTGATGGCGTAGAGTTCGAGTTCCTTTCCTTCGAGCGTCACCTTCTCGGAGCGGAGGTACCCCATAGCGACGAGTTTTTTGAGGTTTGCATAAAGCACGCCGTCGCTCAGGTTCAGCCCGGCCTTGAGCTGCCGTGCGGTGGCCCCGTCCTCCCCGAGCTCGGAGAGAGCCCAGAGTATCTCCAGGCGCACCCGGGAGATGAGGGTGCTGTCCACGTCTTCGGACTCTTCCACGATTGTTATAAGATCATCAGGCATAGGCGACTTTTAGTTTTGAGTAGATCTTGGAGTTAGAAGGGATAAAGGATTCGGGCTGTGTTTCTTATGTGTCAGCGGGTTACTATACCCACACAAGGACACGACGCAGTCAACTACCCCGCGCTTTTTAGGAGGGGCTTGTAACAAGGTTAAATGTCCTTAAAGCGTCCCGATTCTGAAGGCATGGGATCGTGCTATCGAACGATCTCATGGGCTCGAGGGAAACCAAACTGGCAAACTCAGGTTGCGAGCAACTTCATCGAGCCTAAAAAAGGCATGACGCCAGCAATGAGGGAAGATACTACGGATCGAATATGGACCTGGAAGGAGCTCTTGACGT
>Ga0209510_1003856_pt1 | contig 13710 bp, 7 predicted proteins | sample BiotimSIPDNA_FD_185749 | JGI IMG/M metagenome (GOLD analysis project Ga0209510, IMG submission 185749) | Anaerobic biogas reactor microbial communites from Washington, USA - Biogas_R1 time_0 SIP DNA (SPAdes) (version 2) | ecosystem: Engineered > Bioreactor > Anaerobic > Unclassified | place... | reverse complement strand
TTTTGCCGGATTTAACGCTTTTCAGGAAAAAACACAAAAAATCATTACTTCATTCTGCCTGTGAGCAGTCGATAAAACAATGGGTCCATCTTCTGAATCACGATTCTAATGTCACGCAGCCAAATCCAGATCACACCACCCTGGCACACAGACTGGCGAAGCACGTTGCTGCTTGGAGCGATTGCCTTTTCCTGCCTGCATCCCGCACTCTCTTCGGATCAAGATCATGCGACCGTCAGCGGCATTCAGGGCCACCCCCTGTCACGGACCTACACCTTCGAAGACATCGGAGAAGTATCACAAGACCTGAGAATGTACTTCGACCGGATGGGGAGGTTGGTTATCGTCCAGCAGGGATTGTATTTGCTTCACGATGGGGTGAACTGGAATGACCGCATGTCACCGGAAGACAGCGACAAAAACAACCGGACAGTTTGTTTTGCAGCCGACGGAACCAACTATTACGGCGCGACGGGCCAGTGGGGAACCCTCGACACACGCCTGGATGGGACACTCGAAACAACTCCAATCACCTCATCAGACGCTCCGGCGTGGACCTCAAACTGCACCATCCAGGAAATATTCGAGTCAGGAGACCATATCCTCTTCTGCAGCGACTTTGGGATCATCACCCTGGACCGGCGAGACAGGAGTCAATCCTTCTATGAAATGCCTTTTGCTTTCGGGGTCCTGCTTTTAGAAGACAGACTATTCGTGAGTTCACACCGGACCGGAGTGCGCGTTTTGGATGTGCCGACGGGACAATTTGAGCGATTTGAGATTAGCGGAGATCTACCCTACAAAGTCACCCAGTTCACCTATCCGACTCCATTCGACAAAGACCATGCCGTAGTGTTATCTGAGCAACATGATCTGTTGATCTTTGATGGAGTATCGTGCCGCCGTTGGAAAACCGATATCGATTCGTTTCTGCATATGGGGATAGCGGCAACCCATCAGATTGGTTCCAACCTATGGGCTTATGCAATCAAGGGTAAAGGTCTTTTTCTAATCGACCGGAACGGGAAACTCGTTCTGGGATTGGAAGGAGAGACGTTTTCGAGCGTCACCGGATTATGTTCGGGGGAACCGGGTGTTTTATGGGTGTGTTCCTCCACGGGAATCACCAAGGTCCTTTATGACTCGCCCATCACTGTTTTCGACAGGAGAAATGGAATCGATCCGAATTGGCCACAAGCATTGTTAAGCGACAACAAGCTGCACATTCTCTCAGACGGCAGGGTTTTCACTCCAATTCCCGATATCCCCGGTATAGCTTCGAGATTCGAGCCCTTGGATCTCGGATTGGACGGAGGGACATGGACAGCAATGCCCACACCAGTAGGACTTCTCTTGGGATATGTTGACACCGTCATCCACCGGAAACCCGATGGGAGCCAAAAGACAGTCCTAGAAGGGATCAATGCACAACGGTTGATGCCAGGAGACTCCGATTCCCTCTCCTGTGTCGTCATCGGCGACAATGAAATTGGCGCAATCCGATGGAACGGCGAAGACTGGGAAGAATGCGCAGAACGCATCCCAGGGTTGGGATTTCCCTCGTTGGCAACATACGCGAAACCCGGTTCGATCTGGATGGAACTCGGGGTCAACCGGGTCGGACGGGTAGTCCTCAGGGATGGAGTCTTGAAAAGACAGGTATATGATGATCTTCCCCTTCCAGATCGGAACTGGTTGAACATTGGAAGCATCGGCAATATAATGGTCATTGGAACGGGAATTGTCGATGATGTGTTTTTCGACGAAGATCTGGAGCAGTTTGTGGATCGACCGGACCTCACAGACCTCATAACCGGGTCACCCCATCAGATCCTCAGGCCCTACAAGGATTCCAAAGGAGTAATATGGGCACCTCATCCCAGAGGGATCATGTTAGTGACCGGATCACACCCTGATTACCACTACGACACATCCACACTGAGAGACGTCCTCAGCAACTACCCTACTCTCCACTCAACTGGAGACGATGGAGTCTGGGTACGCTATGAGCGGGCACTCATCCGGATTGATGGAACACGACTGAACGTTGTCACGTCAAGAGAACCTCCCTATCCAGTGCTTGCGCAGATCATTGATTCACGAACGCAAGCCGAGCTTTTTCATTCAGATCCAGGGCAAGAATCCAACCTGTCGGAACCCATCCCCTACGAGAAAAACAGCCTGAATTTCCACTTTTTTCCGAGCAGCTATCGTTTGCTGAGGGACCCATCCTACCAATACCAACTGGAAGGATACTCCGACGCATGGTCCATCCCTTCAAACGATCCGGTCATCCGCCTGACCAGTCTGAGGGAAGGTTCCTACCGGATGAATGTGCGACTCATTGATGGCAATGGACCAATCGGCAAGACCACCACTTTCGCTTTTGACATCGCATCACCTATTTACCGCACCTATGGAGCCTATCTACTGTATTTTCTGACGCTCTCCGTCGTAACGATTCTCTTAGCGGCGCGTATATCGAGAAGGTCCATTCGCCGGAGTCAGGAACTCGAGCGACTCGTTCAGGAAAGGACGTCTGACCTGGACAACGCAAACTCCCACCTCAAAGTCGCGGTTCTGGAGGCCGAAAAAGCCGGAAAAGCCAAAAGCCAGTTTCTGGCAAACATGTCGCACGAAATCCGCACCCCGATGAATGGGGTGATCGGGATGTGCACCCTTCTCCAGGATACTCCGTTGAATCCGATCCAGAAAGACTATGTGAGAACCATCCGGACTTCTGGAGAAACCCTTCTTACCATTATCAACGACATCCTCGATTTCTCCAAAATCGAAGCTGGAAAACTCGAATTGGAAGAAATCCCATTCAACCTGACCGATCTCATTGAGGATGTGCTCGACCTGCTCTCAGCGCAGGCACACCAGAAAAAACTGGATGCCATGTATCATGTGGAACCGGACGTGGCGATCATCCGCAAAGGAGATCCCACTCGCATCCGTCAGATTCTGGTGAATCTCGTGGGAAATGCGATCAAGTTCACATCCCGTGGACATGTTTATGTCCACGTTTCGCGCCATTCGGAAAACGCAAATCTGGTTCAGTTTGATGTCCACGACACTGGGATCGGCATCCCTCCCGACAAGATTGACCAGCTCTTCCAACCCTTTATTCAGGCGGATGGTTCCACCTCCCGCCGTTATGGAGGAACCGGCCTTGGCCTGAGCATCGCACGCATGCTGGTCGAGACCATGGGTGGACGCATATGGGCCGAAAGCAACTCCGGACAAGGCTCCACCTTCCGCTTTTTCGTCAACATCCCGGAGGATGCCAGCTTGCCGCTGCAACCCGTGGACGCCTCGTGCCTCAAAGGGAAGCATGTCCTCATCGTCGACGACAACGAAACCAATCTTTTCATTCTCAAAAGCCTGCTCAATCAATGGGGAATGATCACCCAACCAGTCCCATCGGGTGCTCACGCGCTTCAGGTTCTATCCGATGCCAACTCCCGCATGGATGTAGTCCTAACCGATTTCCAAATGCCCGACATGGACGGCATTGATCTTGCCCAACGCATCCGTGATTACCCCGACTACAAGAACACTCCCATCCTGCTGATCTCGTCATCCGCAACACCACAGGATAGGATCCGGGAATCCGGATTGGTACTGCACTCCACCCTTCAGAAGCCCCTGCGCCATAAGCAGCTGATGGACGAACTGCTTCGCATATTTGGATCCCACTCAAACCGTTCGGAAGCCCAAACGACAGAATCCAGTCCCTTTGAAACGGGCCATTACTTGCGCAGCCTTCGGGTTTTGCTCGCAGAGGACAATTCCGTGAATCAGAAAGTAGCCACGCTGCTGTTGAGACGACTCGGTTTCGAAGTGGATCTTGCAGGCAATGGCATCGAAGCGCTCCAAGGAGTCAAGCGCCAGGACTATGACGTGGTATTGATGGACATCCAGATGCCGGAAATGGATGGGCTCGAAGCGACCCGCCACATCCGGTCCGAAGTCCATCCCGACCGCCAACCCATCATCTTCGCAATGACCGCTGGCGTGACCGAAGCCGACCGCTTGGAATGCGATAAGGCCGGAATGAACGGCTTTATCGCCAAACCGATCCGTGTCCACGAACTAAAAGCACTACTTGAAAGCGCATTGCGGATGCAAAAGGATGCGAAAAAACGCATGCGTTGATCCGACCTATCATCCACAAATATCAGAAAAACCGTGGCTGCAGGATGCCCTTGGTTCCGAGAAGTCCCGCTCGATACGGTAAGAAACCGACAGGATCACCGTAACACACTGAGTGAATATGCCATAGCCAAAGGGCTCCCTCGCTTCTAAGCGTTTTCATGGCCAGATTCAGCCGGATAGCCTGTGCGATTAACCATCCCCTTTTCACCAATTAGCCAGTAGGTGGAAATAAGTCAGGGGGACTCGGTGTAGGAGTCGCTGGGGAAGCTGAACTCAAGACCATCTCCGGTTTCAGGGATCAGGTCCTCATCCGGGTCGCCAGTCCGGTTCACCGTGATGGTGATCGCCTTGGCCTCGGTTTCGACATCGTCATCGTCGATCGCGATCGCACTGATTTCATAATTACCGCGAACCGGCGGAATGAAAGAGAAGCGGTATGGGGGACGGGTGGCATCATCGCCGACCTGGATTCCGTCCACCAACAAAGCGACAGTTTCCACGAATCCATCCGAATCACTTGCAACCACATCGATCCATATCTTCTTGCCTTCAGCAAAGTATGATTTGTTCAAAGGCGATGACACCCTGACGCGGGGGGCTTTGGTTTCCTTCGGCTCAACCTGGATCGTCAAAGGGGAAGATGTTGTTTCGTTGCCGTAGTTGTCCCTGGCGATGGCAACGATGGAGAAAGAGGTCACATCCGTGTCGGTATCGAGAGTAGCCTGATAGGGCGGTTTCTCCTGCATGGACAACAAAGACCCGTTGGCCACAATTTTGACCCACTGGATCATGCCGTCTTTGTCCTTTGCATCGGCCAGAATGAACACCTTCTCACCATGCCGGATCACGGCGTCCGCGAACGGATGAAGAATTTCGACGGTTGGCGCCTCACCTGGATCCACGACTAAACCACCTTCAGTGTTGGTGTAGCGGTTTCCATCCGCATCCAGAAATGTCTGGGTATTATCCTTGGTCTCGTCATCTCCAACCTTGACATCCGGAGGGGCCAGATTGCGATTCCGGGTCAGGAAACCATTATTTGAAGCCGTGATCACGGTGCCATTCTGGCGTGCAAAGCGCCGCTCAGTTTTTGAGCCTCCCTCAAAGGTCAGCCACTCCCCGAGATCATGCGAGTAGAACACCGGGTATAGATCCGATGAAGTGAACCACCACCCCAACGACTCCGACCAAAGCCGGACATCCGAGGTATCTTCGGCATCCACATACAGCCAACCGTGGTCAGAATGGTAGATCCATGGAAAGTGATCGTCAGTGATGTATCCCAGCCAATCCACCAGAGTCCAGCCATCATTGTTCTTCACGGCGTCCGGCCAGAGATGATTCGGAAGGTAGTTGGTCCCTTTGAGATCGATCGTATATTGAAGCTTTTCGGAACCCTCGGATGTCACAGAAGTAACTTGAACTTCCTGCCTGACCATTCCCACATCCACCACATACCAGTTGGAGGAAAACTCCGTGCTCTCAGCGGTTATCTCCTCAAGATCCTCGTCCGAAGCGAGCTTCATGCGTTTCTCCACGTTAATCTTAAGTGCTTCAAAGGTTCCATTCGGTATCGTTACCGTCTCAAAGCCGACCGGGTCGAGATGATAGGAGACCAACCCGTACGAACCGGATCCGCCCGAAAGCTTCGCCTTGTATTTGTAGGGCTTCCCGACTTCAAAATCCGATGGTAAAAGACGGGCCGAACGCTCGAACTCATAGGTTTTGCCATCATTCTCCTCCCGGAAAACGCGCCACCCATTCTCCACAGTCTGGTAATAGCGCCGGTTGAGGTAGGCGATTTCATCCAGTTTGTCGGACAAAGAAGGCACCACCTTCTGAGTCGTGCGGAAAGTCCGTTTCCCTTTCACATAGACGGTGGAATCAATCTCCGTGCGGAGAAGCACCGGGGTCTCCACGGTATCAGTCTTGAGCACACCGGTGTAGCTCCAATGATCCTTATTGTTCATTGGCATCCATTGGGACGTCTGGGCGGCAAGTGGCAGAGCAACCAGAACCGACAAAACGAGCATCCGGGATGCGGATCGAAAGTGAGAAAGGTTCAGCATCATCAATCAGTAGGGTTTAGAGGTGAAAACAAATTGGTCCACATAGCCGGATAACGCAATTCGAAATCCTTGCACAACTGGCCAGCACATAAGGCTTAAACTGGAAAATACCCATCACGCGGAGACCTCCGTACTTGGTTTTCGAATCCGTTTGGGCGGTGGCGGCAGGTTCTCAGGCCTGGGCACACGTCTGGGCATCACACCCGGGGGAACAGCCTGCGATCCGGACGGGGGAGAAAAGGAAGGTGCCCGCCGGACCTGCGGAGCATTCGGGCGGCCGGAAACCGCGTTTGAGCGGGGAAGCACCTGATTTTGCGCGAGAGTGGCCTTTTGCCTCAACTTGAGCCGACCCTGCTTACCCTGATAGTCGACGACCAGCACCTGCTCGTCCTCATAGTAATCCAGAAGTTTCACCCCGTAGAGCGCATCATCCTTGAGCATCCATTTCTTCTGATTCACCTCCCGGAAATTCAAACTGAAACGGCGCTCCACTCCCAAAATATAGGAACCAACAAACTCGACGACATCCTCCAGTCCCTTGAGGTCGACCGTCACCCGTTCGGGCTGCACATCCATCGCACCAGCGGACTTGAATGGACTCCGCTCGATCAAGCTGTCAAAGGCCCATGAAGGCGAAACCCATCCCATCACCAGCAAGCCGGCCAGAGCCAACCGTGCAGCGGCACCCTTCAATGCCCCGAAAGCAACCCGAAGTTCGCTGGATTGGCGTGCAGACATCAGCCTTTGCCGGATCACATTCCGGCCCTGCAACAAGCATTTACTGACAGAATCCCCTGACATACGCTACCTCAGTGTAAGCCGGGTTCTCACCAGCGCCGGTGGACTCCACCACCCCTTCGCACGGGCATCGGCCCCTCGACCGGCTTTGCTTCATCGCCAGCATCTTCATCCATGAATTCCGGAGCCACTGGTTCCACTCCCAAGACCTGGTCGACGTTGGTGCGTGTCTTATCATCCAAGCCCGAGTAGATCACGGCTCCAGCCCGCTCAGCGTCACCCGCCTGGATAAAGACAGTGGGCTTGATGAAGATGATCAATTCGCGTGTCGTCTGGGTTTTGCGGTCACTGGAGAAAAGCAATCGACCCACAACCGGAATGCTGCCGAAAAAGCCCATTTTTCCTTCGGAATCACGCATGGTCTTCTCCTGAAGTCCACCGAGAACGACCACCTCGCCACTTGAGACACTCACAAACGAAGTCGCCTCACGCTTTCCGATAACCGGCTGACTATTGCCATCGATGGTCACCTCATCCACCACATTTTCGACCGTCTGCTGGATTTCCATCTGGACCATGCCATTCGAGCCGATCAACGGCTTCACCTTCAATTGCACCCCGATGTCCTTGAACTGGACTTGGCTGCGCGTGCTGAGACCCGTCGAGTCCGTGTTTGAAGAAGTGATCACCGGACGCGACTCGCCGGCATTGATCACCGCTTCGCGGTTATGCGTCGTAACAAGCGTGGGAGCGGAGATCACGCGCACATTCGAATCCTTGCGGGCAGTGTCAAAAACCGTTGCCAAGGTAAAGTCCCTTATGGTCAAAGAACGCAGGATCACATCCGTCAGCGAACCCTCGAAGCGAATCGGCAAATCAGAGTTCTCATTTACCTTGAAAGTGATTTCATCATTCTCGTCATACGACACACCGAAACGCTCGATCCCCCGACTATTCTCATTGGTCAACGTAACCTCGGTGATCACCACATCGATCCGAACCTGAGGAAGGAGGACGTCGAGATTTGCAATAATCTCCTTGACCGAGCGAACATCCGGACGCGTGCCATAGGCGAGGACCGCGTTGCTACGCTCATCCGCCACCACCGTCACATACGGGCTGAACTGCAAGGTCCCGGACCCGTCTGAAACTGCCTCCACGGCATCGGTCGATGGACCGGCCCCCTCTCCTGCGGGTGGCTTTGCTTCGCCTCCGGACGCAGGCACAACCGTGGACTTCCGGTTCCGGTCAGTCTGTTTGTTTTGTCCCGAAATGATCGAATCAATGATGGCCACCACCTTGTCTGCCTCAGCGTGTTTCAGGTAAACCACCTCATTGATGGTCAGCGGCTCACTATCCGAGTCGAACGTATCGATCAAGTGCTCCAGCATAGTGCGGTTCACCGGGCTGGTCACAATCACCACCTGATTGGTCCGTTCATCCGCATCCACCCCGATGTTTCCTTCGAAGAAAGCGCGAAGAGGGCCATCAATGCTCTCACGCAACTTCTTTTGCATGTCCAAAGCAGCCATGTAATTGAGCTTACGGATGATCATCTCATGATCCGACGGAGAGTCCAACTGACTCAGCAACCGTTCCACCCGCTGCAGGTTCACCAGCGAATCTGTCACCATGCACCCATTCTTGGATTTCAAGGGCTCCACGTAGCCTGTTCCCTGCGTCAGCAGATTACCCACAAGCGTCACTGCCTCCTCCATTTTCAGGAAGCGGAACTCGAAAACTTTGGCATAAACACGCTCGCTGGGAGCAAGCCCCAACAGGCTTCCCTCAAGAATATCGGGGGCTTTGAAACGCATCATATTGGAGGGCAATACCCGGATGAACGTATCGCCCATCTCCGCCACCGCGATACCATTGAGGTTCAGCAAAGATTCGATCGCCACGATCGCCTCCGACTTTTTCATCGACCCCTGACTATCAAAAGAAATCGCAGCCCCCGGCAAAGCCTCAGGAGAAAGCACCCGCTTCCCGGTCAACTCACTTAAAAACACCAGGACCTGATCCACTGATTCCCCCACGAAAAAGAATCTCCCCACAGTCTCCTCCGGCGGCTCGGGAGCCTCGTCTTCCACCAGCATCGGCACAAAGGTTGGCGGTGCCCATGCCTCAGCCGAAGGCGGACCCTTCGGAACGTCAAAGGCCCACAAACATGGAAGCGTCAGAAAGAAAAATAGTGATAGTTTCGAGGATAGAGTCATCGCGAGGTCTCGTCAGAACACGGGAGAATGAATCAAGAGCCGCTGGTAATCAATGAAATAACAACCCATTTACAACTCGGGGTGTGATCAAAACTACGGGGAAAGCGGGAATCTTCTTATTGAGACATAGTCTCACTGTACAAGCAAAGCGAAATGTGCTTTATACTTGGGATGGCGAACAAGAAAAGAGTCACATGTGAGCAAATGGAAGACTTCACCGCACGTCTTATGGGACGTCCCGAACTGTATGAGCAGTTTGTCAGGATATTGGATTTAACCGACCCGGCTGGAGGAGGAAAGGGCTTGGATCTGAACATGCTTGAGTCTTTTCTGATTCCCGAGATCCGGGAGACAGGGCGCATTGCGACACAGGATTTTGCGCAGCAGGTTGAGCAGAGTATAGGTCAAGAGGTGAAGCAACAGGATGGTGCGCATGAGCGTAAAAAAAAAGCTCATAGTATACGGTGTTTATGGATTGATTAGGGTAGACGAGCGCATTTGGAGGGGAAGCAAGGGAAGCTATCAGAGGTTGCTGCCTTCGGTACTTGGGGTGACGCATCGCGGATGCACCCACTCGTTACAGGGGGCCATGAGCGATTTTGGACTGGACGAGTCCTTTTGCAAAGCTGCGGCAAAAATCAAGGAACACTATGGCTTTGAGGTACCGGTCTCTTCTCTGCGCAACCACTGTATTGGTAACGCCACGCGGATTGCCCGGCAAGGCATGGAGCTTGGTGCCTCGGGTAATGCACTTGCCGCTAAGGGGGTGCAACGTCTTGTGGCTCAGGCCGATGGCAGTATGGTTGCAATGGTGCGTTTTGATGGCAAACAATGCGATCAACGTCGTAACCGCAAAGTGGACTATCATGAAGTCCGTTTGTGTGCCTGTCGTGCCGAGGGTTCAGCGCAGACCATTTATCGTGCGGCTATTGCCCAACCCGACGAAATAGGACGCTTGTGGAATGAGTGTGCCAAACAAGCCGGAAGAGGACTTGACACCTTTGTTCACGTCGTTGGGGACGGGGCCACATGGATTGATCAACAGGCCCGCAGACAACTGCAATGCAACCGCTCCCTGGTGGACTTCTTCCATGTTTGCGAATACCTCAAAGGCGCAGAACTACCCTGCGCGGGCAACAAACACTGGTTTGCCACTCAAAAAAACCGCCTCCTGCGCAACCGAAGCGATCTTGTTTTGCAGGCTCTTGGTGATCATCTTGAGTCCAAGTCTGTTCCAGATCAGGAAGCTCCCGTTCGATGCGCTCATCGCTACCTCAATAACCGCCTCCATTGCCTCGACTACAAAGGCTCTCTTCTGGACAATCTTCCCATTGGATCGGGCCTCATTGAGAGCGGTCATAAACACGTCGTTCAGGCAAGAATGAAAATCGCAGGGGCCGCTTGGCTGCCTGCAACTGCTGACGCCTTCATTCAGGTAAGAGCTCATCGCGCTTCTCTCCTTTGGGATTGCTTCTGGAATAACTAATTCCTTTTCCCCGCACTTTTGTTTAGGCCCTCTTTTCTTTCCAGCAACTGGATGAACATTTTTCATCTACCAGCCCGGATGTTGAGCATAACCTTCCGGGAAAGGCACCCGGACGCGGCCCTTATCTTCCCTCTGTCCCAATCTCAATGCCTTTTCCTGTTCAGGCGACAAATTCCCTGACATGGAGAATGACTCCCTACTGGATGCATTTATCGCATTTCAATGCAACCACGTATGATGTCGAACCACCTTCAATCCGTCCAAAAGACCAGAATATTGCACTACAGTTTTATCGTATACCGCCGATAAACATAACTACTTATCTAAACATCAATACTTGAATCACGACGTTCTAAGGTAGAATGAAACTAAATTGGACCATACGAACAAAACTTCTTAGCCTCTCGACGCTGATCCTTCTGCTAACAGGGATCACGCTCAGCGTGATATCTTACCGGAGTGCCACCCGCTCCGGAGCCGGACTTGTCCACTCGGCGCTTTCATCCAAACTCGAGGGAGATATCCTCAGCGCCCACAACTACGTAAGGCTGGATTATGGGTCGATCACGATGTCAGACGGGAACCTCGTGGACGAACATATGACCCCGATCGACAATCGCTTCGAGCTGGTCGACAAACTCCAAAAGGATCTTGGGGTAGTGGCCACCATCTTCGTGAAACACGGTATGGATTTCCGGCGTATCACCACCAATATCCGGACGTCAGCGGGAGAAAGAGCCGTGGGAACAATGTTGGGGACCGATAGTGCCGCTTTCGATCCGGTCACCAAAGGGCAAAGATTTATCGGACAGGCTTCGATTCTAGGCAAAAACCACCTCTGCGTTTACGATCCAATCCTTGATGCCGACGACAACGTCATCGGTATCCTCTTTTTGGGGGTTTCAGATGAAGAACAAAACGCCATGATCCGGTCCGGGATGCATCAAATGCTGACCACCATCGGTATAGCCTTCTGTGTTGTCTTTGTTCTCGCATTTGCGGCTCTCTACGGAATGAGTCAGCTAATCTCCCGCCCCATCATCGAAACCACGGCGATGCTCAAGGATATTGCCCAGGGAGAAGGCGACCTCACCCGACGCCTCAATGTAAGCTCAGGTGATGAAGTCGGCGAACTCGCCCGCTGGTTCAACGTCTTCATCGAAAAAGTCCACAACATAATCCGTGACGTCCACTCAAGCACAGATACATTATCCCACGCCCTTAAACAGTTGAATGCTGCATCTGCCGAAATCGCAGCCAACTCGGAGAACATGAGCCATCAGGCGAACACAGTCTCAGCTGCTACTGAAGAATCCAATGCCAATATCAACTCCATCTCATCAGCGGCCGAACAAATGTCGTCGTCCATGAGCGTGGTGGCCTCTGCTGTTGAGGAACTGAGCGCTTCAATCAGTGAAGTGACACGAGCATGCCAAAAGGAATCCGATATAGCCGAACGGGCCCAGAATGAGGCGGAGCAGGCACGCCAACTCATGCAGGGTCTTGCCGAAGCCGGCACCTCGATCGGAAGGATTGTGGATCTTATCCAGCAAATCGCGGGGCAGACCAACCTTCTCGCGCTCAATGCCACGATCGAAGCAGCATCCGCAGGCGACGCAGGCAAGGGCTTCGCGGTGGTCGCTAACGAAGTGAAGGATCTCGCACGTCAGACTGCGACAGCCACCGACGATATCCGCCGTCAGGTCGAATCCATGCAGGAAAGCACCCGTCGTGCAGTCGAGGCCATACAAACCACGAGCAACGTGGTCGGTGAGGTCAACCATCTCTCCCATTCGATTGTAACGACCATTCGGGAACAGGACGTCGCGGTCGGGGAGATTGCGCGAAGCGTCTCCGGGGCAAATGACGGAGCTCGGGATGTGGCAAGAAATGTTGCAGAATCAGCATCTGCACTCAACGATGTCGCCCAATCCATAGCCAAGGTCAACGAGGCGGTCTCGGAGACGGCACACGGTATCAATAAGGCCAACGAAAGTGCCGACGAACTCTTTCAACTCGCCTCGACACTGAGTGCGATCGTGAAGCAGTTTCGGATGTAGAAAGAACAGCCGAAAACGGTCTTCAGATCGTCCGTTTCTTCTGCAAAACAAGGGCATTTCCGAGAATCAGGGGGGCATTTCTCCACCCTTCGTGTCCTTCGGTTCTTCGTGGTAAAGAGTCTTCAATCCCTCTTCCTTGGCGCCTTTGCGGCTTGAGTGCAGACGCTGCATGCAGCGTCAAACGGGCGTGAGGCATATCCTCTTCAATCCTGTAGATCCTGTCCAAAAAAAGAGTTCTATTCACCACTTTCGAGCCGAAGGCGACACGCAAGCGATAGCGCGAAGCAAAGGACACCGAGAGCAAGGAGCAAAGAAGAGTCTGAGCCACTTAGATCACAAAATCCACAGAGACGAGGTGATCCGGAGTCAGGGGATCGGTGTGAGTCCCCAATTCTTCCTTGGGGTCTCTGCGTGAGAACAAATCTTTGTATTCAAAACCTGCTGGCCCGAGCTCGCGAGGGGTATCGTGGTCCGCGCAGCGGATCTTTGTGAGCCCAACGGGCGAACGTTGTTCATCACTTTTATGGATTCAACATCGCTTCGCTATAAGCCCTTCGGGCCGCATACGTTTTGCTGGCGCAAAACAGCAGACCAAGAATCCAAAATATGTTGCCGAAGCGAATCTGAGGCGTATGTGCCCAGAGCCACAGGCGAAGGGCATAAGCCCGCAGGGCGATGTATTGGATGAGGGAATACGCTTCCTCTTCAATCTTTCAGCCGGTCAGCAGGAATAACGCCTGGAATCAGCGGAAACAGAACGGGGCGGTCGGGCTATCGGGACAGTCCTTTAATCCGGCCAATGCTCCTTGGTAGAGGATGCTGCCGCCTTCCGCGCCACTGCCCGGACCAACCTCGACTATATAGTCGGCCTCCGCCAGCAGATCCACGTTGTGCTCGATCACGATGACGGTGTGCCCCTGCTCCACCAGTTTATGCAAGAGCCCGATGAGCCGCTCGCAGTCGCTCGCGTGCAATCC
>Ga0209510_1003852_pt1 | contig 13727 bp, 11 predicted proteins | sample BiotimSIPDNA_FD_185749 | JGI IMG/M metagenome (GOLD analysis project Ga0209510, IMG submission 185749) | Anaerobic biogas reactor microbial communites from Washington, USA - Biogas_R1 time_0 SIP DNA (SPAdes) (version 2) | ecosystem: Engineered > Bioreactor > Anaerobic > Unclassified | place... | reverse complement strand
GGATGCGGGCGAACCGGCGAGGGTGATCCACCGTGAGCCCCTCGATGTGCCGGAGTCCTTGAGTCGGGTCAGTGGTCGGGTTGATCTCGAAGTGCGGGTTGATCCCGCTGGCCTTGTGGAGGAAGTGAAGGTAATTGCGTCGACTCACCGGGAGCTTGACGCTGTCGCAGTGGCATGCGTTCGCAAATGGCGTTATGCACCTGCTCTTGAAGGGGGGCGGCCGGTTGCGTCGACTGTGCAATTTCCGATGCGTTTTGGTCTGGATCGCGCGATGCGGTCGGTTCCTGATGATGAGCGTCCGGTTCTCACAGATCGGGATGTGGTGCTGGTCCGGAGTCTGGCGCCGGATGTGCCTGTCGGGTTGCGGGATCGTTCAGCGCATGCTGAGGTGGACATCTATGTCGATCGATTCGGTTTTGTGGAGTATGCCGAGACGGTGCAGACAAGTGATCCCTTGTTTGCGATTGCTCTTGTGGATGCCGTATACTCATGGAAATGGGTCCCTGTCGAGAAAGACGGAACTCCCTTGGCTGTGAAGGTGCGGCAATCGGTCCGTTATGAAGGCGGTATGTTGGTCATGGGCGGAACCGCCAAGGACCGGTATCCGGCCGTGCGAAAGAAGGTTAACCCGAAAATTCCTTCTCATTTGCGTGGCGTTCATGGTGAGGTGGCTTTGTTGGTGACCATCGGACCGGATGGAAAGGTTCGGGATGCCCTGGCGCGTGAGGCGACCCACCCGGAGCTTGCAGATGCTTGTGTGGATGCGGTTACCCGATGGCGTTTCGACCCCGCATTGGAAAGCAACCGCAAAGTGTCGTGCCAGGTGATCATCCCCTTCGAGTTCCGGTAGTCCGGGGTTGCCAACTCCGGTCGCTCCTTTCGGGCCGGGACGGGAAACGGTGGTTTTTACTTGTGCTGTTGTTGGGACCCGTATTCTATCGTGCCAGTTTTCCGACCCCCTTCGGGAGCGGGCAGCAATGCCTTCTGCGGGAGACCGGGAGTTTCAGTTCAGACAGGATACCGCTTCCCGTCTGGATGGACACTGCCCCAATGAATGTTCGAATCCCTACTATCTGACATTGTCCTATGCGTTGTTTGAATCCTTGTAAGCGGGTCATGTACGTGGTGCTGGCCCATGTGTTATTGCTTGGTGGAGTGTGTTCGTCGTTGAACGCATACGAAGCCTACACCATCAACCGGGCAATGCGCCCCGGCATCAATCTGGGCAATGCGCTCGAAGCGCCTCAGGAAGGCGAGTGGGGGGTGACTTTGGATGAGAGCTATTTCAAGCTGGTCGCCTCCAAGGGATTCCGTTCGGTCAGAATTCCCATTCGTTGGTCTGCCCATGCCTTGGCTACGGACCCATACACGATTGATCCCGCATTTTTTGAGAGAGTGGAATGGGTTATTGAACAGGCTTTCCTGAATGGATTGATGGTGATCATCAACTTCCACCACTACGAGGAGATGTATGCGTCGCCGGATGATGAGCTTCCCCGGTTTCTTGGTCTGTGGAAGCAAGTGGCTGACCGTTTTCAGCACCATTCGAATAACCGGTTGCTTTTTGAGATCTTTAATGAGCCCCATGATGCTTTCACTCCGGAGAAGTGGAATCAGGTGATCCCTCAGGCATTGGCGGTTATCCGTGAATCCAATCCAAGGCGGACGGTTCTGGTAGGAACCGCGGAATGGGGCGGCATCAGGCACCTGGACAAGCTTGTGTTGCCGGCTGACGACAATCTGATCCTTACGATCCACTACTATGAGCCTTTTCAGTTCACCCACCAAGGTGCCGAGTGGAGTGGTCCGCAGGCACAGGAATGGCTGGGCACCCGCTTTGAGGGCACAGAGGAGGAAGTGCAGCTGATCCGCTCGCACATGGACCAGATTGTGGCGTTTGCTTCTCGAACCGGGATCCCCGTGAACATTGGTGAATTCGGGTCTTACAAAGTCGCGGATGCCGAATCCAGAGCAAAGTGGACAAGCACGGTGGCGCGCATATTTGAATCCTATGGTTTCAGTTGGCACTATTGGGAGTTTGCCAGCAGTTTCGGGATCTATGATCCGGAGACGGGCTTCTTCAATCAACCACTGTTGGAGGCGCTGATTCCGGGTTCATTAGCTCCGGTGCCTTGATATTCCCCCTTTCTCCCCCTTCTCACACTATGCAGTCGCGTTCTACCCCATACGGAACAGTCCGGATCGGACCTGTTGAAGCCCTCTATGATTGGCTGGCCAGGCACATGTCTCAGCATGTGAGCAATCGGATATGCCCTCCGTCGGTCGCGTTGACCGGTGGAAGCACTCCGATGGGGTTCTACCGGTGGATGGCCACTAGAATGATGAGTTTTGCTCCGGTGGCTAAACAGATCATTTGGACTGTGAGTGACGAACGCCTGGTGCCGCTGGATAGTCCGGACAGCAACTTTGGCAATGCACGAAGGTCGTTGTTGGACCCGATGGGAGTGCCCGATGATTCGATGTTGGCATGGGATACCGAACGCTCGCCGGATGACGCTGCCGAGTGGTACTCGCATTTGTGGGCCTATAGTTTTGGCGAACGCAAATCCTACGACCTTTGTTTGCTGGGAATGGGGCCCGATTGCCACGTGGCTTCGCTCTTCCCTGGAAGTCCTTTGCTTGATGATCTTCAGGATTCCTCGCGCGGCTTTGCAGCGGTCGAGGTTCCTGACAAAGGCTGGAGGCTTACCATCACTCCTGAAGGGTTGCGCAGGAGTGAATCCATCGTCATCATGGTGACCGGAGCTTCAAAGGCTGAGGCTCTGGGTCGTGTTTTCGGTGGAGGCGATGAGTCGGTTGTAAACTGTCCTGCCAGACTCATGGGGCTGTTTCCGGAAAAGGTGACATGGCTGGTGGATCATGACGCAGGAGCGGGCATTCCTGCATGATTTGTTTTGCAAATGTCCTCCGTCCTGCCTCCTGATTGTAGATGGATGGTCAATGTTGGAGTATTCTGTGAGTCGGTAAATGATTTAGGTCGATTGCTTTTTCGAAATCTGTGTCAAAGGCAAAAAAGCATTGAACATTGTCCTACGATCGGCATTCAGAGTATCCATTAAGCGCGTGTTAACGAACCCCAAGAAATTGTCATGATGAAATTAGAGAGAGTGTTGTTGAGTTTCGCAGCCATCGGGCTGGGTTTTGGACTGATTGCTCAGGATGCTACAGAAGGAGAAACAGACGTGGTTGCTCCGATTATTTTTGAGGCGTTGCCTGGAGTGGTATGGGAAGATGTCGGTGAGGGTTGGTATCGTTCGCCGCTTTTTGGGGATTTCATGCCGACGGAGAACAGCACCAAGCGATTCTTCACCAAGGCATTGGGATGGTTGACCGTTGTGGAAATTGAAGCCGAAACCAACAAGTTGATCCTTCGCACCGACGACCATGGCCTGGTTTACACATACATCAACGAATGGTGTGATCCGGGAATCGGAAGGAATGTGCACAGCATGCTCAATGACACCACCTACATGGTAGTGTTCGAGGCTGACAAGTGGCCGAATAAGTTCTTCAACCGGAAAACTGAGGTTTGGCAGGAAGCCATCATGCATCCGTTGTGGGACTATCAGAGCTATTTCCAGGATACCTACAACTACACAGTCGCCACCCAGACTATTGTTGGACAGATGCAAGAACTGTTGGTGCAGCACATGGCAGTGACCACCGCGACTGATTCCGAGGCCATGTTGGCTCAGATGGAAAGCCTGTTTGAGGCGGTGGATTTCCACTACGATGCCTTTGTGTTCTTTTACTGGAGGACGACGAACGCATGGTTTTTCGCCCGCGATGATGAAGAAAGGGAAGCTGCAACCGATCAGGTGCCGGCTGCGGAAGGACTCTTGGCCACAGAAGTGGATGCTTACGTTTTGGCTCAGGAAGTATTGACAAAATCCAAGGCGCATCACGAGTCCGTCAAATCGTCTGGCGGCGGAGCTGCTGGAGCGGATTGGTACAATCCGATCATCGTCGGACCGGTTGCCCAGGACGTAATGTCCTGGCCGCAGAATATCACTTTGCACGGGGTTCAGACCAATGTTCCGAGTCCAAACGCAGGGTATTCAAGGGTGACTTTTCAGAGCACAAAGACCACACCATGGAAGACTGTTAACATGAATTCTGGAGGGGATCGTCCAAGCTATGCCGATGGAAATTGGTGGGTCATTCAGAAGATCGGTGACAAGTTCTATGGCACCACAATGGACTATTTCCGCCCGGGGCAGTTCTACACGGATTGGGCTCCTGCCGTGTTCTGGGAGCATATGTCGAATGGACTCAAGTTTGGAAAGAAGCAGACCGATGAGGCTGCTCCCATGTTCTATCAGAGAGGCGAGACATACGGATTGATGGTATCGACTTTGGCTCGCAGGACTTGGCGTACGACCAACGAGCGTTCAAACATCGTCTTGTTCAAGATGCCCTGATGGTTTTGTAGTGAATCGTTTTCAAGGGGCATTCCGCTGAAGCGGAATGCCCCTTTTTTATGGTGATCATGGTCCTGACATGGGCTGTACGATGAATGCCCGAATCGCGGAGAAACACAATAATGTGGACAAGGCCGATGGGTTGAAGAAAGGTTTTGGTATGGGCGTTTTTTTGGAGACGGCGGCTTTGTTGGTGGGTTTGGTTTTTCTGGTTTGGAGTGCCGATTGGTTTGTGGGGGGAGCAGCTTCGGTGGCCCGCATGCTGGGTGTGTCTCCTCTTGTGATCGGGATGGTGGTGATCGGATTCGGAACCTCCGCTCCGGAGTTATTGGTATCCGTGATGGCCGCCCTTCAGGGGAATCCCGGAATCGCACTTGGTAATGCCTATGGGTCCAATATCTCCAATATCGCATTGATCCTTGGGATCAGCGCACTCGTCAGTCCGATAGTGGTTCAATCCAAAGTTCTTAAAAAGGAATTGCCACTTCTTCTCGGAGCAACGGTTTTGGCTGCATCGCAGTTGGTGGATGGCCATTTGAGCCGATGGGATGCGATCGTATTGCTGGGGGTTTTTGTTGGCTTGATGCTTTGGAGTGTGGTTGGTGGTTTTCAAGCACGCGAAGATGCCTTATCAGGAGAGGTCGACGAGAAGCTTTCGGAGGCATCCCTGTCTGGCATGAAGGCATGGACTCACCTGCTCGTGGGCCTTTTGATACTGATTGTGAGTTCCCGGGTTCTCGTCTGGGGTGCGGTTGGAATTGCGCACCGGATTGGTGTGAGCGATTTGATGATCGGGTTGACGATTGTCGCAGTCGGTACGTCGCTGCCGGAGCTTGCCTCTTCGGTTGTGGCCGTCCGCAAGGGAGAACACGATTTGGCAATCGGAAACGTGATTGGATCCAACCTCTTCAACACCCTTGCGGTTGTGGGATTGGCAGCGATTGTTCATCCGATGGATGTTTCGGCCGAGGTTCTCCGTCGGGATGTGGTGGTGATGACGGGACTCACGGTGTTGCTCCTCGTTTTGGGCGTGGGCTTACGTGGTCGCCAAGGACGAATCAATCGATTCGAAGGCGGCATGCTGGTCTGCTCCTATTGCGCCTACATTGGCTATCTGGTCTACGGAACCTTTGCGGGGTGAGCGCCTGGGTAAGCCAATCAATCGGTGGAGCTTTCGCTATTCTCTTGAACCGGCATGGGTCCGGCTCTCCGGACTCCACCCGCAATTGCGAGCCCCACGATGACGCCAAGCGCCGTGCCGAGTCCCACATCTGTCGGATAGTGGGATGCCCGCTGCATACGGGACCATCCGATTGCTCCCGAGAAAAGAATGTAAGGAACCCCGATTGCGGGCTGCATAATGGTGAGGGTTGTGGCTCCGGCAATGTTGGACATCACGTGTCCAGATGGAAAAGAATGCAGATCGGAGTCAAACTCCACCCAGTGGAAACGATCCGGAAGCTCCGCCCTGGGTCGCGGGCGTGCAAATCCCGGTCTGAACACGTTCACGATGATCCCGGCCACGGTTCCGGCAACAAAGCATGCGATGGCCGCCCGCTTGAGGTGTTCACGGTTCAGTCTCCAACCGGCTACCCATATCGCGGCGCAGAGACCAAGGGGAGTGAAAACATACATTCCGTAGTAGCTCACTTTCCCCGCAAAGTGATGCACGTCCGGGTTGGTGGATGGATCCTGCCGGATCACGCCCAACCATCCCTTGTCAAATTGCATTGTCCAGAAAGCGATCAGAAAGAACACAAGGGACGATCCAATAATCAGCCACTTGAACCGCTTCGTCACGGTCCAGGATTCCTTGAGAAGTCTACCAGTGTATTTCAGCGAGTCGCACATATATGAAACAGGTCGGGCAGTTGTGGTATGGGTGGTGGGGATCGCTTCCCGGGGCGCTTTGGACCAATTGCCTACAAACTCAGGGATTGGACGTGGCAGTCTGTTCCCTGCGTTTATGGCGGATGTCCAGCGTGAGGTTATAGGCGGCAATGAACGACGGGAAGAGGTTGGATAGGATCCCGACAGAATCATTCTTACCGAAAATGAAGTAGGATAGCACCATGAGGCTTCCCGCGAGACTCATGTACCAAAACATGCGGGGCATTACGACCCGCTGGTGTTTCGTGGATGCGGCCATTTGAATGATCCACCTGCCCGAAAACATACCGACTCCCAAGTAGCCGATGATTTTCCAACCCGTTATAACGAGGGTTGTCAGTCCGAACAGATTAATAGTGAAAAGCTCCTGATGCATGCAGTAGCCGATGTGACACTTATCGGGTTCTGTGTCAACGGTTGGAGAGCAGAGGGCGTAGGAGAAAGGGTGTGGTCTACTGTTTTCGGGCAGCCCGGAGTTCGGTTTGAGGAAAGCGGATTTTGCGGTTTAGAAGCCAGGCAACCCCGATGAGGTCATAGACGCCTCGAATGGCACGATTCCAGTTCGTATACTTCGATGTGCCCTGCGTTCTGGGCCGGTGATTGACCGGCACTTCCGCAATGGTTAGTCCGGCCTTTTTGAAAATGGCGGGAAGGTATCGGTGGAGCCCGTTGAACGGAACCAGAAGTTCCACGCATGGGCGTGAAAATACTTTCAGCGAGCATCCGGTATCCCTTACTCCATCGTCCAGAAAGATCCTCCGGATGGCGTTTGCGACCTTTGATGCGATGCGGCGGCTCCACGTATCTTTGCGGGTGGCTCGATAACCACACACGATATCGGCTTGGTTCAGCTTCGAAATCAAAGCATCGATGTCCGCCGGGTCATTCTGGCCATCTCCATCCATCAATACGCACACCTCTCCCGATGCGTGCTGAAGTCCGGCGTACATAGCCGCACTTTGTCCGCGGTTTTCCCGCAGCCTCAATCCGGTGACTCCCGAGACGGTTCCAATGCGTTCCCATGTCTGATCTTTGCTTCCATCATCGACTGCGATGATTTCCGCTGTCGGCTGTGCTTTCCGGATTTCCTCCAAAACCCCGACAACACAGTCTTCTTCATTGTAAAATGGAACAATGACAGAGCGGGTCAGCTGGCTTGTGTCCCGATGGGAGCGATACAGACCGGCCATTGAGACTGAACCGGGAACAGTGTGACTGGGAGTCTTCATTGCAGTGGGTGCGACGGGGTTACGGGAACAAGCCGGTATCCTTTTGCCGTGTAAAGTGTATACTGTCGGGTCTTCAATTGTCCCGCAGGGACTTCGATGGCGGTTCCTTCGCTGATCTGGTCGAAGGATTGCTTCCATGCAGAAGAGCGCCGCTTGTCCTCTTCCGGAACCACAATGATCGCATTGCGGCCTTCCAGCGAATCTGGATGACCCCAGATTTCATATTGGGACTCGATCTTACCGGATTCGTTTGGCCAGCGGTACACGGTAGGCTGATCGGGGAGGTAGAACGCAAGAAGCGAGGTGTTGTATCGGTGTCCGCTCACCAATACGAAGGGTTGATCCAGTGCCGACCGGTGGAATTCCCTGAACCGTTGGACGTGATTTGCCAGTTCACTCCATCCCTGAAGCCTTACCATTGGATCGAATCGACCACCGGTTTGTCCCGAAAACAATAATGCAAAGGGCATCAAGCTGGCAATGAGCATGAAGACAAGTCCGGTGATGAGCGCAGGAGTCTTCCATTTTGAAAAACGAGACGCGAGTTCCTTTGGAATGGAATCAGCATGAGCCAGTGCCGCCCCGAGCAGCATGATCATCCCAGGATAGAATACAGCCGGCCAGTTCGCATTGATCTTTTGCCTGAACAGCATCAGGAGCACGATGACGAGGCCAGGCACGCTGAAACTCAGCAGATAGCGGATCTTGTCGTCCAGGGTCTTCCATTTGCGAAGGCAACAGACCATCAGAATAATCACGAGCACTGCGGTAACCGGGGAAAGAAGGCCAATCTGGCTACCGACAAATTCTCCCGCGCGACTCAGGATGCCCAACAGGGTGATGGGCTTCCCTTCGAAATGATGTTGAGTGTGCGTAACGGTTATCCAACCGTTATTCGCGTTCCACAGAATCGTTGGAATGAGAAAGGAAAGTGATCCGATCCAAACCACCCAAATGTCCCATGCCCGGAGCAGCGCTCTCCGCGATGGAGTGATCACGAGATACAGGAGCATCATGATGTGGAAAGCGATCATGATCTGTTTCGTGAGCAGGCCGAGCCCAAGAGCCGTCATCGTAAGTAATCCCCAGATAGTCCGATGGTCGCGGTCGTGGATCTGGAGGTGGAAGGTCAGTAGGGCCAGTGGCCAGAAGAACATGAGTGGCGCGTCGATCGTCAGTATGAGGTTCAGCGCAACATTGGCCGGTGATGCAATCGTCAGCAGCACGGTCCAAAGAGCTGCGCGACTGCCGAAGAGTCTTAAGGCGAGGAGATACATCATCAGAACAGAGCCTGAACCAAGCATAGCGGCCGTGATCCTAAGCCCTGTGTCGGTGTTGTGTCCCATCCAACCAGCCAAAGCCATCAGCCATGCTATGAAGGGCGGCTTGCTGAAGTAACCCCATGAAAGGGATCGACCCCAATCCCAATAGTAGGCTTCGTCTCCTGACAGATCAAAAGGGAATAGGATCGCATAGAGGATACGGAGCGCGACGAGGACGACGAACAACGAACAAAAGATCCGGACCTCCGGTTGATACCGGTGATTCATGTGGCACCTCCGTTGGACAAAGCCTTCATGACAAGATCGACTGGCACATTGTCATGCGTGATCGCTTCGCCGATGGATGAAAGCACAACAAACCGAAGCAGGCCGTCCCGGTTCTTTTTGTCCCGTCCCATTGCATCCAATAGTTTGGCGGCTGGGATTGCGGTGGGTAGCCGTGTTGGAAGCCCGTTGGCGGCGAACACTGCGGCGATCCGTTGCGAGTCGCCAGGGGAAATCAGGCCCATCATGGCGGAGAGATCTGCTGCCATCACCGTTCCGATGGCCACTCCTTCGCCGTGAAGAACGCCTTGGTAACCTGTTACATTCTCGATTGCATGGCCGAAAGTGTGCCCCAGATTAAGAAGTGCCCGACCTCCGGATGCAGTAGACTCGCGCTCATCCGCAGACACAATCTGCGCTTTTATCGAACACGCTCTCCGGATGATCTGCACCAGATTCGGGTCATTGGAAGAGGTGACTGGCTTTTGCTCCAGCTTTTCGAAAAGCTCACGATCCGCGAGAAGGCCCGCTTTAATGATCTCAGCCATCCCCGCCGCGAACTCCTTTTTGTCTAGAGTGTCGAGCCGGAGGGTGTCGATGAACACTGCTTGCGGCTGCAGAAAGGCGCCAACCAGATTCTTGCCAGAAGCGAGGTTCACTCCGGTTTTTCCTCCGACCGAACTGTCAACCATCGCAAGCAAGGTGGTTGGAACCTGAATGAAATCTATCCCGCGCATGTAACATGCCGCGGCGAATCCCGCCAAATCCCCAACCACGCCTCCTCCGACTGCAAATATCAGTGATTGCCGGTTAAGCCGGTGTTCCGCAAGGAACTCCAAAACCTGTTCCAGTTGGGATAGATTTTTGCTGGATTCTCCGGCCGGGATGGCGATCCTTGGGATATCGTGAAACAAATCGTTAATAAAGGCACTTTGAACCAGCTCGACGGTGGAGTCGGTTATCACAGCGCATGATCGTTTTTGGTCGCGGATGCGTTCAAGTGTGTGTGTCAGGCCCGTTGTTTCATTGCGTCCAATGTGAATCGGGTAGGATCTGTCACCCAGTGTGACGGTTAGAATGGAATCTGAGTCTTTCACGAGCAATGAAAGCTAGGCAAGGTGTAGAGAGTGGTCGATATCAATTTCGCGTGAACGGAGGATTGATGGGTCGGCTGCATGGACCGCCGGCGAGTCGATGATGCATGCGTAGGACGCATAGTGTTCCAGCATGTTTCGTATGGTTGCCTCGTCCAGGAGCATGAACGCAGTGGAAAGCGCGTCCGCGATGGCTGCATTTGGGCCGACGACCCAAATCCGTGAATGGAGGGTTTCTGCCTTTCCGGATCTGGGATCGAAGATGTGAGTGCCTTTTTCTTCCGTTCCCGATGCTCCGATCGCCTGATCGACAAGATGGAGGGTCCGGGTCGTGTTCCCTGCCAGCCTGACGGGCCATCCCTGCTGATCCTCGTTGGCGGATCCCATCGCCAAGACCGAGCTGAATCCTCCGTGTGCGATCCAGTCGGCGATCTCCCATTCATCGGCGATTCCGCGAACCGATTCCATAGCCATACCCTTTCCAATCCCCCCCAAGTCAACTTTGACAAATTCGTGTGTTCGGGTGATGGCTTGAGATGAATGATCCAGAACGACTCGTGGCTGGTCCGAAGGGTTCGCTGGAAAGCCTTGCCTGAGGCAAATGTCAAAGGCTCCTCCGCTCAATACCCGGACGGACTCGGCGAGTTCGATGCATCGGAAGACTTCATCGGATACGAAGAACGGTTTTTCAGGCGGCCATCGGTTGAAACGACTGACCTCGCTGTGTTCGACAAAGCGGCTGAGCGTGTTTTCGAGCGCATCAATCTGTTCGAAGATCGCTTGCGCAAACTGCGCGGCGTAGATCTTGTCAGAATGATGAATCCGGATCGAGAACCGGGTCGCCATCGCATAATGGGAATACAGATGTGTGGGCTCTGGTGTGGGCATGCGTTGGAGGTGGGATGCTGACTTCCACGTTAAGCCGGAACATTCAAGAGTCCGGTGGGTTCTGTTGCAAAACAAAAGGACGGGAAGAAGCTCCCGTCCTTTTGTTCATCCAAAGATTGGTGAAGAATCAGACCTTGAATTGTGAGACAAGGTCCCGGAGGCGCTCGGCAATCTGTGTCAGTTCGGTTGCCGCCATACTGGTGTGGTTGACTCCCTCTGCGGATTGTTGGGCTGATTGGCTCACTTCCTGTATGTTCTCAGATACCTCGTTAGCTCCCGACGCAGAGTGTTGGATATTGATCGCCAGATGGTTCACAGACCCGGAAACGTTGCTGAGGCTCTTGGAAATCTCATTGGTCGTTACGGACTGCTGCTCAACCGCTGCTGCAATGGTCACCGCTATGTGATTCACCTCTTCGATGATCGCCGTGATGGACTCGATCGTCTGGATAGATGTTTGTGTGCTACGCTGCATTTGTTCAATCTGACGACTGATCTGTTCGGTGGCTTGAGCGCTCTGCCGGGCCAGTTCCTTGACTTCGTTTGCTACCACCGCAAAGCCCTTGCCCGCATCACCCGCACTTGCAGCTTCGATGGTGGCATTGAGTGCAAGGAGGTTGGTCTGAGCCGCGATGTTGTTGATGATCTCGACGATCTTGCTGATTTCCCGGGCCGAGGTTCCGAGTTCGGACATCACTTTTCGTGCGGACTCAGCCTCGTTATTTGCCTTGGCGGCAATCTCGGACTCCTTCGCACAGTTTTGGGCGACTTCGTTCAGCGATGCGCTCATTTCCTCCACGGCCGATGCGACGGATTGTGCCGAACTAGACAATTCGTCCGCTGTGCGCGACATGGTGGAAATATTGCTGGAAAGCTCTTCACCCGCTGCCGCCACCGTTGAGGAGCGTTCACTCATATCGTTTGATTGCTCGAGCAGGAGGCTGGAAGTGTCGCTCATCTGAATGGCAGACTGGGAAAGCATGTTCGCGTTTTCAAGAAACTCGCGTATGACATTCCTGAGTTTGGACATGGAATCGTTAACATTTCGGGCCAGGTTTCCGATTTCGTCTTTCTGGTCGATCGCAGATGCCTTGGTGAGGTCGCCGTCTGAGAGTCCCTTCACCACAGCGAGTATCTGGCTAACCGGCCGGGTGATGCTCCTGGTCGTTCCAACCGCAATGAATATTCCCAAAACCGCCCCAATCAGCGTGAGAATCAGTGTGATTCTGACTGCAGTGTTGAGCGATTCACGGGTCAGATCCATGTTGGTCTTCACTGCGTTCAGTGATTCAGTGGCAAAATCGTTGGCGAGACTGACCATCGTTCCTCCTTCGGTGTTCAGGTCCGCCAGAATTCTGGAAAGCTCGGTCCGGTTGACGTTCATGAGCCGGGCCATCTCCTGGAATTGGGTGGTGGTCTCAATGATTTCGTCGATAATCTGGCGCGCTTGAAAGTCCATTGTCGAGTTCTTAGCCTCTTCCAACTTGCCCAGAATACCCTGGAAGCCCTTTGCTGCTTCGATTGCCAGTGCAAATTGCCGCTCAGCCTGTGCCCTCCATGTTTCGGAAATCACGGCCTGTCCATCACTCAACACACCGTTCATGGTGTCCACACGGGTAAGGTTTTCCGTCACCATTTCCTGAATGATGCTGTCCGAAGAAACCTCTGCTTCAAGTTCCTGTTTGAATCCAGTCGTGACCTCTTGCGTTTTTGCGATGAAATCCGCACCTTTCTGGTGCAGATCCTTGCGGTTGCCTCCGAGCTTGCGGATCACTTCTTCGGCATTTTTTGTCAGTTCCGTATAGGCTTCAAGGCTGTTGCGGGTATCTGCGATCCGGTTGGTGATCTTTGCTTTGTCCGCACTGATTTGCGCGTGCCTAATCGCTTGGTCGAAAATCTCGCGAATGTTCTTATCGTGTTCAGTTGCCTTTTCGTAGTATTGCGGATCTTCAGAATAACTGAACTCCACTATCTGCTGCATCATCTGCTCTGTTTCATACTTGATGCGGGTGGAAACATCGAGCTGGATCAGTTGATCTTCAGTGATGGAGGTTGCCCTCTGTGCAGCCTTTCTCATGTCCAGTCCGGTCAGAACACTGAGCGTTATCATCGTGAGGAGAATGATCCCGAAACCAAAGGACAGTTTCTTACCAACGCTCAAATTGTTCCAAAACGCGACTTTCATAGTGGTGGACGTTAGTTAAATTATTGTAATAAAGAAACAAATGACCGGGATCCTTCCGGGACTCCCGATCATGGAAACTCACAGTTGATTCAGGCTCTAACTGAAGCGAATGGGGACAATAACCCGCACGGATACACCTGCACCGCCGATCTTCGCAGGCTCAAATTCCCATTTTGTCACAGTGTTGACCGCGATCTCATTCAGATCATCCAGTGTGGATTTGATAACCCGGGCTACTGTCACCTTGCCGCTCCCATCAATGATGAACGCGACATGCACTGTGCCGGCCTTGCCTTTTAGGTTGCCGGGCACATTCGGAGGAGATTGTTTCACCGGTTTGGGTGGCGACTCAACATCTTTCACAGAGAAGGAGTTGGCCAACTCCTCTTCAGTGAAGCTTTCGGATTGGCCAAAGAGCGCGGAACTCATGAATACGAGTATTCCGGAAAGAA
>Ga0209510_1003851_pt1 | contig 13729 bp, 10 predicted proteins | sample BiotimSIPDNA_FD_185749 | JGI IMG/M metagenome (GOLD analysis project Ga0209510, IMG submission 185749) | Anaerobic biogas reactor microbial communites from Washington, USA - Biogas_R1 time_0 SIP DNA (SPAdes) (version 2) | ecosystem: Engineered > Bioreactor > Anaerobic > Unclassified | place... | reverse complement strand
AGGCAGCGTTCGCGGCTGGTGGCGTCGGGGTTGGGAAGAAAGCGGTGCGAGTGAATCCCCGGAGCGCCCTGTAGCGCTTCCACCTCGAGACCGGAATCATCCGCGAGTACGGGATATGGGCTTGTTTCTGCGTAGGCGCGGGCTTTGAGACAGGCGTTTTCATAATAAGAATTGCCATTTTCAAGCACGTCAGCTTCTGATCCAAGCTCGGCAGGTGTCCGCAAGACGACGTCGTATGGGAGGAAAATCGACCGGAGTTCTTCAACTTTGTGAGGATTGTTGGTGGCGAGAAGCAGCGTTTGGGTCATGGCGTCTGATAGATATTCTTGAGGAAAGAAATCATCCCTGGGATGTTATAATTTGCATAATAATCGGTATTGTAACTTACTATGGAAAAAATACATCATCCCCTACGCACCAATATTGGATACTTCTTTAACAAACCCATTGGGTTTTCCCGGGAATTTACGGTGGAAAACCCCGATGTTTTCATCGAGCCAGACCTTCAGCTTTACAACCTTATCGGAAAATATAGCTTTTCGCGAACGCGGGAAGGGCTGCTTTTGCAGGGGAAATTTGACGCCGAAATTGACAGCCAGTGCAACCGCTGCCTTGACCCTTTCCGGGCGAAACTTTCGACTGAGTTTGAGGAGCTTTACGTCTTCGGCAGCCGCGTCCAGGAAGAGATGGATGAGGAAGTTGTACCGGAAGATGGTTACATTGACCTGGGGAAACCGCTTCGGGATTACCTGCTGCTTGATCTGCCGATCAACCTGGTGTGCAAACCGGACTGCAAAGGCATTTGCGTCGAATGCGGCGTTAACTTGAATCGCGGAACCTGCGAGCATACCAACAGCCGCATTATTATAGAATAGACCCTGATACCATTAAAGAGACACGATGGATGATAAAATTATCCATCGATTTTTGAGGAGTTTTGCCATGACAGAAAACATATTGATCGCCGTTGCCTGGCCTTATGCCAATTCGGATATCCACGTGGGGAATATCACCGGCTCGCACCTGCCCGGAGATATTGCCGCCCGTTATCACCGCATGCGGGGACGAAATGTTGTCATGGTCAGCGGCTCTGATTCTCACGGGACCGCCATCACGATCAAGGCAGACCAGATGGGGAAGAGCCCCGAAGAGATATACAAACACTACCACCCGCGGTTCATCGAAATATTTAAAAAACTGGGCATCAGCTACGACATCTTCACCTCCACCCACACCGAAAACCACTTCGAGGTGGCGCAAAAGGTTTTCCTGACTCTGCTGGAGAATGGCTATCTGAAGACTTTTGTCTCTAGGCAGTGGTTCAGTCCAACGCAGGGAAGATTCCTGCCGGACCGCTACGTGGAAGGCACCTGTTACATCTGCGGCAATACCGACGCGCGCAGCGACCAATGCGAAAAATGCGGGCACGAGCTCGAAGCGGAGAAACTTATTGAACCGCGCTCCAAGGTGGACGGCTCCACGCCCGAACTGAGAGAGACCGAACATTTCTTCCTGGATCTCTCCACGCTTGAACCGCAAATCAAGGACTTCCTGAAGGCGCGCGAGAGCTACTGGCGCCCAAACGTGCTCAGGCAGTCGCTGGGCACCATCCAGTCAGTTGGCTTAAAGCCGACTTCCATTACGCGCGATCTTGATTGGGGCATTCCCGTTCCGCTGGAGGATTGGAAAGGCAAAAGCCTTTACGTTTGGTTTGAGGCGGTGATGGGTTACCTTTCGTCGGTGATTGAATTATCCAAGCTGAACGGGCGTAAGGATGCCTGGCGGGATTGGTGGATCGACCCAAAGGCAAAGGCGTTTCACTTCATAGGCAAGGACAACATCACCTTCCACGCCGTGACTTGGCCTGCCGAGCTGCTTGGCATGGGCGATGGCTTTGACCGGCGCATGGGGTCGGAAGATCCGCAGCCTTTGGTACTGCCGTACAACGTTCCAGCAAACGAATTCATGAACCTCGAAGGCAGAAAGATCAGCGGCAGCCACAACTGGGCGGTGTGGGGCTTGGACGCCCTCGAACGCTATGACGCGGACGCCATCCGCTTTTACCTGACCAGCGCGATGCCCGAACAGCGCGATACGGATTGGGATTGGGAGGAGTTCTTCCAGCGCAACAATAACGAATTGGTTGCCACCTGGGGCAACCTTGTGAACCGGGTGCTGTCCTTCACTTACAAGCACTTTGAAGGCAGGATCCCGACCCCCGGGCAGCTGCGCGAAAGCGATGAAGAGCTTTTAAAGTTGATTCGCGCGGGGTTCGGAAGCGTCGCGGAAAAAATGGAACAGGTGGAGCTCAAGGCTGCTCTCTCGGAAGTAATGTCGCTGGCTGGGGAAGTCAATAAGTACCTGGACGTCCACGCGCCCTGGTTTGAAATCAAGACCGACCGCGATCAGGCGGCAAAATCGCTTTACACCGCGATCCAGGCGATCGAATGGCTCAAGGTCATGAGCGCGCCTTTCCTGCCCAATACGAGTGAGCGGCTGCACGAGCTTCTGGCGCACGATAAGCCTTTGTTTGGCAGGCAGTATTCCTGCTCCGAGCGGGACGCGCTTGGGGAGCATGAGGTTTTGCGCCTGGATAACAGCGAGGCGGAATGCCAGCCCGGGCAGGATATCTGGGCGCCGACTGTGTTGGAAGCCGGCAAAGCTTTCAACCAGCCCGTTCCGCTCATTAAGAAGCTGGATCATAAGATCGTTGAGGAAGAACGCGCGCGTCTGGGGAAGGCGAGCGAATAGCAGGTTTCGCGCCGATGCTTTGGCTGCCGGCGCTTTTTGCTATGCCTGGCGGCTGCGGCTAAATTCGGAAAAGTAAAAAGGCAGGTCGCTGAGAATCTTCGCCATCAACTGATCCAGGCGGGAACGCCAGAGTTCAACGCTGTTGTCCGTTTCTGAGACATCGGGTGTAACCAGATCCGAAACAGCCCGAAGACCCAGCCAGGGGGTATGGTTGCGGGCGGCTGTCCAGGCGAAGGCGGCAGTTTCCCAGTCTGCCGCGGCGGCGCGGTATTCATTTACCAGCAAATCAAAGGAGCGAAAATCGATATCCTGATCAGCGGAAATGACGCGCGCCTGGCGGGTGCGCTCCGGAAGGGGGCGAGTGAGCCAGGAAAGGTCGTTGCGGGTGGTGTAATGCTCGAGGGCGGCAACCTGATCCGCCATGCGTTCGAAAATGTCGTAAACGAGGGTTTCAGCAACGATCAGGATTTCGCCAACCTCGCTCATGCCTGATAAGCCTCCGCAAGTGCCGATGTTCAAAATCAATTCCGGCTGGTAGTGGTCAATGACAAATTGGGTCGAGGCGGCTGTGGCGATCTTGCCCCAACCGGAGTGCAGAAAAAGGCAGGGCTGTGCGGCGATTTTGGTCTGGAAGTATTGACCCATAGCGCATTGATGGAGCGCGGCAGGCTGCAGGATGGAGACCAGGGCGTCCCATTCGCCGTTGGCGCTGACTAAAACGGGGACGATGCCGGAGGCTGCCATCAAGCCTGCGGGAGCTTTCTGCCAACGGAAGCGATGTAGGCGGTGAAACGTTCTTTTCCATCCAGGGCAAAGACTTCGTTGGTGAGCTCGTCATCGAAAGAAGCGATCGCGCACACTCCGCAATCGATGGACTCTGCGGCGAGATAAAGATTCTGACAGATGTGCCCCGCATCCAGGTAAATATAACGGTAGGCGCGCACGCCGTAGCGCCAGGATGTGCGGTAGATTTCCGCGATCCAGTAAAAGGTGACAGCCGAGCTGAGCACATGTTTTTGGTTGTAGGTAGCGGCGTGGGCGGGCTGGAGTGCTTCAGGACCAAGCTTCCAGGCTTCGAGCGCGTGCTGCGCGGGCAGGTAGTGGTAGATGCCCGCTTCGAGCCCCTCAACGCGCTGAATCGCAAGCCAGGTTTCAAAGGGATGGCGGGAACCCGCGGAAGGGACAAAGCGGCGCGTCAGGTTCTGTGGCTCGGCAGGCTCGCGCAGGCCCTGCGTGAGGGTCAGCAAATAACCCAGTTCCGTCAGGGAAAGCCAGGAGGCGGTATCGTAGCGGCGGTGGCTGCGCCGGTTTTTGGCGAGTCCCAGGAAATTGTTTAGCGGAGGAGCAAAAAGCTCCGAATCCGGGAGGCGTGTTTGTTCCAGGCTGGGGTCCGGATCGGTCAGATAGTGGGGAGCTTCCTCACCGAGCTTATCAGGGGAAAGACCCATTTGCGCGTTGGCGCTTGCCTGTTGAAAGGCGTCACCAGCGGTCTCGTAGCGTGCCATTTTGCCTCCTAAAAGCGGATCATCGAAAGAATCATCGCCAGGACGATGATTATAGCCAGGACCGCCATCACAATGCGGCCAAAACTTCCAGAATTATTCGTTCTATTTGCCATGATTACTCCAATTGTGCCTTGATCGCCTGCGCCATCTCCGCGGAAATGCCTTTGATTTGGGAGATTTCCTCTACCGACGCGGCGAGAATGCCTTCGATGGACCCAAAGCGGTTTATCAGCTCTTTTCTGCGGGCAGGACCGACGCCAACAACAGCATCCAGACGGGATGCCAGACCAATTTTACCACGCTGGCTGCGGTGAGCGGTAATTGCGAAGCGGTGGGCTTCGTCCCGGATGCGTTGGACGAGGTAAAAGCCCTGGGAATGATCGTCCAGACGGACGGAATCCGACTTTCCCGGCAGGAAGAGCTCTTCTTCCTGTTTTGCCAGTCCGGCAATGGTAAACTGACCTCGCAGACCGAACTCTTCGACCACCTCGTCTGCCTGGCGCAACTGCCCCTTGCCGCCGTCCACGATCAGCAGGTCCGGCAGCATGGAAAAAGCGAGATCAGGTTTGTAACCGGGTTTGTCTTTTTCCTGCTGTTCGGTGAGATAGCGCGCGAAACGCCGCCTGAGAACCTCGCGCATGGATGCAAAATCGTCAGGGGTGGAGACGGTTTTGATGTTGAAGCGCCGATAGTTCTTCTTGGAAGGGACGCCCTGTTCAAAAACAACCATGCTGCCGACGCTGGCAGTGCCCTGGGTGTTGGAAATATCGTAACACTCAATGCGGTTCGGAGCTTCTTCCATGCCCAAAACCGTCTGTATCTCGGTCAACGCCTGATGCTGGCGGTCTTTGTCGGCTTTCCAGCGAATCTCGAGCGATTTCAGCGTCTCACGGGCATTCTCTGCCGCCATCTTCACCAAGTCTCTGCCTTGTCCGCGCTTGGGCACCGTCAGTTGGACCTTCTCACCGCTACGCCGGGTGTTCAGCCATTCCTTGATTATGCGGGCTTCTTCGACCTCTTGGGGGAGCATGACCTTGTTCGGGACGTATGCCGCCTGGGAATAAAACTGCTTGATGAATTCTTCGAGAATTTCCGAGTTTTCTTCCTCTTCGGTACCCTCTAGGATGAAATATTCCCTGCCGATCAGCTTACCGGAACGGATGAAAAAGACCTGCACGCAGGCTTCGCCTTTGGAGCGCGCCATCGCGATGACATCAGAATCCTTCCGTTCATCCGAAATGATCTTCTGACGTTCGACCACACGCTCGATTGCCTGAATCTGGTCGCGATAAACAGCGGCTCTTTCGTAATCCAAGCTTTCGGATGCCTTTGCCATCGCCTCTTTGAGGCGGTTCATGATAGGGTCTGTGCGTCCTTCAAGGAAGCGGCAGAGGTCATCGATCATCTGGCGGTATTCATCCTGGCTGATCGCGCCAATGCAGGGGGCGGAGCAGAGTTTGATGTCGTAGTAGAGGCAGGCGCGTTCGTCCCTGCCGGTGATCTCGCGGGCGCAGGTGAGATAGGGGAAAATCTTGCGCAGGATGTCGAGTGTCTGATGGACCGCCCAGACCGAGGTGTAGGGTCCGAAGTAGCGCGAGCCGTCGTTGACCATGTTGCGCGTGACCGTCAGCCTCGGGCAGGGGTCCGCCCAGTGTACCCTGATGTAGGGATACCGTTTGTCGTCCTTAAGGCGGACGTTGTAATAGGGGCGGTGCTGCTTGATGAGGTTCATCTCGAGGATCAGGGCTTCGAGTTCGGAAGCGACAACGATCCATTCGATATCGCGGATTTTGCGCACCATCTGGCGGGTCTTGTACGTGTGATCGGCTGACTGCTGGAAATAGGAGCGGACGCGGTTCTTGAGGTTGATGGCTTTGCCTACATAAATGATCGTGCCATCGGCATCTTTCATCAGGTAACATCCGGGCTTGTCCGGCAGGGCAGCGAGGATGCCTTTGATCTTTTCTGATAGCTCCATAAACAAATTTTAACCCATAAGCCCGCGAGTTGACGCTCCGGGATTGATGAAGTCATCCACGGGTACGAAACCCCACGAAGAATTGAGAAGGGGTTGGTATAATCTTTGCGAGAGGTAGTACTATGTCCATAAGAATCCTTCCAGAAACAATAGCCTCACAAATTGCCGCCGGGGAAGTGGTGGACAGACCCGCGTCAGTTGTGAAAGAACTGCTCGAAAATGCGATCGATGCCGGCGCGCGGCAGATCGGGATTGAAACGCGCCAGGCAGGCAGACGCCTGATCCAGGTTACCGATGACGGCAGCGGCATTCCTGCTGATGAACTCGCGCTGGCGGTCTGCCGTCACGCGACCAGCAAGCTGAACAGCGCCGAAGACCTCTTTAACATCCGCACACTGGGCTTCAGAGGTGAAGCTCTGGCTTCGATCGGGTCAGTCTCGCGGTTGACGCTCATCACCAGCACGCGCGAGGGCGCGTTGGGATCGAAACTGACTGTGGAGGGTGGCGAACAAGCGGAGAGCTCCGCGATCGCTGCGGCTGCCGGCACGCGCGTAAGCGTGGAAGACCTGTTTTTCAACCTGCCGGCGAGGCTCAAATTCCTTAAGTCCGACACAACCGAAAACCGCCACATCACCGGCTTGGTCACGCGCTACGCCCTGGCGTATCCGCACATCCGCTGGTCGATGACGCAGGACGATAAACTGATCTTCCAAACCACCGGTAGCGGCGAGCGCTTTGAGATCTTGCAGGCGCTTTTTGGACCGACAGAAGCTGGTAAGCTCATGCCTGTCAGCTTTGAGGAAAAGAACCTTCAGGTGGAAGGTTACATCAGCAGCCTTTCTCTGACGCGCTCCAACCGAAAAGATATCACGATGTTTGTCAACGGACGCTGGGTGCAGGACGCGATGCTGACCTCAGCGGTCATCCGGGCGTACAACACCATGCTGATGGTCGGGCGCTACCCGGTGGCAGTCTTGTTCATTAACATCCTGCCGGAATTGGTCGATGTGAACGTGCACCCCGCAAAGGCAGAGGTGCGCTTCAGGGATCAGGACGCGGTTTTCAGCGGAGTGCAGAGGGTGATCCGCCGCGGATTGCTGGCGTTCACGCCCGTTCCGGACCTGAACGCGAACCGGCTCTGGGGCAGGAGTCTGCCCGAAAGTGGTGATACCCAGCCACGGCAGGCAATGAGTCCGGAATCTGCGGCTGAAACCCAGTCGCCATCTGCAGCAAGCCAACTGCAGTTTGGCGGGGAGCATGCCGGCGCGCAGCCGCAACCGCCTCTGCCGGGCAGTAATTTGCCGCTGCTGCGCCTGGTCGGGCAGGTCGCTTCCACTTATCTGGTGGCGGAAGGACCGGATGGTCTCTACCTGATCGATCAGCATGCCGCGCATGAGCGGGTGCTGTTCGACCGTTTGATGGCGCAGTTTAACGCCAAAAGCATCCCTTCGCAGACTCTGCTTGATCCTGTCGTTTTGGAACTGACGCCCGAAAAGGCAGGGATTTTGGAGGAGGAGCTTGATGCGCTGCAGAGTTTGGGTTTCGTCATCGAGCCTTTCGGACCGAATACTTTCGTGATCCGCGCCATACCAACGATCGTGGAACGGAGCGATCCAAGGCTGGCGGTGGAGGCGGTGGTAACCGCTTTTGAAGAAGACGAAACGCCGCTGATGGCGGAGGTGGAAGCACGGGTTGCGGCGCGGGTCTGCAAACGCATGGCGGTCAAAGCCGGACAGATCCTGACGGAAGCAGAGCAGCGCAACCTGCTGCTCAGCCTGGAAGCCAGCCAATCGCCGCGGACATGCCCGCACGGCAGACCAACGATGATTCACCTGAGCGTCAATTTGCTCGAGCGCCAGTTTGGCAGGCAGGGAGCTTTCTGATGGACGAGACGATGCGGGGACTTTGGCTGGAAGACCAACCCTTATCCTTCCGCGCGGATCTTCCCATGCCGGAATTGGACGATGATAAGGTATCGGCAAGGTGCATCTGGCGGGGGTATGCTCCACCGACCTTGAGATGGTAAGAGGATATTACCCTTTTGAAGGCATTCCAGGGCATGAGTTCATCGGCTTGGTGGCTGATGAGAACGGTCACCCCGGACTGCGCGGAAACCGGGTGGTTGGAGATATCAACATAAGCTGCGGCACCTGCGAACGCTGCCTCTGCGGCGGGCTCAGCCAGTGCGTGTGCCTAAAGACACTGGGGATATTCAACTACAACGGTGTTTTCGCGGAATACAGCAAACTGCCAGCGAAGAATCTGGTGTCTGTACCGGATTCGGTTTCCGATGTTCTGGCGGTCTTCATCGAGCCTACCGCGACCGCGCTGAGGATCCTCGACCAGGTCCGAGTCAAACCGAGCGATAGGGTGATCGTGGTTGGAGCCGGCAGGTTGAGGCTGCTGATCACGCAGGCGCTGAAGAACACTGGCTGTGACCTCAAGGTCGTGGTCCGGCGTCCTGAGCCAGCGGCGATTCTGGAAGGCTGGGGCATCCAAGCGCTGACTGCCGCGGAAGTGAAAGGTGATCTGGCGGATATCGTCGTGGAAGTGACCGGCTCTCCGGAAGGATTCGCGCTTTCGTGGTCCCTGACCCACGCGAGGGGCACGCTGGTGCTCAAGTCTACCTTCGCCGGGGAGCTCAGCATAGACCTTTCGCATTGTGTGGTGGATGAGATCACGCTCATTGGTTCCCGCTGCGGGAATTACCAAGCAGGTTTGCAGGCGCTGACCTCAGGATTGATTCAGGTTGGAGAAATGGTTGATTCGTTTTTTTCGCTCGATCAGGGATCGGAAGCAATCTCTCACACCAGCCAACCGGATTTTGAAAGTGCTGATCAGGGATTAAAGGCTATCCATTTATATTGTGGGTTTGGCATTTTGATCCAAGTCCAGAATGGATTTGCTTTTTAGCAAATGATTGAAACGATGATTACAGAAAGTGTATTAATATGAAAAAAATCCAAAAACAAATAATTTTTGAGGTATTGGTAAATCTTCTCTTCTTTGTGCTCTTTTTGTCATTTTTTCGGTATGTTTTGTTTCAACCTGGAGATGATCAAATTTTTATCGATCTAAGACAACGATTTACACTCGGAAATTTCTTATTAACCTATTACAACACTTGGAGCGGAAGAGTAATCAACAACTTCTTGATCTATATATTTGCCAGGCACCCAATAGTCCTTTGGCAACTCTTCATGGCTCTGATCCTCACTTTTTTTGGTAGAACAATTTACTTCTATTTTTTGAATCTTCTGGACAATAAAGTGAGGAAAAAAATTGCACTCATTATACTCTCTTATCTTGGTGTTTTCTTGTTTTCCTCTGCAGTATTAATCCCTTCTGTTTTTTGGTTTACTGGATCATTAAATTACATAGTCTCAACATTCTTTGCATTGTTAGCATTTATTCCTTTCTTCAGACTGAGACAAATCGATGAAACAAAAAATCTCGAATATTGGCCTTTATTCATTATTCCAGTTGCGTGTACAGCATTCGCTTGTGAGCAGGTTTCAATTGGACTCATACTGATTACTTCTGGTTCGTTATTACTCGCGAAAATTCGCCACCACAAAATCCCGACTTACTTATTTTTCCTTTACCTTCTGTTAATCACACTCACAATAGTTTCAATGTCTGCACCAGGAAACTGGTTGCGGTTACAACAAGAAACACAAATGTGGTTTAGCGAACATGGAAATATGAATTTACTTGAAAAAATCACACTCGCATTTGGTTTTGCACTGACAACGATAGTTAATCAATGGTATTACTTGATGGGGCTTATCTGGGCAACTACAGCTATCCTAGTGTTGTCCTATTCCAAGAAATGGTTTTTTCGGCTCCTTGCTTTTATCCTGTTCCTCTATGCTGTGATAGCTGGACTCCGTTTTGTCACTTCTCTCACTATTTTTGCACAATCCAATATATTCCATCTCTCTGATTCACTATTTTCTTTCTTCTACTTACTCGGGCCGGAGCAAGTTTCGCCAACCGCAATTCTTGTGTATTTTTTCTGGAGTATAGGACTTTTGCTATTACCCATCACGTGGTTACTTATCATGAGACAAAAACAAAGTGGACTTACACTTTGTTTTCTCTACCTTGTCTCCTTTTTTTTAATTATGGCAGTAGGGTTTTCGCCTACATTATTTGCTTCTGGCGGTCGAACAGGTTTCGTTCCAAATATGCTATTACTTTTCATACTCATTCAACTGCTATGGATAAATAAATCCTCTTTGATCTTAATTGCTCCAACAATATCCTTAATCCTATTTAAAATGTTGACTCTCCTATACCGATGGAACAGTAATGGTTTTTTTGTTGATTATGGATTGATCACGATGCGTAATATTTTCCAACATTAGGGTCTGTTTCAAAAAACAAATAAACGTATATTAAGAAAGATTGATGGAACGAAATTTTAGTATATTGGAAAAATTAGTCCTTTAAGACTCTAAAAAGATGGCATGTTTGTGCTATAATAATCCATCACGGGGCGTGGCTCAGCCCGGATAGAGCGCACGGTTCGGGACCGTGAGGTCGGCAGTTCAAATCTGCTCGCCCCGACAAACCTCCTCAGGGAGGTTTACTATTTAACCGGGGGTTCTTTGTTACAATACTGCCAGAACAAAGCGAGGTGAACATGCCGTCAGACACACAGGTGATCTACTCAATGATGCGGGTGGGGAAGATCTATCCCCCGAACAAACAAGTCCTGCGGGATATCTCGCTGGGCTTTTACTACGGCGCTAAAATAGGCGTTTTGGGCTTAAACGGCTCCGGAAAGTCGAGTTTGCTGCGCATCATGGCGGGCGTGGACCAGGACTACGTAGGCGAAATTGCCATGTCCAAGGGTTACACCGTCGGCTTGCTCGAGCAGGAACCCAAGCTCGATGATTCCAAAACGGTTATAGAGATCATTCAGGAAGGCGTTCAACCGATCGTGGCTCTGCTGGCGGAGTTTGACCAGGTGAATGAGGCATTTTCCGATCCGGACGCGGATTTTGACAAGCTGGTCGAGAAGCAAGCCCGCCTGCAGGAAGAACTTGACCGGTTGGATGCCTGGAATCTGGACAGCAACCTGAAGCTCGCCATGGGCGCGCTCAACTGCCCGCCCGCGGATACGCCTGTGGCAGTGCTCTCGGGGGGTGAGCGCCGGCGCGTGGCGCTGACGCGGCTGCTTTTGACCGACCCGGATATATTGCTTTTGGATGAGCCAACCAACCACCTCGACGCTGAATCGGTTGCCTGGTTGGAACACTACCTGAAAAACTACAAGGGCACGGTCATCGCGGTGACGCACGACCGCTACTTTTTGGATAACGTCGCTGGATGGATTCTGGAGCTGGACCGCGGACACGGGATCCCCTGGAAGGGCAATTATTCCTCCTGGCTGGAACAGAAGAGGGAAAGGCTGCGCGTTGAGGAAAAGGCGGAGAGCAAACGCCAGCGGACTTTACAGCACGAGTTGGACTGGATCCGCATGTCGCCTAAGGCACGGCAATCCAAGGGGCAGGCGCGTGTGACCGCGTATGAGAAACTGCTCTCCCAGGAACATGAAAAACTGCGCAAGGACCTGGAGATCTACATTCCTTCCGGTCCGAGGCTGGGCGACATTGTGATTGAGCTCAATCAGGTCTCGAAGGGGTTTGGGGAGAGAAAACTGATTGAGAACCTCGACCTTTCCATCCCGCCTGGCTCGATCATCGGTGTGATCGGACCCAACGGCGCGGGCAAGTCGACGCTGATCAAGATGATCGCGGGACTGGTGCAGCCGGATGAGGGCACGGTCCGCTTGGGGGAAACGGTGAAGCTGGGCTACGCGGACCAATCGCGCACGCTTGACCCAAAGGCGACGGTTTTTGAGGCGATCACCGGAGGGGCGGACAACTTGCAGCTCGGAGATCTGACCGTGAACGGCAGGGCGTACTGCGCCTCTTTCAACTTTACAGGCTCTGACCAGCAGAAAACAGTGGACACGCTCTCGGGTGGTGAGAAAAACCGGGTTTTCCTGGCGAAGACGCTGACGACTGGGGCAAACGTACTGCTTTTGGATGAGCCGACCAACGATTTGGATGTGGATACCCTGCGGGCTTTGGAAGAGGCTCTGGAGGAATTCGCGGGCTGCGCGGTGGTCGTGAGCCATGACCGCTGGTTTTTGGACCGCATCGCGACGCATATTCTGCCGCTTGGGCATGATGAGAAGCCCCGGCTCTATCTGGGGAATTGGTCAGATTATGAAGCGGATCAACTCAGCCGGGGGTATAGCATCGGCGTCAGCCGAAAGGATGCCAGGCGCGAGTTGCGGCGGGATTAGCAGCTTCAGGCATTGGGGAAGAAGAAACCTTCGGATCCCTCGGAGAGCTAAGGTTATCACGCGATTGTAAGAGGGAAGACGGTTTGATGGAGAACCCTCCCAACCAGAGAAAGGGAATCTTCCGGGCTTGTTAAGTTTCCTGGAATAAAAAAACAGGCTGGGCATTCCGCCCAGCCTGTTTTGAAAGCAAGCAATTCTGTATTATTCGATAACGCGAACGTCCTGAGCCTGTGGGCCCTTGGCGCCGTCAACAACACTGAACTCGACAGCCTGATCTTCTTTCAGACTCTTGAAACCTTCGCCGATGATGGCGCTATAGTGAACGAAGACATCCTTCTCACCACTTTTGCGGGCGATGAACCCATAACCTTTTTCGCCATTGAACCATTTAACGGTTCCGACTTCTCTTTCTGACATAACTTGATCTTCCTCTCTAAAATAACTAAAAAATTTTTGTCTTGGGGGTTTACTATCGAGAAAGTGTTGACTTTTCCTACTGCAAACTACCAGAATTGGATAGTATCTTACACCCAATATCTAAGCTTGTCAATGTTAGCCGACAGCCTGTTTCTGTTTCAAAAATCGATAGAATGGAGATAGGCGACAAAAAAGAGAGTTCCTGTCATAATTGGATTTGCAACAAAACAAAAAGGAGGAACTCTCAAATGACAGACGCATCTGTCTCAATCATTATAACGGTAAAAGCAGGGGAAGTGAGCGAAACGATCGAGAAAGCCATCTCAGTGATGGAGATGGAAACGGAACTGAACAAAGTCTTTCAAAGCGGGCAGCAGCAGGTCACAGCCATGCTGTTTGACTTGCTTGAGTCCCAATTACATGCCTATGTGAGCACGCAAACGGAATGGAAGAACATCGGGACAGAGCAGCGCAGGGTCTTGTTGGAGAGCGGCAGCATCACCTATCGCAGGCACATCTACAAGGACAAACAGGGGAAGCGTCACAAGCCCTTTGATGACTTATTACATCTGCGAGCCTATCAGCGAAATAGCCGAAAAGTTGAAGCGATGGCGGCGAGCCTGGCAGCCATCAGCAGTTTCCGTAATGCGGCTGAGCTGTTTTCATACGTCATCAAAGAGCCGGTCAGCGCCAGCAGCATTCATCGCATGACGGGGAGAGTGGGAGCAGAGCTTCAAGCCATGGAAAGGATCATGG
>Ga0209510_1003850_pt1 | contig 13731 bp, 11 predicted proteins | sample BiotimSIPDNA_FD_185749 | JGI IMG/M metagenome (GOLD analysis project Ga0209510, IMG submission 185749) | Anaerobic biogas reactor microbial communites from Washington, USA - Biogas_R1 time_0 SIP DNA (SPAdes) (version 2) | ecosystem: Engineered > Bioreactor > Anaerobic > Unclassified | place... | reverse complement strand
GCATCGTCATCAGAAAGAAGAAAATCAACACCATCAGCACGTCCACAAGGGGTACGATGTTGATTTCAGCCTTTTTTCTGGATTTTCGGATGAGGCTCATTATGCCGATTGGGCCGCGTTCCGGTGTGCGATGTCGATAAGGCGCTCCACTCCGACATTGAGCCTTGCGGAAAGGGATTCGACCCTGCGGATGAGAATGCCGTTTCCGATGAGCGCGGGAATCGCGATGCTAAGTCCGAGAACAGTGGTCGAGAGTGCCATCGCAACCCCTTCAATGAAGCGGCCCGGATCCGGAAGCCCGGTTTCGGCGGAGAACCCGGAGAATACGCTGACAAGTCCCGTTACGGTTCCGAGCAATCCGATGAGGGGAGCGCCCGCGATGACGATCTCAAGGATAAACAGACCGCGTTCCATGGCGTTTATCTGCATCCGTGCGAAGGCCTTGATGCCCTCGTCGTCCGGATGCTGATCCAGGAAGAAGTGGACAATCCGGCCACCGACCGTGCCGGCCTCAATTCGGCGCTTGAGGACGTCGCCCGAAATGAAGGCATCCACGAGTTCGTCAGGGATGATCTTGGAAGTGCGCAGTGCAATCAGGCGCTCGAAGATGATCAATGCTGCGAGGAATGCACAGAGGGCGAGCGGGTATACGAATATGCCCGCTCCCTCAATCAGGCTGCCCAGGGAGTTTTGCATCAGTATCCCGAGATGTAGGGTTGCCCGGAAGCGACAGATTGTATGCTGTCGGATGCTTCGAGCAACTCGGCGATCGGATCCCACTTCCCTTCGGTCAGCGCCTGCCTGGCGCTTGAGTTCAGGGTGATGGCGGCTTTCCAATCCCCTGCGGTGAGCTGCATGCTGGTGAGGTCAATGGTGACTTCGGTCGCTGGCTTTTCCTGAATAAGCTGGGCCAGGCGGTTGAGTTGTTCCCGCGGGAGGCTCACGCAAGGCATTCCAAGGGTTGTGGAGTTTCCGAAAAAGATCTCGGCGAAGGTCTCGGCCACGATCGCACGAAAGCCCGCCCGATAGAGTGACTGGGGGGCGTGTTCGCGCGAACTGCCGCATCCGAAATTGGCTCCGGAAATCAGGATGGATGCGCCCGTGAAGCGCGGATCGTCCACGGGGTGGACCTTCCCTGCGTTCTCAAACTCTTTGCGGGAGTCAAAAAAGGCGAATTCCCCAAGTCCGTCGAAGGTCACGCACTTCATGAAACGGGCCGGGATGATGCGATCGGTATCGATGTCATCGCCCATAAATGGGACAGCGCGACCCTTTACCGTGAGAATTTTGTCAAGTGCCATATGCTAATCTGAATAGTCGTTGATGAACCGTGGTTTGTTCAATCTTCCGGGAGAACACCCGTTTCAGGCCTTTGCCGGATGAATGTCGAAGACTTCACGGGCGTCGGATACCTTGCCGGTGACGGCTGCAGCCACCACCATGAGTGGGCTCATGAGGATCGTGCGGCCGGTAGGGCTGCCCTGGCGTCCCTTGAAGTTCCGGTTGCTGGAGCTGGCACAAAGCTGATCGCCGACGAGTTTGTCGGGGTTCATTCCGAGGCACATGGAGCATCCGGCTGCGCGCCATTCGAAGCCGGCATCGCGGAAGATCCGGGCCAGCCCGTTCTGTTCGGCAATCTGGCTGACGACCTGCGATCCGGGAACTACGATGGCCTTGACTCCCGGAGCGACTTTGCGCCCTTTCAAGTAGGGAGCGACTTCCGCGAAGTCGGAGATGCGACCATTGGTGCAACTGCCCAGAAACACCACGTCTACCTTTGTTCCCTTGATGGGGGTGCCGGGTGTGAGCTTCATGTGGACGTAGGCCTCTTCCGCTCCTTCACGATCCTTTTCAGGGAGATCGCTTACGATCGGCAGGTTCTCATCGATGAAGATCGCCTGTCCTGGATTGATGCCCCACGTTACGGTCGGGGCGATATCTTCCGCCCGGATGTTAACCACATCGTCGTAGGCGCAACCCTCGTCGGAACGGAGCGCGCGCCATTTCTCCACGGCACGATCCCATGCTTCGCCCTTCGGCGAATAGGGGCGGCCCTTCAGGTATTCGAAGGTCTTTTCGTCGGGGTTGACGTAACCGCAACGGGCACCGCCCTCGATCGACATATTACAGACCGTCATGCGTTCTTCGAGCGAGAAGCCGTCGAAGACCGAACCGCCATACTCGTAGGCGTATCCCAATCCGCCGTTCACTCCAAGAACGCGGATGATGTGGAGGATCACGTCCTTGGCATAGACACCCGGGGCAAGCTTGCCGTCGACATTGATGCGCCTGACTTTGAGCGGACTCAACGCCATGGTTTGGGTCGCGAGAATGTCGCGCACCTGGCTGGTGCCGATTCCGAAAGCAACCGCGCCGAATGCCCCGTGCGTTGCGGTGTGGGAGTCGCCACATGCAATGGTCATCCCCGGTTGGGTGATGCCTTGTTCGGGGCCTACGATGTGAACGATTCCTTGCTTTCCGGTCGAACTGTCGAAGAAGGTGATGCCCCAGTCCTTACAATTCTTGCGCAGCTCCTTGATCATGGCATCGGCCAGAGGATCGGAGAAAGGTTCCGCAATCTCGTCGGTGGGAATGATGTGGTCAACCGTGGCGAAGGTGCGCTCGGGATATTTGACCTTGAGGCCGAGATCCCGAAGCATGCCAAACGCCTGTGGACTGGTGACCTCGTGGATGAGGTGAGTCCCGATCAACAACTGGGTGCGCCCGTCTGACAGGGTGCCCACGGTATGTGCGTCCCACACTTTCTGGAATAAGCTGCGTTTCACTTTTTTGCTTTATGATTACGAATGAATAACGACCTTGTGGCCGAAGTATCAGAAAAAAGACTCCCTTGAGCGGGAGTCAAATGCATTTGCTTGATGTCAAGCTGGAATACGGTCCAGCCACGGATAGATGAAACCCGTGGGATGGGCGGCCTTGCCGAGTGGGAGGTCCGTGACTACAAGCATCAAGCATCCGGGACCCGGATGGATCTCCGGATGCTCTTGATTCAGCGAAGGGCTATTCCGCGGGAGCCGGTTCTACAACCACTGCGGGAGCGGTGGTATCGGCAGCTGCGTCTGGCAGATCAGCCGGTGTTCCCTTTTTGCATACTTGAGCACTGGTGAACTTTGCCGGCAGATGGGAATCAAACTTGCCGTCATACCAGAACCAGGCGAGGCCGATCAGGATCAGAAGGAAGATCCAGAGCTTCCATGGGCGCTTCTTTTCCGCGTAGGGATCGGTGAGTGCCCGTTCCGAACCCGCCGGAAGTTGGGCCAGGTTGGTGAGGGCCGCACCGAATGGCACATTCATCTTGGCCTTCGTGTTGATGGCCCATCCGTTGGCATCGAGGATCGGTCCGAGGTTGCGCTGGCGCAGTTTCATCCATGCGAGCAGCATGGACGGGCCGGATATGAGGAGCAGAATGCCAATGATTCCCAGCGGCAGCCACATCCCGAGTCCGAAGAGAGCAGAGAGAAATCCGCCCACCAGTGCGCTTACACCACCGATCGCGGTTCCGATCAAGGCGATGGTGCCGAGGTCGAGCTTTTTGGGGGCAGGCGCAGGTTGGTCAGACTTGATCTTATCCGCGGTGGCGACCTTGCCAGCGACATCGCCAAGCTTGCCGCTGGAGGCTGCATCGGCGTCCTGCGCCCGTTTTGCGATCTGTTCCTCGATCATGCGCACCAATTTCTTGTAGGGCATGAGGAAGGCTTCGCGGATGCTGATCGGGTTGGATACGATCTTGGTGATGGTGGCATCCCAGTCTTTGCCGTTGCGGTCATAGAAAACCCCGTTGCGTCCAACAATGAGTCGATCGGAATCCCCGTCTGTGAACACGGCGGCGATGCTGCGTTTGGCTTCACCTGGGCGGGAAATGTCACAATAAGCGAGGTATGCCGCGGAAAGACCGGCGAGTGCGGCGTGTTTGCCTGCATCGGCCACGTTGATGCAGAGGTGGCAGCTTCTGGCATCGAGGAATAGTGTTCCAGCCTGGAATACAGCGCCTGATTTTCCGTAGAAGTCGGAGAAGTTGACGAAGTTGGTCAGGAGTTCTTTGAGGTCCTTCTTGAAGTGGACCATTTTCTCAATTGACGTGATCTGGGAGTATTCTCCTTCAAGCGCCTGGTCCTTCTCAATGAGTGCCATGAGTGCATTCCTGATGGCAGGCGATGAGAGTTGTTTGAGCCGATCCGATCCGAGATCCATGACTCCTGTGCATGCGGGCTTGGCAGCCAGCCAATTTGCATAGGCGTTGACCTTGTTTTGCAACTCAAGCCATTCGTCTCCAGTCAGCGTGCTTTTGCCGCTTCCCAGAATCGGATGAACTGCATCGGATGCCAGTGCGGCGATCTCCGAAGCCCATGCAGGGTTGATCCCGCCTGCTAGCGAGAGTGGCTTGTTTGCTTCCACGGCTGCGAGAGGGAAGTCCGCGATCTCAGCCAGATTAGACGATAGATCGTGGGTGGCGATGGCCTCGTAGTCTTTAGCATCGCGGTTGAGGGCATCTTTTGTTCTTGGATCAAAGGCCAGAAGGCGGCACCGCGCAAAGTAGTCGTCAACCTTGGTTTTGGCTTTTGAGATCGCGGCGTGAGCGGCGTTCATCCGGGCTTCCGGCAAGACGGCGATGGATTTATCGCTGACAATGCGGTTGCTCCATTCAATGCAGGCCGTGGCATCGGCATTGAAAGCATCCAATATCGCAGCGTTGATGCCCGTCTTACCGCTGAGGTCTGCGGTTCCTCCGGTGGCCAATACAATGTCGGCAATGGCTTGCGAGATATCGGGGTCGTCCGTGCTATCCGGGATAATGACTCCGTCCCCGTTGAAACGGGTGTTAACGAATACCTTAACCTGATCCTGAAGGTCTTCCAAACTGATGTGTTCGGCGCCGTCCTTTCCAAGACTTGAGAGGAGACGCTTGGCGCCGGCCAGGATATTTGGATCCTTGATCGATGAAAGCGCGACCTTGGTGTCCGGCTCGAGGAGCTCACCCAGATCATTGAAGGCATTGGCGCACCAATCGACTGCAGCGATCACTTCGGGCGGGCGGATCCGGCCATCCTTATCCGCATCAAGAAGCGCAGCCGTTCTCGGATCGAATTCGATGCCGGATGTTGGCATCGCAAGAGCCATCCAAAGCTTGAGGTCCAGATCTTTCAGGTGGGCCAGATCCTCTCCATTGCGGAGCATGACCTGATCCACGCCTCCGGAACGGAAAAACTTCCATTTATGATTGGCTGTGTCTTGCATGATTGTGGGCTGGGTTAATGTATTGTGTGATAAGTCCCGAAAGGGGATGAATCCCGTAAAGATGCAATCCTATAACGAAAGTTGTGGAATTTCCAGTTTGGCGTTTGAAAGATGTGTCAAAATAAGGATTGCTTCTGTGAGACATTGGCAGCTCTCAAGTTTTTGGGGGTAAAAAGGCAGGAAACCTAGCAAAGGAGACGCGAAAATGACTACAGGCAGCAAGCAGGGATCGGGATGTGGAAAGTGGGCAATTGGATGTGGAGCAACCGGGCTTTTGCTGCTCGTCGTCCTGGGATTGGGTGCTTATTTCGGGATGAAGTGGCTGGGTGTTTCGATGGAGAGCTTCAAAAGGATCGGGGAACTTGACCGCCTTAACAGCCAGGTGACGAATCAGGCGGCGTATGTTCCTCCATCCGATTTGCGGCTGAATCAAGGGCAGGTTGAGCGGTTTGTGGCAATTCAGCAGAAGATGAAAGCCTCTATGGAGTCTGAAGCTACCAACTTCAAGGCATCCATCGAGGAGTTGGAATCGAAGTTTCAGGGGTCGAATGTTCAACTGAGTCCGCGTGAGGCCGTCCGGTATTGGAATGAGTTCTCTCAGATGCTGGTGAACGTGAAACGGGCGCAAGTGGAAGCGATCAACGCGCAGGGGATTTCTTTGGGAGAATATCGTTGGGTAACATCTCAGGCACTCGCAGCGATGGGAATGCCGAATGTCGTGCTTGATGTAACCAATCTGAAAAAGGCGATGGAAGCTGGCGGAGCTCAAGCGGAGGCAATTCCTTCCCATCCGGATAATGCGAAACTAGTCGCTCCCCATCAGGAATTGCTTTCTGAGACGCTCCTTGTGGCTTTGTTCGGGCTTTAGGGAAAATCGCGGTGATCCATTCGTATAAGCTCGACAGATCAGGAATTGTTTAGGTTTCTTTTCTATGTGATGTTACGGAAAAGGCAGCCTGATTTCTGGAGATGATGACACTGAGGAGGTTAGTGCATGAATACATGGGATCCGCACGGGCATATTTGCGCCGATGGAATCCTCCGGGACTGAATTCCAGTTCTCTTAAGATCAACTACGGATGTGGCCTGATGGCTCAACCGGGGTATGTGGGAGTTGATGTCCGCTGGACGCCGGCTGTTGAGGTCATTGGAGATCTTTCATGGTGCAGAAAAGTGTATCAGGGAAAAGTGGATGAGGTCTATTGCTCGCATGTGTTGGAGCACTACCGATATCCCGGGAAAGAATGGCGCTCTGGTCCGGATACGGTTTTGGGCGCATTGGCTGATATAATGGGTATGCTGAAGCCGGGTGGAGTCGTTCGCCTCGCAGTTCCCGATTTTGCCGCGATTGCGAGGCTGTATGTTGATAAGAATCATGGTTATTTCCCTGTTCTTTCAGGTAGAGTAAACGGGGAGCAAGACTACGAGCAGAACCGGCATTTGTGCATGTTCGACCGGTTGTTTTTGGAGAAGTGTCTTTCTTCAGTCGGGTTTGTTGATTTCGAGATCTGGGAGCCTCAGCAGCTCGGGTTTGAACGGGATTCCAGCTTTGATCGTGTCGCGGATGAGGTAACGAGTCTGAATCTGTTGGCGAGAAAGCCGCTGAAATAGTGGTGATGAGAACTGGATACTTGCAGATCCTATTCCGGTAAGGATTGGGTGTGGCCGGCTCCGTTGGAGTGTGGTTCCGGCGTGAGCGGTGGGAAGGGGGATACTCAGATCAACCCCGATTCCGAGAAACTGAAAAATCCGAGACCTTTGGGGTCTTTTCGTGTTTGTCCGATAATGACGTGATCGAGCAAATCAATGTCGAGAATTCTGGATGCATCACGCAGTTGGTGAGTGACACGGATGTCCGCCGAGCTTGGTGCCGGGTCGCCAGATGGATGATTGTGCGCGAATATGACGGCGGATGCGCCGAGCCTTATGGCTTCGCGATACGCTTCTCTCGGATGGATGAGGCTGGCGCTGGCAGTTCCGGATGTCAGCTCGCTGATCCGGATGAGGTGGTTTTTCCGGTTGAGCGCGATCATCCAGAATTTTTCGATCTCGAGTTCTGTGGCGATGGGTTGAAGGTAGCGCCACACCTTATCGGGTTTGTCAAAGATACGCGGCTCTTCGACTTGGGCAAGGATGACCCGTTTGGCGAATTCCATGTGCGCCTTGAGTTGCAGTGCCTTGATCTTGCCGATTCCCTTGACCGCCATGAAGTCTTCCTTGGTCCAGTGAACCAGCCTTGCGAGCGATCCGGCCTGGGTCAGGAGGCTATTCGACAACTCGAGCACGTCCTGCTGTTGGCTGCCGCTGCGAAGTAGCATTGCAATGAGTTCAACATCACTAAGCGCCTCGGCACCCAGTCGATCCAGCCTCTCCTGTGGCCGGGAATCGGGATCCATGTCGCGCAGTTTCAAACCGGATTGCGCGGCCGATTCCCTGACAGCTTCTCCGTGTGGCGAAAGGGGTAGGCGTTGGAAAGTCGAGCCCATGATAACCATCATGTTGATGCGGGTTTAACTGAATGCAATCTCATTTTGCGTCATGAGCGAGCGCAAAAAAAGCCTGCATTGCTGCAGGCTTCAAAAAGAATAAACTGGATATACCGAATGGCTCGGGTTATTCAGCGGGCTTGGTTTTGCGCAGACCCGTTACCCGGTCCCCGTCCTTCCATTGCTCGCGCTTCCTGAGCAGTTCAACGCGCTCAAAGCGTTTGAGAACGTTGCGCTTCTTGCGGCCGGCTGAGCTTCCTACCTTAAAACTGTTGTGCTGGGACATGGCTTCTCGTTGGATTAAAAGGTCGGATGAAAAGGGATATGGAGACCGATTTCAAGAGAAATTCCGGAAAAAACCGAATTTCTGCACGAAACCCGGTCTCAAGGGGTCCAGTAGGGATACTCGGCTGCCTTGGAAATTGAGTCCGCAGTCTCTGATCCCGTAAGGGTTGCGACGATGGTGAGTCCGAAATCGATGGAGGTTCCCGCACCGCGGGATGTGATGATGTTTCCATCGATGACGACGGACGCAGCAGGGTCGATTCGGGATAGTGTATCCGCAGTGGATGCGTGGGCGGTGTAGCGTTTACCTTCCAGCAGACCCTGATCGTGGAGGAGAAGTGGGGCGGCGCAGATCGCTGCTATCCATTTGCCTGCGTTTGCAAAGGATCGGATCAATGCACTGACCCGGTCATCGTTGCGAAGATTCTTAACCCCTGGACCTCCGGGGATGATGAGGGCGTAAAATCCGTCTATCGGGAGCGGTTCCTCAAATAACTCATCGGCCTGAATCAACACACCATTTCGCGAGGTTACCGTGATTTGGCTCCCGAGCGAATAGGTCGTGACCTTGAGGTTGGCGCGGCGGAGGAGGTCGAGCGGGGCAATGGCTTCGAGTTCTTCCATTCCATCATGGAAGAGAAAACAGATGTTGTGCGTCATGGTGGGTGGATGCGGGTATTGAATTAGTCTCCGAGGGTGGTTCCCACTGAACGGGCGGCCCTGATCCAATCATGGTCCAGCGGTACACATTTGAGGTTACCGGCTACTTCACTCAGGGGAACCGGTTTGGTTGCACGACCGCGCACGCCAACCATCATTCCATACTGGCGGTCGGCAATGAGCGCCACGCAAGCGCTTCCGAGTTTGGTGGCGAGCAGCCGGTCCGCGCAGGATGGTGTGCCGCCGCGTTGAACATACCCAAGAATGGTGACTCTCGCTTCGAGTCCGGTGAGGGTTTCGAGCTCGCCCGCAAGCCGCATGGTATTGCCGTTATGCTCTGACTCGAGTTGTTTGATCGCGACCTTAGCTTCGGCCTTTTTGGTTGGATCATCCGCTTCTTTTTTCAATGCCTTCAGTTCGGAGAGCCGTTTGGCGTGTTCGACGGAGTAGGCCCCTTCCGCCACAGCGACGATGCTGAAGGGTGTGTCCAAGTCTCTTCGCCTCTGGATGGCGGCTGCGATTTTTCCCGTGTCATAAGGGATTTCGGGAAGGAGAATGACATCTGCCCCCGCCGCGATTCCCGCACCCAGTGCAAGCCATCCGGCATTGTGTCCCATGATCTCCGCAACGATGATGCGGTGGTGACTGTGAGCGGTACTGTGCAGACGATCGAGGATATCGGTAGCAATGCCGAGCGCGGTGTCGAATCCAATAGTGGAGTCGGTGCAAGTGATGTCGTTGTCGATGGTTTTAGGCAGGGTGACGATGTTGAGTCCCGCCTCCGACAGCTTGAGCGCATTTTTGTGGGTACCTCCGCCGCCAATACAAACCAGCGCGTCCAGCTTATGTTTTTCATAGGTTTCGAGGATACGTCCTCGCATGTCCTCGTAGCCGGTTTCGGTTTTGACCTTGTGGGGTTTCAATCGGCTGGTGCCAAGGATGGTGCCTCCGACAGTGAGGATGCCGGCGAGACTGTTCTTCTCGATGAGAATGGAGCGATCTTCGATCAGTCCTGAATAGCCATCGAGGAATCCGATCACGTCCATGCCGTATTCGCTGATTGCGGTTTTTCCGATCGAGCGGATCGCGGCGTTGAGGCCAGGGCTATCCCCGCCGGCTGTGAGGATGCCGATACGGCGTTTGCGTTTACTGTTACTCATGGCAGTGAGGGAAGATCGAGTTTGGTCGCTTTTGGACGCAAGTTGTACGTTGAGTTTGTGAGTCGGGAATGCGTAAGAAGTTTTATGCATTCGGGCTTTGGCGTCAACCTGCCGGATCAATTCAAAAAACAGGAGACTGTTTCATGGAAGTAAGCCGGATTCTGTCCCCGGTTTCCCGATGGCCATCCATTTATCTGAGGGTTTCCCCTCCCTCGCTTTCGCGAGGTGCGGCATACCCGGAACATTATCGGACGGGCCGCCCAGTTCCCTATTTTGCCTTGCACCGGATGGGGTTTGTCCTGCCTCCTTGATCACTCTTGGAGCGGTGGGCTCTTACCCCACCATTTCACCCTTACCTGGGAACGAGTCCCGGGCGGTATGTTTTCTGTGACACTTTCCGTCGATATCCTCTCGGATACCTCCCTTGCTTTCACAAGGCATCCTGCCCTATGGTGTCCGGACTTTCCTCCAGTGCACCCGAAAGCACACCGGCGAATGGCTATCCATGAAACAGTCTGGGTTCCATCATGTGCACGCGATGCCGTGGGGTGCAAGCGGAATCGGGACCTCATCCCATGATTGGTTCCTGAATCAGAAAAATGGTGGGCGCGCACGGACTCGAACCGTGGACCCCTACCGTGTGAAGGTAGTGCTCTAACCAACTGAGCTACGCGCCCTTGAAGTGGCCTGTGCCACAAAGATTCCGAAAAAAGCAAGGTTCAAGGGGCGCGTCAACTGCGATTTACAGTAGAATGGCGAAAAGGCGACGATCAGACCTTACGATGCTTGCTTTGAACCACAAGGAATGCGATCCATCCGGATCGGTCGCAGGGTGATGAGGAGCCCAGCTCACAGCTCATAACAAACGGATCCGTGCTTCAGCCCATTCGGCGCAGGGTCACGGCGCATCAATAAGGGAGGCTGATGCAACTTGCGACCCGGGTTTGATCCGGTATTCGGCCTGTTCGCGGATCCACAATGCCACTGTTTCGGACGATTCTGCTTGGCTGTCTGCGATTGGGTCGATGCAGACGTGCAACACCGGAAATCCCGGATCGAAACGCAGGACCCAATCTTCGCCAGATGAGCGAAGGTTTGAGCGGAAGTCCTGCCCCGCAGAGGCGTCCCCGACGAAGCTGATTCTGACATCGAGTGCCTGAGTCAGGTCCCCATGCCGGGTGACGGCGAACGTTGCCTTTGACCCTTCGCCTTCCTGCAAATTGTTCCGCAGTGATGCAACTTCGACAACGGAATGCGGGAGGTCGTCTGCGTTGATGTGCACGACTCCCTCTGAGCGGCTGTTCAATGCCCATTGCAGGGAGGCATCCCCCTCAACCGGTAGAATCGGGTCCGGCAATACCTGAACCGGAGAAAAGGAGCCATCCGGGTTCATTTTCACATAGGGCGATGATCCTTGGGTTGCGCCAAGATAGAGGGAATCCCCGATCTTGATAATGGTGCCATCCGCAGTAAACCCTTCGATGGAGACATCGATTCGGGTCCAGTTCTGACCATCGTTTGATCGGAATACCTGACCTCCGTTTCCAGTTACAACGAAGCCGCCATTGAAGTCCACCAGACCATTGAAAAATCCGCTGACGGTTCCCAGGGTCAATCCTTCCACAGAAGCATTCGTCCACGTCATGCCGTCACTGCTGTGATGAAGCCATGCTGTTCCCTGGCCCACAAAGATTCCGTAACCACGAACGATACGGATGAGGTCCAATCCAGCCGGAGCCTGTGCTTCGGATGTCCAGTTGATACCATCGGATGATGTAACGGGAATGCCGTCAGCCCGGATCGAGACCCAGCGTCCCTCTTCGTAGGTGGGAGTATCGAGGGCTTGCATGATTCCGGTGCCGAGCGGATCGGGTTGCGCCTCGATTGGACTTCCATCCATCGTTGTCCAGTGGTGCTCCCACATGCTTCCATCGCGTGTCAGCATCACCCAGTCTCCGTATCCCATCGCCAAAAGTGTTCCGTCTCCCTGTGCCAGCGATAGAGTGGCATCAAGGAATGATGCCGGGTTATGAATTCCGGTCCAATCTGTTACGCCCGCATGCTTGAAATTAGCAGTCCATTGGATGCCGTCTTCGCTGCCCCAGAGCCGGCATCCTTCGCCGCCGACGAAATAGGTCCCGGCAAAGAACTGCGGCGCAAAATCTTCGAACCGATGGGAAGGTGCCCAGCTTGCATTTGACACTTGCTCCCATCCGCTACCGGCTGTTTTGCGGAATAGATCGCGGCCATCGGTGCAAACGACGGTGGCGCCCGCTGCCGCAACTCCGGAGTTTGTCCAAATATAAGATGCTGGAAGCGCACTTCTCCCGGTTGTTCCCCAATGGGTGCCGTCATTTGTGAACAGCACCCGGCCGGACCGGGTGACCGCATATAGTGCGTCTGCCGTTTTGGCCATTTGAAGAACCGGATCATCCGTGTTCAATAGAACATCCGCGTGGATTCCGAGTGGCAGCAATGCTTCCCATTGCACACGATCCTGGGAACGGTAGAGTTGCCCGTCCGTCCGTGCAAAGGTCAAACCCGAGTAGGATGCAATCTCACGGATTCCCTCCGCCCTGCCATCCTGACTCGTGAGGAAAGGAGATGAAACCTCGTTCCATTGAATCCCGTCGGCGCTGGTCCAGTATCGGTTATGGGCAAAGACGAACAGTGAATCCTCGAGTTGTCCGAAGCCAGTGAGCGGCTCGTCTTGAGCGATTCCGATCGCGGTGTCTTGCCAATTGAGGCCGTCTGTCGAGGTGCGCATACGGGTTCCAGCCACTTCGAAGAATCGACTTTTTTTATAAAACAGCCGGGCCTGAGGCGAGAGGTCTATGCTTTGCGCTTCCCAATGTTGAAGATCATTGGAGCTCAGACGAAAGGCTTGTTGATTTCGATCACTGGCAAAAACCACCCACTCCGCTCCGGTGTGAAAAACTCCCGGAATTGCATCCGACTGGGCCAGCTGGTTCAGCGGCAACTCCACCTCCGTCCAGGATGAACCGTCCGGTGACACATACAAGGCATCTCCGCCCCAAGCCACAAATTGTCCGGCGATATGATCCACCTGATTGACGGGCTTGGTCAACCCTTCGATGGGATAGGGAACCCAATCATTTCCGTGCAGAAGCGCGCTTATGAATATCAGGAGATAAGGTAGTGCTCTTTTCATAATAGGTGAAGCGTCCCGTTACTTTGCTCAACGTAGGTCACGTTGAACAGACACTGAAGGAGGAATACGTAAGGAATGTAATGAAACCAGCTGAACCGTATGCCTGCGCGCGGCACGATGTCAAGCCAGAACACTTTATCGTACCAGACGAAAGGCTAACCTCCAAGACCACACTCATCTATCTCATAGCGGGGTCTTATTGAAGACGGGAGATCGACTCAGTTGCCCACTTAGAAGATTATTACCAGGGGGGTATCGTCCATCTTTAATCAGGATGATGTCAGAATTTTCCTTGAGCGATATTAGGACTGCCATTTAAGATGGAGAATGATGATCCGGACGCTGCGGGATTGAGAAGATGCTTTGCTGGTGTGTGTGACGAGACTCGTTCCTTTCATAGGTTGGTATGCGACCCGAGTATGATCAGTGTTTGTATGCAGTGTGATTTTGTCCGAAGAGAATCGGGAAATAGATGACGATCTTAAGATCGAATGGGTCGGATGTGGTTGCATTACGATGGTTCCGTGGTAAGGTCCGGAGACGTTCAACCCTAACCTCGATTGATTATGTATAAAACGACTAAGCCCCGGGACTATTTCGAAGTGCAGTTCAAGCACATTGTTTTGATCGTTGTGGGACTGGCTGTCTTGTATGGACTGTTTTCCTCCTACTATGTCGTCGAATCCGAGGAGCAGGCGGTGGTGCTGCGATT
>Ga0209510_1003848_pt1 | contig 13736 bp, 10 predicted proteins | sample BiotimSIPDNA_FD_185749 | JGI IMG/M metagenome (GOLD analysis project Ga0209510, IMG submission 185749) | Anaerobic biogas reactor microbial communites from Washington, USA - Biogas_R1 time_0 SIP DNA (SPAdes) (version 2) | ecosystem: Engineered > Bioreactor > Anaerobic > Unclassified | place... | reverse complement strand
AGATAATACCATTCCCGTCAACCATAGGTATTTATTGAGATCAAATGAAAAAACCATTTCCGTCAACAATGGTGTTATTCATGAAAAAAACGAAATAAAGTCAACCAAGTGAAGAGATAACAGTTATTTCAATCAATAATAGTATTACTGAGAAGTAATGAAAAAAAACACTTTACGTCAAGATTGACTATATAGAATTCGACTTCATGAAAAAAATTCCTATTTTTAGTGCATGTCAAAATTCCAATTATTATCACGCCCTTTAGGGGCAATAGAACGTTTTGTGATTCAGTGCTCTTCTGGAGCAGAACTTGAAATTCTTTCTGGGCATGGTGCAGGTTTAAATGCTTGGCGAGTAGCTAATGCTTCAGGTATGCTCAATCTCTTGTATGGTTATACGGACGAGGCTGTTTTTAGAAAAATCCAAGCGGATACAAGTGCAGGCGTTCGACTTTCTCCTTTTGCAGGTAGAACCAATAATGCTAAATGGCAACTCAATGGAAAGTCCTATTATCTTGATAATAATGTTTCTTGGGCTCCGCATGCCTTACATGGATTATTACATACCAAGCCTTGGCGTTTTGTTTCTTTTAAAGAGGAAAATGATTTTGCAGAACTAACACTTGCTTATGATTATGTAGGTAGTCATCAAGGGTTTCCATTTCCATATAGGGCAGAAACGCGGTTTCGATTTTCTGGAAATTCATATCAAGTGATTTCTACAGTCACAAATCGTGGTGTAACTCCAATGCCATATTCTGAAGGTTATCACCCTTATTATTCTCTAAATACTCGAATTGATGAGTTAGAGATGAAGTTACCTTCAGTAAAAAGGGTGCTTTTAGATAATCAAGATATTCCAACTGGGAATTATGAAAATGATACGCGATTCCAAGAAAGAGTGTTAATAAAAAATACAGAAATTAATGATTGTTTTGTATTAGATCCATTAACATCAAAAGCCGTTTCGACTCTTCACAACCCTAAAAATGGCGATTCTTTAGAAATTTGGCAGGATTCGAATTATAAAATGATTCAGATCTATACACCTCCTGATAGGCAAAGTATAGCGATTGAGCCAATGACTCATGAACCAGATGTTTTAAATCATCATCGGGATTTACTTATTGTATCGCCAGGGGAGTCTTTGTCTTTTAGCTTTGGATCTAACTTTATTCCCTCTGTGTAAAAAGCACAATAAGACATGCAGAAAATCACATCAAATTTTTAATAAGAAACGTATTTTTATAAAATGCGAAAAAAAGATTATCGATTTCTGTATGTTCTAATAAGTTTTATTTTCTTATTCGGATGTTCTTCAGATCCTGAAGATAAGGCTATTATTCCAGAAGAGAAAAAAACATTAACCTATGTAGGTCATTCTCCAGTTGAGATTACTGAAATTGACAGCAGAAATAGTTTCTATAAAGATACAGATGGAGATGATCCAGGCTGGGTAGAATTATATAATCCTGCAGATACTGCGGTCAATTTGTCAGGTTACTCTTTTGTGGATAATCATGAAATAGGGAATATATGGACTTTTGGAAATGTTGTCGTGGCTCCAAAAAGTTACGTGGTTGTATTCTTTTCAGAAAAAAATAGACCTAATGCACAGAATCCTTCTGATACGATTAATATGATTGGGAGTGGATGTTGGGGCTGGTCGGATATAGACAATTCACCAATTGCAGGAACAAGTACTGTTGAACCTGTGTATACAAACTATTGTTATAATACAGAAACGGGGCGTCGCTTTTCAGCTCAAATGCAACATGGAGAAGATGGAGAATTGGGTTGGCATTCGACATGTGTATTTGTTGGAGCGTTAACGAGTGATCCAGAAGATGTTGTTGATTTGAGTAAAACAAACGAATTGCTTTTAACTGGTTATTTGCCTAAAAATATGGAATTAGAAGTACGTCTTGCTCAAACAGATATTGATGATTATAAAGGATGGTTTTCGACAATTAAAGGCACGGGCGATTCTAATTCCACCTATCGAATTTTGTTGCCTCAGAATACAAATTTCCCTGATTTGAAAAATATTTATGGAACTCGCTTTTCTCCAACATACAATGAAATGAGAATGCTTTCATTTGAATTTACTTCTTATATTGCTTACAATAGTGGAAGTGAAGCCCATACATCATTTAAGTTAAAGAAGAACGGTGGTAGCCTATATTTAATTAATCAAGAAGGCATTTTGGATTCAGTAGCTTACCCAGAATTACCTCCAGAAAAAACATGGTCAAAAAGGGAAAGTGTCTGGGGTTATGCAGATGCAAGTCCTAAGGGCGCTGTGCTATCAACGATATGGACTGAAAAATTAGGAAAACTAGAATTACCCCCATCAGGCTTTTTTAGCGCTCCTTTTAATGTAGAGTTTACAGCTCCTGAAGGTCAGGAGATTCGTTGTGAACAAGGTGGCTTTGTTCCAAAGGAAACAAGCCCGCTTTTTGCTGGCTCTTTGACGATTGATCATTCTATGGTTTTGCGTTGTGCTTTATTTAAAGCAGGTGCTTTAACTGGAGAAGTCGTTTCGAGAACTTATCTTTTTGAAACTCAACCGACTGTGGCTACTGTTTTTATTACTGGAGATCCGTTAGCCTTTTTCGATCCAGATACTGGAATTTATGAATTAGGGCCTAATGCTTCTCCTGAAATGCCAAATTATGGGGCTAATTTCTGGGAAGATCGAGAGCTTCCAATTCACGTGGATTTGATTGAAGTGAATGCTCAGACTCCTGCTTTTTCTATGAATGCAGGATATCAGATTTTTGGAAATTATAGTCGTTCGAACCCCAAAAAATCAGTGGCCATTGTATTTAGAGAAAAATATGGCGACAACAAGCTAGAATACCCTTTGTTCCCTGAGCACCCGAATCTAACGGAGTTTAAGGTGTTCTTATTAAGAAACAATGGTAGTAGTTTTGGCCTTGATTACATTCGAGATATGCTTTCAAGTTCAATAAGCAGGGGTTTAGGAGTTGATTATCAAAAAGGGCGTGCTTCAGTCGTTTTTTATAATGGAGAGTATTTTGGTATCCATAATATTCGAGAACGTTCTAATGAGTATTATTTTGAAACTAATTATGGTTTAGATCCAAATGCGATTGATTTATTAAAAGCAAATAACGAAGCGAGCTCTGGATCGTCTGTGGGTTATACCGAAATGATGGATTGGATTCAGGCAAATGGAGTGGTCTCAAATGAGAATTATCAATTTGTCTCAACATTAATGGATGTGAATAATTATTTGAATTATGTACATACCGAAATCTTTAATAACAATCGTGACTGGCCTGGGAATAACCTAAAGAAATGGCGCAACACAAACCCTATCACTCCTTGGAAATGGTTTTTATATGATCAGGATTTTGGTTGGGATTACCCTTATGTAGAATCGCAGTATACTTATAATATTTTTGAATTTGTCACTGAAGAGAATGGCCCAGATTGGCCAAATGGGCCAGAGCACACACTTTTATTACGTAAGCTTTTAGAAAATAATTCTTTTAAAGCGGCGTTTATTAATCGATACACCACGTTGTTGTCGATGAATTTTGAAGCAAGTCGTTTAGATGAACGGATTCAAACATTAATGTCAGCGATTGAAGCTGAAATCCCAAGAGATCAAGATCGTTGGTTAAATTCTTGGCAAATCAATAATATGGAATCAGAGCTTGAAAAAATAAAAGCTTTTGCTCATACAAGACAAGAGGCATCGTTACTTGAAATGCAGAGCTTCTTTAGCTTACCTGCGGTAAAAAAGGTGACTTTGTTAAGCGAAGGTTCTGGGTCTATTGCTGTGCATGATTTACCATTAGACCGTTCTTCTGTGACGATATCATTTTTTGAACAGTTGCCAGTATTTTTAAGTGCAGTGCCTAGTGCTGGAGGCATATTTAAAGAGTGGAGTGATGGTGAGCTTTCTCCAATTCGAGAAATAAATCCTTCAGAAGTAGATACATTGAAAGCTATTTTTAGGTAGTAGGGTTTTTCTTTCTATTTCGCTTAATAATAAAAAGGCCTGATCCTAAGAGTACAAAGATGATTGAGAAAAACTTCTCTAGAGAAAGATTTTCTGAAAAAACAATGGTGCCTGCAAGAATTGGAATCGCAGCTCCTAGAGCAGCGCTGAATGGAATAATAAAAAGAGCTCGCCCTCTGGTGAATGCAATTTGAGAATAAATGTACGCTGTCATATAAGTAACAATAAAGGCAAAGAGGCGTGGGTCTGTAATCCATTGAATTATTTCTGAAGAAGTCCACTGCATGGATTCTCCAAAACTAAGGGTCATACTTTTATAAAATGCCGCAGAAACGCCAAACCCCGTTCCCATAATAAAGGAATCGGATGTTTCAACAGAGGAATGGCCTAACTTGAAAAGAATGGAAATCAAAACAAAGAAAGCAGCGAAAAGCCATAAGCCAGTAATATTTTGAACGCTGGAACTTTCCCCTGCATGAGACGCTGAAAGTAATAATCCAAAAAAAACAAACCCAATCGCAGCTACAATGCGTTTTGTTAAATGCTCTTTTAAAAACCAGAAACCAAATAAAGCCGTAAGAACAGGATTTAAGGTCATCATCGGTTGGACAAGGCTGATATCATAAAGAGCCATGGCTAGGTAATATCCAAGATTTGCAATCGCAGATAATGAAAAACCCATCCACCAGTATTTATTCCTAAGAATTAATTTTATAAAAGCCCAGGGTTGTTTAATACTTACAGTATGAGCTACAGCAGAAAGACCTGATTTCGCAAGAATGTTTCCACAAGCAAAACAGATAGCAGGAATTAAAGTCAGTAAAAAAAACAACATAGAATTAGGGGAGTTGATTCCAGATCTCTTGATAAATCCAATAATTACCCATGACGCGTTTTACGTAATCTCTAGTTTCCCAATAGCTGATTTCTTCAGCACGGATATCCCAAGGAAGATTACCCCCTGCGGCTTGCCAGCGTTTCGTTGGTTTTGGACCAGCATTATAATTGCCTAAAACATACATGTAATCATTATCGTATTCTTTTTTGAGATCTATTAAATAGCGTGTACCTAATCGAATATTTAAATAGGGATTGTAAAGCATGTTAGGATCAAAATCAGGAATTTCTTCTAATTTAGCAAGCTGTTTTCCTGTGGCTGGCATAATCTGTAATAAACCGCGAGCGCCAACAGGAGAAGATATTTCAAAATTAAAAATCGATTCTTGACGCATTACGCTATAAACAAAGAATGGGTCGATGGCATCGCCAGATCTGAATTTAACAGCATCCAGATAAGGAATAGGGTAGAGAAATTTTAAGACTCGAATGGGAGCGCGATGAAGTTTTTGGCGAGCGATCACATTTTGGAATTGACGAGCAAGTCGATAGCCATCAGCGATTTCGCCCATTTCATAAAAAAGATTTCCGTATTCATACAAGAAGTCGAGACGTTTGGCATTTTTATAACGAGCTTCATTATATAAATCAAATGCTTCTTCGGTAAAACCAAAAAGGAATAGGTGCTTCATTCGATCATAGCGATCTTTAGAATACGTTGGATCAGGTTTTCCTGTTTTTTGAGCGTTTCGAATCCACTGGAGTGTTTCTTCTTCAGAAGCTTCATAGCCTCTTGCAAAAGGAACTTGAGAAGAATCCATTAATTTGTATTCAATTAGTTTACTGCGGCTACGGTGCGCATAATAAGCGAGAGGAAAATCTTGAATGCAATCTAAATAGGCTTCTTTAGCGAGAGAATCTTTGCCTTGTTGGTGGTATATATCTCCCAAGAACATTCGACTCGCATTACTGCTCCATGTGAATGGTTCTTTTTTAGCTTCTAAAAATGCTTTCTCTGCTTCTTCGAGCTTTCCTTGTTTGTAGTATATAAACGCTATTCTAAACTTTGCCCATTGCCTTTTAGAGTTGTTTCTAAAACGCGGGTGAGATAATTTTTGATAAGAATCAATGGCTTTTTGAAAGCGTTTGTTTTGTTCATGTTCAAAACCTCTAACCCAAAGATTATTTGCATTTTCGCTACTATAACGTTTGCTCTCTTGAAGAATAGAATCTAGAGATCTAATTTCTTTTTTGTATTTAGTAGGATTTTTTCTCATTAAGCGAAGACTCGATTGAATCCAAAGAGACTTCATTTCAATAGAGTCAAGAAGTAACTTGAATGTGGCAATAGATTCTTCGTCGCGCTTCAGTGAACGGAGAGCGACTGCTTTACTTTGCAAAAGAGCTGTTTTATCTTCTTTACTTAAGGGAGGGTTTTTAGGATTAAAAATAGAGTCTATTAAATCCACGCACTCAGCGGCATAATCTTTTTTACATGTAATTTTTGCATAGGCGAGTTTTTCTTCAAACGTTTCATCATCAGAGATTTCGCGAATATTTCGAATGGCAATATAGGCTGAATCGCTGAATCGAGAATGATCTGCAAGAACTCGTAAATAGGCTTTTTTAGCTTTTGATTTTTTGTTAAGATGATCTAAGAAGACAGCATAGCGATAACGAATGGTAATAGCTTCTTCACTTCTTGGGTATTTATTTAAGAAGGCTTCTAGCGAGTCTGCCTTTTGATTTTCAGAAAGAGTTGAATCCATCAACACAGCTTCACTACGTAAACGCCAAGATTGTTTTTGCCATTGTTCGTCTTTTTCTAGAGAAATTCCTTGAGCGAGGACTTTTCGCATTTCAGTAATATCACCTTGCTTAAATCGAATACGTGCCATACGAATAAGCACGCTTCTCTCTAAAAGTGAATCTTTCTTAATTAATTGACTGTAGGCTTGAAATGCACTGTCCCAATTTTCGGAGTAATAAAAGACGGCTGCTTTAGAAAATTGACGAGCTTCTTCGCTTAAAGAGGAATCGTTCATGGCTCGAAGAGACCTTTCATAACGTATCACACGATCTTGAAATCGGTAAGGAGGAAGCTGTTCGTAGCTTATAATAGAATCGGAAGCAAAGGCTGAACAAGCGATAAAAAATAAAAAAGAACAAATAATTTTAATTTTCATTGAGACTACTAATTAATGATGAATTTGAATCTCCATCATCTAAATCTTGAGCAGAAATAAAGCTGGAGATACCTAAATCCGTAATGGTTTGTGAATACTTCTTTTTAAGATAAGCATTAACGCTTTCGGTGTCATCCATTTTCAAAACATTTTGTGCTGTTTCACGAACATCTTCATAGTTAATAGAACGAATAATCTTTTTGCATTCCATGATACTCCAAGGAGTCATAGATAATTCATCTACACCAAGCCCCACTAAAAGAAGGGTACTCATTGGATCCGAACTCATTTCTCCGCAAACGGCAACGGGTATTCCTTCTCTGTGTGCGGCCATCACTGTTTTATGAATCAAATTTAATACGGCGGGATGATGAGGTTGGAACATCGAAGAGATTAATTCATTAGTGCGATCTACAGCTAAGGTAAATTGGATCAAGTCATTTGTTCCAATACTGAAAAAATCGACTTCTTTTGCGAGCTTGTCTACAAGCATTACAGCCGCAGGCACTTCTATCATGATGCCAAGTTCTACTTTAGGAGAAAAAATACCTTGAGCTTCTAATTCTCTTCTGCATGTTTCTATATGAGCTTTTGAACGTCTTAGCTCTTGCATAGAAGAAATCATTGGAAGTAGTATTCTTAAATTCCCTTGAGTATTTGCAGAGAGTAAGGCTTTAAGCTGTTCTTTAAAGAGATCTTCTTGGTCTAAGCAAACTCGAATAGAACGCCAGCCCATAAAGGGATTCGCTTCATTGGATATAGATATATCAGCAACAAGTTTATCACCACCAGCATCTAAAGTACGGATAGTGACACTATTAGGAGCAAGAGCATTTAAAACATATTGATACGCTTCTAATTGTTCTTCGAAAGAGGGGAGCCCTTTTCTAAAAAACAAAAATTCAGAACGGTATAAACCAATTCCACTCGCTCCATAATCCAAAACTTTATCTGCTTCAGAAGTAAGTTCGATATTTGCATGTAGAGTGATGTATTTTCCATCTCGAGTCATTGGCTCAAGCTGTCGCATCGTAAACAGTTCTCGCTGCTGCCTCTTAAATACTTCGAGTTTTTCTTCGAACTTTCGAATGTCTTCTTCGTTGGGATTAATGATTATCATCCCACCAGTGCCATCGACAATAATATTGTCTTCTGGTTGGATCATTGCAGAAACATTTCGAAGACCAGAAACAGCAGGAATTTCCATTGAGCGAGCTAAGATGGAGACATGACTAGTCCGGCCACCAGAGTCTGTCGCAAAAGCGATGACTTGGTTCTTCTTTAAAGAAATTAAAGTACTAGGATTTAATTCATGAGCGACAAGAATAACACCATTTCCGATTTCATCTCCTATAATAACTGGGCCAGAGTCATCAAGAGCACCCATTAAGCGATGGTAAAGGTCTTTTAGATCCATCGCGCGATCACGCATTAAAGCGGATTTATGGGATTCAAACGTTGAAATCAATTGAGTGATTTGTGTATGAACCGCCCATTGCGCATTTTTATTTTCTTTTTTGATTTGATCTAAAATACCATTTACTAAGGTTGGATCTTTTAAGATCATTAAGTGGGCGTCAAAAATACGCCCTTCGTCTATACCCAGTCGATTGACTGTGATTTGCTTGATCTGGGCTAATTCTTTAATGGTATTATTAACCGCTTTTAAGAAAAGTTGTTCTTCTTGAGCGAGCCGATCATTTGGAAGAGTTTCTTCGACGACAGTTACTTCCCGATTGCTAATAGTATGGCAATGCCCCATCGCATAACCAGGAGAAGCTGGGATCCCCACAAGAACAATACGTTGTCTTTTTTTAGTATGATTCTTCGTGGAAGTTATCATGAAAAAGCCTTTCGAGTTGCATCATTACATCTTCCTCATCTTGGCCGTCAATTTCAAATTGAACTTCGGATCCTGGAGGAATCGCTAACATCATTACATTTAAAATGCTCTTCGCATTGGCCTTTTGACCATCGTGAATAATAGTCACATCGCTTTTTGTTTGTCCCGTAATATCGACAATCATTCCAGCGGGTCTCGCGTGGACGCCAAGTTTATTCGTTACATAAAGCGTTTTAACAATCATAACTCCTCAAAAGAAATCCACATTAATATCTAAGCCATCTTGTAATATAATACGGAATAAACTATCTGCGGAATGTACTGTTAACATTAAATCATCATATAAAGCGCGATCATTTAATAATAAGCCTGCTGTATTGTCTTTCGCTTGAAGTTTTTGAGTGAGAATACTCAAACGATTTGTAACTTGATTCAACTCATTGATCAACTGATCGGCATTTTTGATTAGGCCATTAGTGTTTACAAAAAGATTGTTTACAGGCTCTTCTACATTATCAAGCAGAGTGTTTACTTTTACGGTTGCTTCATTAAGGCTATTTAAGCTCTTTTTGAGTTGAGGATCAGTTTGCTTTACAATCACAATCAAGCGATCTTCCAAATCTTCCGCTTTCGTTAGGATTGTCTTAAATTGATCCTGAAATTCAGGAGCGGCAATAGTCGAATTTAATACGCCCTTCACGGACTGAATTAATACTTTGGTACTATCAAAGACTTCCCCTGCTAGACCAATCGCTTCAGCAATGCCAGCATCAAAAAGACCGACAATGGTATCACCTGGGTTAAAATATTGGCTCGAATCGCCAAGAATCATTCCAATTTGACGTTCACCCATGATGCCGATGTTTTGAACTCGCACTTCTGAATCTTTAGGAATTTTAACGTCGGTACGAAGTCGAACAGTGACAGTGACGCGGTGACCGCTTAGTTCGATATTTTCCACTTTCCCTAGTTTAACGCCATTCACTTTAACAGGATCATCTAGAACGAGTGTACTCACTTGAGAAAATCGCAGATAAAAAGTATTAAAGGTTTCACGAGGGTCTTTATCGTTTAAGAAAAACATACCGAAAACAAGAATGACGACGGCTAATATAACGACAAGCCCAACGGCAAAGTATAAACTAGTATTCTTCTTCATTATTGCTGATAATTTAGTTTATTCATGATACGATCATATGAATTTTATCTGAAAAAAGGCGCTTTTAATCGTCAATTCGTTGTATAGGGGAATTGTTTTCAGTTCCATTAACATGTCGATCAAGCCAATTTTCGAGTAAAGTGTTTTGTTCTTCTAAAGAGAGAGAATAATGCTCCCTTCCTTTTTTTTGCATAAAAACGTCTAAATAAGTCATTAAAACGCCTGCAGCGACAGAAACATTCATGGATTCTGTAATGCCATACTGGGGTAATTTGAATTCGTAGTCTGCTGCCGCTAAAGTGTCTGGATGATTACCATGAAATTCGCTTCCGAGATAAAAAGCGGTAGGTTGGTCTAAATTGAGATCTAATACGGAGTTTTCTGTATTGGTACTTGCCACAGCAATTTTATAGCCTTTCGCTTTTAGATTAGCCATACAAGCCATTCTTTTTTTGTATAAAAAAAGAGACATCCATTTGAAAGATCCTTTTAGAATGGATTTATTCACTTTATAGGCGTTATCTTCTTCAATGATATGAACGTCTTGTAGGCCAAAGACTTCTGCCGTGCGAATCACTGCCGAGATATTATGTGGATCAAAAAGATCTTCTAAAACCATGCAAAAATGACGCGTTCTTGTGCTTACTGTTTTTTGAAGCAGATTTTGACGGCGTTCTGTAACTTGAGATAATAATTCATTTAGGTTTGACATAAGATCCTTTCTTCTTAAAATAGTCGCCAAGAGTCCAAGGGGTTCCTTGAACGACTGATTCAAATTCTTTTAAATGGATTAATTCATTTTTAGTTTGAAGTGCTTTACTTTGTCCAATCGGTTTTTTATCGCCTTTGGCATAGCGTGACGAGGATTCTTGAATATCTTTTATAATCAAATTGATTTTTTCTGCGACGATATTCTTAAAAGCGTCCATGTGCATAATGGAATTTAGAACCGCATTCCCTGGAAAAACAATGGCTGTTAACTTATAGCGAACTTGATTTTTACCGATAGAATCCATGTCTAAAAAGGCGATAGCTGTTCCAGTCAGATGCCATCTTAAAATTTTCACTCGCCCTACGCCAAAAAATACATTTCGAAAACCCAGTTTTTGGCCTGCACTATCTTGAGCCACCCAAATAAAATCGCCCGATAAACTTCTACCATTCGTTCCAGAAAAGACACGCCGATTAGGCGTTTTATAATCGATAGAATAAGCGCCACCTTGATATGCATTAATCAGTTTAGCAGTAAAAGACATGTGGTCAAATAAGTAACTCATCATTCCAGGAGTGGTTTGAAGAACACCTTCGTTAATATAAATGGCCCTGTATTGACTACCTAAGCGACCAAAAATTTCTTTACTGATTTCTGTTTCTAATGAGACGCCACGTTTTTTGAGCTCAATATAAGGTGCACAAAAATCATCATTGTATTTAATCTTAGAGTTCGGTTTTTTGTCTTCAGCTGAGCACCCTGCAATATCTAATTTAAGGCATTGTTTTGCACTCGAACACATGCTCTTTTGATCATAGGCCATGATCAATGGAGTAGTGCTAAGAAGAATGAACAGAAAGAGTAAGAATCGCATTTGTATTTATAGTTACCTAAAGTAAAGGTCTTGGATAGGAATTATAGTCACATTTTCAAATTTATCCCAAGACTTTTTAGGCCCAACAATGGAAATTGTCATTTTCTGAGGATCAAAATATTTTGCTGTCATCGCTTTGATTTGTTCGGGAGTGACCGCGTTGATGGCTTTTACATATTCAAGATAATGATCTTTCGATTTACCAACTATTTCGTCAGCTGCAAAAATAGAAGCAATACTAGACGGAGAATCAAACATACTTGGAAGACTTTCAATCAATGTTTTTTTAGCAAGCTCGAGTTCTTCAGCTGAAGGCCCTTCCTTGCTTAATTTTTCAATTTCTTGGATAATCAATTGAATGGCATAAAAAGCACTTTCCGCTTTTGTTTGTAGAGCAATGGTTGTTAAGGCAGTGTCATTAAAATCATTTCCAGCATGACTATAAATACTATAGGCAAGACCTTCTTCAGTTCTAATTTTAGAGGTTAAGCGTGAAGAAAAACTTCCACCACCTAAGATAAAACTTGCTACAGCAGTAGGATAATAATCTGGATGAGGTCTTTTAACAAAAGGTTGATTCATAGAAATATTTGCTTGAGTAATATCTTTTTCTACTGCGTATACACCTGGCTTCTTTAAGAGTAAAATAGATGGAGTCAAGTCTCTTTTTGAAGATTTTTTCCAGTCAGCAAAATATTTTTTTAATAAAACAAGAGCAGAGTCTTTTTCAATATCTCCTGCTAAAGCAAAGACAATGCGGTTAGCTGAAAACTTTGTTTTACCAAATTGTTCGAGATCTTTTTTAGAAACGCTTTGGTATTCTTCTACAGTTGGGTTCCATAATCTAGGTGAAGAAGCGTAATTGACTTTGGAACGAAGAGCCGATAGAATCGAAGCGGGGTTGTCAAAACGACGTTTATATGCGGTGATATAAGACGTTTTTTGAATTTCAAGTTGCTTTTCATCAAAGCCTGGTTTTGTGAAAACAGATTTTGACAAAGAAAGCATTTCTTCAAAATTTTTAGATAAGCAATCGATAGAAATTTTGCTGTAGTAAGAGCCGAGTCCACCATGAACGGAGGCGCTAATAAACTCTAAGGAGTCATCTAAAGCATTTGCTGAAATATCACTTGAACCTCCGCGACGAAACATCGGAGAAAGAAGTTCAAGTGCTGCCGTTTCTTTAATGTTAGAAGGAATTGTGGCTTCCTTAAAAAACATAGAGAAAGAAATTAAAGGAAGAGAGCGGTCTACAACAACATAACCTGTGATGCTATCATCTAGTTGGACTCGATATTCTTTTGGATGTGGAGCAACATAAGTAAATTCTGGGAAAGAGATCTCTTTATAAGAAGAAGGCAAGGCTTTGTTTGTAGATTTAGAAACCACTTGTTCTTCGTTTGTTTTAGAAACAGGAGTCACCTCAGAAACGTTGTTTTTAACTGGAGTGGAAGAGCAGCCAAAAATCAAGAGAATCAAAAAGAAAAGAGTCATTTTAAAAGGCATTAAGGATTCCTTAAAGATGGCTTTTGAAGGTGTAGTAGAAGACTTTTTAGAAGGGAACTTGTTTAAAGGGGAAATCCATTTCATTTTGCATTCTCTTTAGTTAAAATTCCAATGGTGGCCTTATTCCTTGAGAACGTTTCTTGCGTCGCTTTTTGTACTTCTTGAGCAGTGACTTTTTCTAAAGCATTTGCCCAATTCAAAAAGATATGATAATCACCATACATTTCATACCAAGCGAGCATGGTGGCGACATTTTCCATGTCGGTTAAACTTCTGACTAAAGAAGCATAAGCACGGTTTTTTACTTTTTGAAAATCACGTTGACTTAAGAGTTCTACTTTTAGTTTTTCAAGCTCTTCCCAAATAATCGCTTCTGCTTTTGCAGGGTCTGCATCGGGTTCCAGTTCTGCTTGAATTGAAAATTCAGAAACGTATTTGTTTGGGCTATTACTTGCACTTACTTTCACAGCAAGATTTTCTTCTTGAACGAGTCTTTTATGTAATCGACCAGAACGACCATTTAAGACCCCTTCTGCAATGTCTAAAGCATAGAGTTTAGAGTCTCCGACTTCTGGTGTTTTAAATACAATGGTGAGTAAATGAGGAGCATCTTGGCGCCGTACGA
>Ga0209510_1003846_pt1 | contig 13740 bp, 13 predicted proteins | sample BiotimSIPDNA_FD_185749 | JGI IMG/M metagenome (GOLD analysis project Ga0209510, IMG submission 185749) | Anaerobic biogas reactor microbial communites from Washington, USA - Biogas_R1 time_0 SIP DNA (SPAdes) (version 2) | ecosystem: Engineered > Bioreactor > Anaerobic > Unclassified | place... | reverse complement strand
GGACTATAAACTTAAGGGCTATTGCTGCAGTCAGATAATAATGGAAATGGGTCTGAAAAGACTTGGCCTCGAAGATAAAGAAATGATCAAAGCCATGAGAGGACTTTGTTTCGGCATGAACCGCGGAAAAAACTGCGGTATACTTACAGCCGCCATGTGTCTTATATCTCTGGCCTGCACAGAAGAAACAAGAGCCCGCTGCGGAGATGATTTTTTCGACTGGTTCGAAGATAACTTTGGAGCAATAGACTGTGAAGTTCTGCTGGAAGGAGATCCTATGAACAAAGTCGAAAAATGTCCGGGCATGATAGAAGCATCTTTTGCAGAGCTTTCGGATATTCTGGAGTGGGACAGATGAGTCTTCCTCTTGATTCATGGTCAAAAACAAAGATAGGACTTCCCGAGGGTCAGACACTTTCCGGAGAAGTCATCCGGGAGTATCAAATAAAAAAAATAAGGGACACGTTTGAAATTGCTGTTGCCAACAGCCCATTTTACAAAGAGATATACGGGGATATCCCCGTACCTGAAAGCCTTGAAGATATGGCAGATATCCCTTTCACAATGCCAAAAGACCTTGCCTTACACGGAGAAGACATGATATGTGTTCCGCAAAAAGAAATCAGCAGGATAGTTACCATGGAGACCAGCGGCACCACAGGGGCTCCCAAAAGAGTGTTTTTTACGGAAGAAGATCAGGAACTTACAATAGATTATTTTCATCACGGGATGCAGAACCTTATAGATGACACAGACAGACTTCTGATACTGATGCCCTATGAGAGGCCGGGATCGGTGGGAGACCTTTTGAAAAAAGGAGTCAAAAGACTTGGTGCCCGGGTTTTCTGTCTTGGTCTCATAGATGATGACCTTTCATATAACACTATTCTTGACGTTATATATAATAAGGGCATAACCTCCATAGTGGGTATCCCGGATCAGGTATACGGACTTATGAAGCATACCGCCTGTTTAAAGATGAAAACAGTTCTTCTTAGCGGTGAATATGTGTCACCTAAAGTTGCATCGGATATTTCAAAGATATGGGGATGCAGGGTATTTGAGCATTATGGGATGCGGGAAATGGGCCTGGGATGTGCAGTGAGCTGTCATGTTCTAAAGGGGTATCATGTGAGAGAAACAGATATATTTATTGAGATAGTAGATACTGAATCAAGAAAACCCGTAAATGACGGAACATGGGGGGAAATCGTTTTTACTACTCTGACAAGAAAGGGCATGCCTTTTATAAGATACAGAACAGGTGATGAAGGGCGCTTGCTAAAGGAGCCCTGTCCCTGCGGGAGCGTTTTGAAGAGACTGGATAGAGTAAGAAAAAGGAGAAACAAATGAGCAATAAGGTTATATATTTTGCCAGAGACCTGCTGGAAAAAGGTGAAGATTTTGTTATAGCAAGAGTGGCAGAAACCAAGGGATCAACTCCGCGAAAAAGCGGAGCGCTGATGCTGATGCGTTCTGACGGTACTTTTAGCGGAACAGTAGGCGGAGGCAGGATAGAAGCCGAGACCGAAAAACTCTGCAGGGAAACGATCAAGACCAAAGAAAAAAGAAGAACATATCATTTCAAGCTCAATACAACGGAAGAGGATGCTCTTGATATGGGCTGTGGAGGAGATGCAGATATAACGATAGAATATATAGATGCAGGAGATCCGGGCAGATTTCTTGAAGAGTTCAGAATAAACGACACAGCATATATTTTTGGAGCCGGCCATGTGGGACTCGCCCTGGAACCGGTACTTCGTCATATAAATTTTTCTACGGTAGTGATAGATGACAGAAAGGAATATTCAAACAGAGAAAGATTTCCTGAAGCAACGGATGTCAGAACTATAAAGTCTTTTGAACATTCATTTGATGATATAGCCTGTGACGTAAACAGTTATATAATCATAGTGACCAGGGGGCATATGGGAGATTATGATGTGCTGCGCCATGCATTGAAACAGGAAAGAGCATATATAGGAATGATAGGCAGTCGCAAAAAAAATCAAATCATCAGAGACATGCTCAAAGAAAAAGACGGATTTACTGATGCAGAGATAGATCAAGTATATGCACCCATAGGAGAGAACATATATGCTGAAACTCCCGAAGAAATAGCTGTCAGCATAGCGGCGGAACTGATAAGAGTAAGAACCGGCCACGGCAGCAGATAAATTCCCGGAAATAATCAAAAAGAATTTTTATCATCATCAGAGAATCATGCATAAAAAGAGGAAAAGGCGAAAGAATAAAATGATAAACAAAAGAAAAGTAGGAGCAGTGATACTTGCGGCGGGATATTCTTCCAGAATGGAAAAATTCAAACCACTGATGCTCATAGGAGAAAAAACCGCAGCGGAAAGAGTCATTGACAGTGCCCGTTTGGCATGTGTCGATGATATTGTTTTAGTTACCGGATATGATAGAGAAAAGCTGATACCGGTAATCAAAAAAAGCGGCATAAAGGAGGCATATAATCCCAACTTTGATAAAGGCATGTTCACATCCATAAAAGCGGGCATAGAAGCATTAAGAGATGAACTTGACGGTTTTTTTATTATTCCTGTGGACTGTCCGCTGGTGATGAAAGAAACTTTTGAAATGCTGGTTTCTGAAAGCCCCGAATTTTTCACAGTTCCCACTTACATGGGTAAAAAAGGTCATCCCCTCTATGTACCAATGATATACAAAGAAGAAATAATCAAAAGCGAAAGCAAAAATGGTCTTAAAGCCATAGTGGATATTTACGGAGACAAACTTATACTGAAGGATGCCGGCAGCGAAAGCGTGGTCATTGACATGGATACGAATGCGGATTACAGGGATCTGCTTGAATACTACAGAGAAGGATGCAGAGAGACAGACCTTGACGAACTGGCTGACGGCAGGAGATTCATTTTTGTAAGGCATGGAAAAACCGAACAGCATAAAGAAAAAATATTCCTGGGACAGACGGATATACCAATGAGCCAGAAGGGGGCAGAGCAGGTCGAGATCGCTGCTTTTGAGATCAGCAGACTCAAACCAATGACAAGCCATGTTTATTCAAGTGACCTGAAAAGAGCTGCAGAAACAGCAGAGATCATATGCGGGATGACAGCGATCAGTGCGGTGATATATGAAAAAGATTTTCGCGAAATGTCCCTGGGCGAGTGGGACGGGAAATTCATAAGTTCTATAAAAGAAAGGTATCCCAAGGAGTATGAAAAACGGGGCAAGGATATTTTCAGATATAAATTCGATCATACCGCAGAAAACTTTTTTGACCTTCAGTACAGAGTAATAAAAAGGCTAAAGAAAATACTTGAGCAGGATCACAGGAAAGATATAGTAATAACGGCTCACAGCGGTGTTATACGTGTTATTGAAAACAATCTGAAGGGTCTGGATGTAAGCGATGAATGGGAGGCGCTTGAAAACGGCGGGGTGAGAGTAATAGAAATGCCGGAAAGAAAAAGCCCCTTATAAAGTTTTCAGGTATTCCTTAAGAAGCCCGGTAAGAAATCTTTTCTTATACTTTATCTTTGCTATTTTACTGATTTTACTCACCCATGAGTAATTGAACACGGCACCGATGGATCCGATGATGGTGATTCCCTGGATAAATTTCGCCACAAGGAGGGAAGTGGCCAGCAGATTGGAAGTGTTCCTTATATCTTCTTCTGTAAGAACATCCTCAGGTATTTCTCCGCAGTCGATTTTCTCTCCGAGAAGGTCGCATTCATGAGATGCTATTATCTTTCCCGCTTCTTTTGAAGCGGCAATTTTTATTATTGAGAGGATATATGCTCTTTCGGCATCCGAGTCATAATCGAAACCATAGCTTATTGCTATTTCGTATATTGATTTGAAAATGACACCCAAAAATACGGGGATGTCCGGAAGGCCTATGCCGAAAACTCCAAGAGCAGCACCTTCAACCGTTGAAATACTTTTGTTGCCAATCGATTTATTTCCGGCGGCAACGTCGAAATTTTTGAGAGTTTCTTTGTTTATGCCCATCTGAAGTTCATATCTGTTCAAAGCCAGCTGAGCCTTGATCTGATCAAAGTTGCCGGTTTTTTCAATAAGGCCGGTTCCTTTTTCAAATATGAAGAAGAAGCCTTTTTCAAAGGCTGTTTCCAGGGCGGTCAAAACTTTTTCGGGTATTTTTTTTCTTATGCCGGAAAAAACATCCACATTCATTTTGCTGTCAGCCCGGTATGAGAGATATTTTTTTTCTTTTTTTTCTGCCATGGCTATCTGACGACGCAGAAGTCTTTTTTCACTTGCTTTCATACTGTTTTACCAGACGTATCCTTTCTCCGACAGAGGATAATCTTATGGTATCTTTGCCGATCTCAGTGAATTTTTGTGGAGAAATGTTTGCTGTTATGAGTCCGCCCAGTTCATCTGCCCCGTATCTAAAAAGAACATGAGCCATGGGAGTGCTGGGGCCAAGAACGACGCTGCGGGCATTTCTGCTGATTTCAAGAAGACGAAACAGAGTTTTATTTATAAAGGCTGAGCCTGTTATGAAAACAAAATCCTGATCGGGTAGTATATATTCACAGGCCGTATCAGGCAGATCGTCTTTTGCGGGCTTCCTTTCAAGAACAACTAAATTTTCTGCACTTTTCAGGACTCTTTCCAGAGCTGTAAAATGACCGATAACAGCAACTTTTTTGCCGGCAACGGCACGGGAATAATCGTCGAAGGTATTGCCGGTATGTGTAATGATTCCTGTATTTTTTTTTGTCTCTGACGCCCCTGTGCCGAAATTTTTGCGTATTTGTTCGGGGCTGTTGATAAAAGCATTAAGGGCAGCAGTTCCTACGCTGGCCAGAGGGAAATCCCATGACCGGCAAAGAGAAGCCACGTCCTTAAGGTTTTGACCGATAAATCTGTTTTTTTCAGGTAAAGGACTATTTTGTTCGTTTACCGTAACAGCTATGCCGCACAGGGTCCCCGCCTGGACAATGGTCCAAACCGGACCGCTGTGGACATGGGTGACTATTATATCGTCCGGCAGGGATCCTATTAAAGTGTCATAAGCTTTCCACATATAAATTCCTCTATATCTCTTTTTGAGCTTTCATCAAAGGGTATGATGCGGGCATCAAAACGCCTGATAAGATCTTTTCTCAGCTGCGCATTAAGATCCGCTACTATACCGGGATATCCCGCCTCCCTACTCATGAATTTTGCTTTTTCATTTAGTTTGATGACTCCTATGCAGGGAATATCTCCCCCGAGAACATTATAAAGCTCATCTCTGAAAGCAGGCACCAGAAGTTCCGAACCCCCTATCTCATCCAGCAGTATCAGATTTTTTTTGCGGGCTTCTTTAAGGAGTTTGACACCGCACTTTTCAAACACTTCCATATCTTTTTGTGCGCCTTTATCGCTGCGTATGGCAAAAATGTGTTCCAGATACGGAGAATAAGAAGCTTCCACATCCAGGATCCCAGCATCTGTTATGCGGTAAGCAAAAGCCTCACCATTTTCGTCAATAAGGCGTTGGCTGCAGAATCCTCCTATATTATCCCGATAAGGTCTGAGGCAGTCCCTCAGCAGGGTGGATTTGCCTGTTCTTATCTGACCTTCAAGAAACAAGTGCTTTTTCATGATTTGATTTTAACACAATGACCATACAATTGAAAGAAAACAAAAACGGAAAAAGATGTTGCCGGAACAACATTTGTGTTATCATAGATAACAGAAAGAAAAACCGGTGAAGACTCCGGCAAAGGACAAATGGAACAAAAGGAAAAAATAGAAATAATTTCAAGATCACCTCTTTTTGAAGGTTTCTCAAAGGAAGAGTGTACAAAGGCCTATGAAGATCTTAAACCTCAGACAAGAAAGTATTCCCGAAATGAAATAATAGTCGGCGAAGGGGAGAGAATGAATTTCATAGGCATAGTAGTAAGCGGCAAGGTGAGAGGCGAAAAGTTCCATATGGAAGGGGACGTGCATCTTGTCTATATGTATGAAATAGGAGAACTGTTCGGTCTGGACACGGCCACCACCAGGACCAGGATCGCACCCGTTACTTTTCTTGCGGATAAAAATTCTTCGGTGCTGACTGTAAATATGGACAGAATAATGGGATCTTCCATGCAGGGCAAACTGGCTTTGAACATGATAAGCATGCTGGCAGACGAAAACATAAGGAAGTTATATAAAATCGAAACTATCTCCAGAAGGGGGTTAAGAGACAGAATAATGACATATCTGCATATAAGGCAGAAAAAACTGGGCAGAGAAGAATTTCGTATAATGATGACTCAGGAGCAGTTCGCACAGTATCTTTGCGTGAACAGAAGTGCATTGACATGGGAACTTGCCAAGATGAAAAAAGATGGGATAATAGATTTCCACAAGGATAGTTTCATAATAAAGAAATAAGAAGAACAAATCGGAAAAAATTTCATTAATGTTGGTACAACAACAAAAAACCCTGCCAAGGCAGGGTATTTTATTAGTATAAGGTCGTCAGCGAGGCCTTACTCTTATTCAAAAATATTTTGCCTCATATCAGCCGGTGGATATTATCCGCCGGCTGATGAAACAAAAAAAGCGACAGGGGAAGGGAAGAAAGGAAAGATATTATGGAATTTTTCGATATGGTCCAAAGAAAACGCATGAGCAAAGTCATAGCCATATTCCTGGCGATATGCCTGATATTTACAATGGGCATGTATGCAACAACGGATATTGCAAAGGCAGAGGACTTAAAATGGGCAGATCCGGATGACCAAAGCAGTTATGATATTTCATGGTATGAAGGACACGAGGATGATGCATCATATACTCTTGATACAGCAGAGGAATTGGCGGGACTTGCATTTATTATCAACACATATTATGAGAGTGAAGATTTTTCGGGTCAGGGAATAACCTTGGGAAATGATATAAGCTTAAGTGGCAAATTATGGCCGGCAATAGGTGGCGGAGGTTCTGATCCGCAAGTACAGATCGGAGACAGAACTTATAATACACAGTTCAAGGGAGATTTTGACGGCGGCGGTTATACCATATCAAATATGGTGATCGCACCTGCTGATTCAGATATGCCCGCACAAACATCATTGAACTATGGGCTTTTTGGACTTGTATATTCAGGAACTGTCAAAGATGTCACGGTTACAGGCAATGCAGATGTGACATCAACAAAAAAATGCGGAGTCGCCGGCATAATAGGAGAAACAATGGGAGCGGCCGAAATAATAAATTGTCATAGTCGGGTCACCATAAATACAGATAATCAATATGCCGGAGGCATAGTTGGTATGTGCTGGAACGGAGCGGATATAAGGAACTGTTCAAACAGCGGGACAATAAACGGCGGCTATAATGATACAGGCGGAATAACAGGAAGCTTGGAAGGAGAGGTCACCGGCTGCATGAATACAGGGAATGTATCGGGAGACAGAACAGTAGGGGGTCTTGTGGGAAGCAACAATTCTAAAACAACAGAACCTGCTTATATAGCAAATATAGAAAACTGTTATAATACGGGGAATGTATCGGGAGCAACTGCAGGCGGCATCGCCGGTCTTGAAAAAGGAAATGTGAGCAACAGCTATAATACAGGCACGGTTTCAGGAGAAATCGCAGGCGGAGCTTTTGGACAAGTAGGTTCATATGCCGGTGAACCTGTTGCAAAAGCAAGGGCATATTATCTCAGTACTTCAGCGGCAAAGGGTGTGGGTGCAGTTGATGAGGGCACAACAATAGATTACAGAGCCATACCGATTTATGCGGATAATGAACAAAGGATAAGCGTTGAGAGCAATTCATATCAGAAAGTTTACGGCAGTTCTCCTTTTAGCCTTTATGCGGAAACTGACGGAAACGGGAAGCTTACCTATTCATCAAATAATGAATCGGTAGCAAGGATATCTTCAGCGGGCAAGGTCACTGTCACCGGCACCGGGCTGGCGGTGATAACAATAAAAGCATCAGCTACAAGTACCTATTCTGCTGCAGCCAAAACTGTAGCCGTAAAAGTGGTGCCAAAAAAAGCATATTTGACTAAAATAAAAAAATATAAAAAGGCTTTAAAAATTTACTGGAAAAAGGATATCCATTCAACAGGATACCAAATCGTTTTGGCAAAAAATAAAAAGTTTACAAAGGGCAAAAAAATTGTAACAGTAAAAAACAACAGTATAACAAGCAAAAAAACCACAAAGCTTTCAGCCAATAAAAAGTATTATGTTAAAATAAGGTCTTACAAAGTAATAGAAGGTAAAAAAGAATATGGTCAATGGAGCAGTATAAAAACAAAAAAGACGAAATAGAAAATGTTGAAAGCAAATAATAAAAAAGACTGGATCACAAAAAAAGTTTTTTTAGCAGTAGCATTTATGCTACTGCTGTTTGCCTTTTTTTCAGTTGCTTCCACTTCCGCTTCTGCTTCCGAAGGAATAAAAACATCTTCCTCTGTAACGGAACTCAAAATATATATTGGTTATTTCGGTGGTCCCTATTACTTGAAAAAAACTTATTCGGTCAATGACCTTTATGGTATGGAGACTCACAGAAGAATATATTCTTTCATTGATTCAGGACCTTCATTATGTCTTGACTGTGCCATTGGCGTGGACATTGAAGACATATTAGAGGCGGCAGGAATAGATATTAATTCAACTGAAACTTTTTATTTTTATACCAGCGACAGCGGCAGTAGATATTTTGCCTCATTTGCAAAAACAGCTCTGATCGATACATCAAGATATTATTATCCAAACGAAATAAAATACTTTGAGAGAACAGGAACAGCCGATGAAAGAGCAATGGAAGGAGCAGTACAGGTACCGGCAATGATGGCTTTGAGCGATAACTGGAGAACATATGAGAAAGGTCAGGTTTTTACAGAGGATTTTGAGACACAAAATACCGGCAACAGATTCAGACTTATGTTCGGACAAACGAATCTTACTGACAGAACAGCAGACAGATCGGCAAAATATGTAAAGCGGATAAATGTCATGCTGGGCGGATATCCCACAATAACAGCCACAAGTCCATACCTGGATATGAAGGTGGGAAGCAAAAAAAGCATCAGTCTTAAAATAGATGCGGCAGATATCCTTCTTGAAGAGAAAATAAAAGAGAACATAACATGGACATCAAGCGATGAAAGTGTGGCCACTGTGGATAGGAACGGCATAGTGACAGTAAAAGGGGAAGGAGAAACGGTAATAACGGCCAAATACAAAGATCAGTCAGTGGAAGTGACAATAAACGGGGAGAAAGGCACTGCAGCCGGCTACGGCGTGGAAGATGGAGACGGAGACGGCCGCAGCAGCATAAGTGAAGTAAGCCTGGGAGATGGAGACGGAATAAAAGTAGAAGCCTCAGGTGGCAGCGGTCAGGCTTGGCGCGTATACGAAATGGATGAAAAGGCAGAGGAGCTGCCCGAAATAAAAAGGAATAATGATCTTATCCCGGTCATAGTAATCATACTTATCCTGCTGTCTTTGGGAATAGCGGGAAGAACAATGAAATTCTACAGAGAAGTGCGAGGTTAAAAATGATTTCACAAGGACTAAGTGATGCGCTCAGAGCTGTGGCGGAAGCGGCACTTACGCCGGTGGTAATAATACTGCTGGTTTTGATAGCAGTGACCATAATACTGTTGGGAACTCTTATAGCTGAATTTTTTACTGAAAGGCGGCATCTGAAGGTCAAAATGCCAGTTCTTATAAACCAGATCAGAGCAGCCGAAAAAAGTCCTGAGGAGATAATCACAGGAAGCGGTCTCATAAAAAAACAAAAAGAGACCCTCAGAGAGCTGGTGCTTCAAAGCGAGCTCAGCAATACCATGAGGGAAGCGCTGGCAGTAAGACTTTTGACGGAGACAAGGGCCCGATATGACGGAATAGTAAATATAACCAACGTGATAGCAAAGATAGGTCCTATGCTGGGGCTTTTGGGAACATTGATACCTCTGGGACCGGGGATAATCGCCCTGGGAAGGGGCGATACCTATACTCTTTCCACATCGCTTCTTACTGCTTTCGATACTACAGTGGCAGGCCTTATATGTGCTGCAATAGCATTGATAGTTTCGGTCATAAGAAAAAAGTGGTATGCTGACTACATGTCTATGCTGGAAACGCTTATGGAATGCATACTGGACAAGGAGAAAAAAGATGATCAGGCGCTTTGGAACAGGTAAATTAAAAGGCGAAGGCATTGCAAAAGAAGATATCAATCCAATGGAAGGCATAGCCAATCTGGCTGATGTCATGCTTATACTGGCAGTCGGCATAATGCTGGCACTGGTAATGCACTGGAATGTTGATATAAGCACAAAAGAGGTGACCCAGAAGCAGGAAATCAAAGATATGGAAGATCAGGAAATAAGCGAAAAGATCCAATCACAAAAAGGTTTTGAGGAACTGGGAACTGTTTATAAGGATCCAGAAACAGGCAAAATGTATATGGTAGTAAGGGAGAAAAAATGAACAGGAAGAAGCTTATAATAATCATAACCCTTATTGCGGCGGTTTTGGCCGGGGTGGAGGTTTGGGCCTTTTCATCGGGGCCGGATAAAGGCGCAGCCCACATAAATTACTCTGCAGAAGAGAATTACGGAAAAGGCAACTATGTTTTCAGTACAGTCACTTTTACAGGAAGCGGCATGGATAGAGAGACAGTTCTTTCTGTAAAGGAAATAGAGCAGCTGGCATATGACAATGACAAGGACCTGGGTCACGAAGCGAAGTACAGCCTTCTGACCAGCGGATCTGTTTTTTCCCAGAGCACTTTTACAGGGATAAGACTTTATGAAACATTGCTTTACCTGGGGATGGATAAAAGTTTAAGCGATGATACAAGGATAACAGTTGTTTCGTCGGACGGATACACCATGGTCATGACCCTTGGAGAAATAAAAAGCAACAAATACTTTCGCTTTGGCAGTGCCTCTGATCCCAAAGTTGAGGAGGAAGGGTTGCCGGTGCTTCTATCTTTCGGCTCTGACGGGCTGCCTCTGGTGGGACCCACGGGCAGTGAAGATAAGGGAAAAGAAATGACAGAAAAAGACGGATTTAATGAGGATGCGCAAAATTCAGGGGGCCCGGTCAAACTGACCATTGGGCAAAAGGCCTGTGATGATTTCAACGCACCCAAGAATGCCAAGTGGGTAAAAGAAGTGATCGTGGGAGATCCCTATGGACATACCTTTCATGCGGGAGAATCCGGAATAGAAAAAGCCCTTAAGGTAAGCGTATTTGATGCGGATTCAGGGAACGAGAGAATAAGCAGTAAGGAATACACATTTGATGGAATAGAGAAATTTGCATCGCAGAAAAGCGAAAACACAGAAAAGAATTATTATGGCGAAAAGGATTTTTATGAAGGAGTCGGTATATGGGATTTCTTGAGGGAAGAGACGGAAGTGGCAGCCAGAGAGGGAACTGTGAAGTTCAACTTTGCAGACGGTAAAAGCGAGAGAGTCAGTCTCTCATATTTAAGAGATATCAACGGGGATCATGAGAATTATGTCACTGAGAAAGAAGGTTTTTATATAACCTGCGTCAAACCTGCTTTCGGATACAGCAAAAATGGCAGCCCCTCTGAACTGGGGGAGTTGTATGCCCTTCTGCCCAAAGACGGAAAAGAAAAGAAAAAAAGCACAGTCAAGAAGTGCATATCAGTGGAAGTTTATGTGGGAAATGATTTTTTCGGAAGTGAGAATCCCTATGAGGATAAGGGGATATTTATCGAAGGAAACGGTATGGAAGAAGATGTCCATATAAGCATTGAAGAAATAGAAAAACAAATAGATCTGGCCGAATCATCGGGAGACTATAAAGGAGTCAGCCTTATAGGCCTGCTGGAAGAAAAGGGCCTTGCTGTTGATGCACAAAAAGCTGTAATAGAAAGCAGCAGCGACAGAATGAAAATAAGCATCAGTACACTTAAAAAAGAAGGAAATACCATACTGGCCACAAGAAAAAACGAAAAAGCCCTTGATAAAGAAGAAGGACCTTTGGCTTTTCGAGGGAGAGATGAACTCAATAATGTAAAAAAAATAATTGTTTATGCCAAAGACGGGAAATGGAGCCATTCATATAAAGGATACAAAAAATATCTGGGCAAAAAGGTGAAAATCACAGGATCGGAAGCGGCAGCAGACAGAACATATACATTAAAAGAACTGGAGTCCTTAGGTGATGCGTATACTGTAAAAGATTCATTCGGCGCAGGAGGAGGCACCAATGCCTTTTGCGGTGTGATACTCAAAAAGCTGGTGAACGATAATCTTAAAGATGGAATAAAAAGACCTTCAAGAATAACAGTTGCGGGCAAAGACGGATATAGTATTAGTATTTCAGTAGGGGATGTGTATAATGGTATAGAAAGCAAGTATCAGCCGGGTGAAAGACGGGATATAATCCTGGCCTACAGCATAGACGGATCGCCCATGGTACCCGGTGAAAAATCCATTGGATATGACGGCGGCAATGCCTTTGGACCGGTAAGACTGGTGGTGGAAAACCAGACTTCAAAATGGGTGAAGAATGTAAACAGAATAATACTGGGAGAATAATCATGAAAAAAAATAAAATTAAAAGGATAATGGCGGCTTCTCTTTGTATCATCATCGCCCTTGCATTTTCTGCATGCGGCAGTGGCGACAGTAACGAAAGCGATAATAACGGCAGTGGGAAGGAAAAATCAGAAGCAGCCCTTGTGATCACCGGCTATAACGATGATAAAACAGAGTTTTCCCTGGAAGACATAGAAGAAATGGGAACGGAAACATATATTTTCAGCGGCAGGGACAAAAAAGCAGGCAATGAAAGGCAGATACAGGAATTCAAAGGCGTCCCTCTTGCGGAAGTGCTGGAAGCGGCCGGATACGGGAAAAGCGGAGAAACAATGAAAGTGATCTGCAGCGACGGATACAGCCGCGAATATGAAACCGAAGATCTTTCGGGTCTTTATGCCTTTGCTGATGAAGAGGACACTGAGGGAACGAAAGTGGAGCCAATACTTGCCATAGAAGAAAAGGACGGAGAAAAAATCATAAGACTGGTATACGGACAGGAGGATTATGATTCTCCTGAGACGAAGGATTTCAACATGCAGGGATGGGCATCATGGATAGAAAAAATAGAAGTGGGCAATGAATAGGATACTTCAGAGATTTACAGTATATGATCTTGTCATTATAGCAATAATGGCAGCCATTGGGATCGTCATAAAACCGGTGGTGGTTCCCCTTGCCCATATAGTGACAGGACCTTTGATGATACCCAGCGGAGCTCTTTCCGGAGGGCTTTATATGATGTGGATGGTTATCGCATACGGTATCGTAAAAAAGCCCGGTACCGCAACGCTTACTGCTCTGGTCCAGGCACTGCTTGTTTTTTTTACCGGGATAATCGGTTCCCACGGAATAATGAGTCTTATAACATACACGTGCCCGGGCATAGTGATGGATATAGTTCTCCTTGCCATCGGGCACAGAGTCTGCTGCAGGGGATGTGCTGTAATAGCGGGAGCCGCTGCAAATGTGACCGGAACCATCACGGTAAATGTTATTTTCTTTCAGGTGCCGGGAGTATATCTTATACTTGTTCTTTCTTTGGGGCTCCTGTCGGGGGCGGTGGGCGGATTTCTGGCCTGGGAACTAATAAAAGTAATAGAAAAATATCATCTTGTGCCAAAACCCTCAAAAAGAAAAATAATGGAGAAAAAGACGGGCACTTTAAGGGGCGATCCCGAACT
>Ga0209510_1003844_pt1 | contig 13742 bp, 7 predicted proteins | sample BiotimSIPDNA_FD_185749 | JGI IMG/M metagenome (GOLD analysis project Ga0209510, IMG submission 185749) | Anaerobic biogas reactor microbial communites from Washington, USA - Biogas_R1 time_0 SIP DNA (SPAdes) (version 2) | ecosystem: Engineered > Bioreactor > Anaerobic > Unclassified | place... | reverse complement strand
AACAGCGCTTTGGACGCATCCATCGCATCGGGCAAACCGAAGTCTGCCACCTTTGGAACCTGGTTTCCAAGGAAACGCGCGAGGGTCTCGTCTTCCAGCGTCTCCTCGAAAAGCTCGAGCAGGAGCGCGAAACCCTCAATGGCAAGGTCTTTGATGTGCTTGGCGACGTTACCTTCGACAACAAACCTCTCCGCGACCTGCTCATCCAAGCCATCCGTTATGGCAACGACCCCAAAGTCAGAGAGCGACTGAACCAAGTCGTCGATAAAGCCTTTGATCCGGAATCTATTCGTAAACTGATCGAAGACCATGCCCTTACCGAAGACAGCATGGATGTCCACAAAGTCATGGCAATTCGTGAAGAGATGGAACGTATGGAAGCCCACAAGCTTCAGCCTTATTTCATCGAGGCTTTCTTTATCGAAGCTTTCGCAAGCGTTGGTGGCAAACTACGCCCCCGCGAGAAGGGTCGCTATGAGATTACCCACGTCCCCTTTGCCTTGCGCAACCGCGATATGCAAATTGGCTTCGGTGATCCGGTCTTGTCCCGCTACGAACGCGTCTGCTTTGATAAAGAATTCACCAACCTGCCCGGTCAGCCCATGGCAGAACTGATCGCACCCGGGCACCCCTTGCTCGAAGCTGTCATTGACCTGGTCCGTGAACGCAACAGCAGTGTGCTGAAGCAAGGTGCCATCTTTGTTGACGAAAACGATTTTGGGACTGATTTGCGCCTGCTTTTTTACATTGAAGATTCTGTCCAGGACGGCAAAATCCTCCCCAACGGCAGTAAACGTGTCATCTCGAAAAATATTCATTTTGTGGAGCGTAAGCATGATGGCAGCATAAGCAATGCCGGATACGCCCCTTACCTCGACTACCGCGCCCCAACGGCTGAAGAACAGCCCCTCCTCTGGGACTACGTCAAAGCGCAAGCATGGTTGCAAGAGGATGTCGAGACCACTACGATGAGCTATGCCATCTCCGAAATTGTCCCTGCCCACCTTGCAGAAGTACGCCAGCGCAAGCTAAAGTTGGTGGATAAAATCAGCAAAGCCGTCAAAGACCGTCTGACCGCTGAGATTCAGTATTGGGATTTTCGTGGAAATGAATTAAGAGAGAAAGAAGCCGCCGGCAAACCCAATGCCAAACTCAATTCCGCCAATGCCTATAAACGCGCGGATGATCTGCAGGAGCGCCTGCAAAGCCGGCTGGCTGAGCTCGAAAAAGAGAAATACATCTCCGCCTCTCCCCCGGTCATCGTGGGCGGGGCAATTGTGGTGCCGCGCGGTCTCCTGGACCAACTGATGGGCGCTCCCGCTGCCTTCACCGCCGATGCCCAGGCACGCCGCGAAGTCGAGCTAACTGCCATGCGCTGCGTGATGGAAATTGAAGCTTCCCTTGGTCATCAAGCCAAAGATGTCAGCCAGTTAAAATGCGGCTATGACATTGAATCACTGCTTCCGGCAGAGCTGCGCGACGGCGAGGGCAACCCGCTGCGTTTCATTGAAGTGAAAGGACGCGTCCGGGGCGCCCGGACGGTGACCGTTAGCAAAAATGAGATTCTGACTGCCTTCAACAAGCCTGAAGAATATATTTTGGCGATTGTTGAAGTGGACGGTGATGGATGCCGCGCCAGCTACCTGCGAAAACCGTTCAGCGAACGCCCCGATTTTGCCGCCACAAGCGTCAATTATGATATTGAAGAACTGCTTGACCAGGCTGAAGTAATTTTAAAAAGAGGTTATTAAATTGACTTATAAAAAGAAACTGATTGAAGTCGCCCTGCCTTTGGAGGAAATCAATGCTGCCTCCGCCCGTGAGAAGTCCATTCGTCATGGGCATCCATCCACGCTGCATTTGTGGTGGGCGAGGAGACCTTTGGCGGCAGCGCGGGCGGTCATCTGGTCTTCACTTGTGGATGACCCTTCTGCTCACCCCGACCAGTTCCCCACCGAAGAAGCCCAAAATGCTGAGCGTGAACGCCTCTTTGACATTCTGCGCGACCTGGTTATCTGGGAGAATTCCAACAACAAACAGGTGCTTGAGGCTGCCAAAGCCGAGATCATGAAATCTACCGACGGCAACCCGCCCCCTTTGCTCGATCCCTTTGCCGGTGGTGGGTCTATTCCGCTCGAAGCACAAAGGCTCGGCTTGGAAGCCCACGCCAGCGATTTGAACCCGGTGGCAGTGATGATCAACAAAGCCATGATCGAGATTCCGCCCAAATTTGCTAATCAACCACCGGTCAATCCTGACGCCAAAAATCAGATCCGCACCTGGGAAGGAGCCCAAGGCTTGGCGGAAGACGTGCGTTATTATGGAAATTGGATGAAAGAAAAAGCTTTTGAAAAAATCGGTCACCTTTACCCCAAGGTTCAAGATGAACATGGCATTGAACGCACAGTCATCGCCTGGATATGGGCGCGAACAATCAAATGTCCCAACCCTGCTTGCGGCGTGCAGATGCCTTTGGTGAAATCTTTTGACCTTTCAAAAAAGAAAGGCAAAGAATTTAGTGTAGTCCCCATCCTGAAGAATGCCAGGCTTGAATATCAGGTTAAACCCCGTTCCAGCAGGCTGAATGGAACTGTTGAGCGAAGCGGGGCGATTTGCATTGCCTGTCAACAACCGGTTGAATTTGAAACTATTCGTTTGGAAGGACAAGCCAATCACTTAGGTGCTGAACTAATTGCAGTCGTAGCCGAAGGACAGAATGGGCGCATTTATCTATCTCCCAATGAAGAGCATAAAAAAATTGCAGAAGTTGAGAAACCAACAAATTACCCAAGCGGCCAGTTGAGTGGTAAAGCAAGGGTAAATGTCACACTTTATGGATACGAAGAGACGTCTGATCTATTCACCAATAGACAATTAATTATGCTAACAACTTTTAGCAATTTACTTAAAGACGTGAGTACTAAAATTTTGCGTGATGGGTCCTCGCAAGAGTATGCAGCAGCGTTGCAAGTATATTTAGCTTTTATCATAGACAAATTAACAGATTTCCATTCCTCGTTTTCATCATGGGCAGTCTCTCGCGAAACAATTAGAAATACTTTTGGTAGGCAAGCAATCCCAATGGTTTGGGACTTTGCAGAAGCTAATCCATTTAGCAACTCCACCGGTTGTTTTGAAAATATGCTTAGATGGATACAGAAGGTCATTGAACAGTTGCCTGGAAGCATTGCTGGTTTTGCTATACAACAAGATGCACAATTAGGCAACGGATTAAGAGAAGTAGTGGTTTCAACTGATCCACCTTATTATGACAACATTGCCTACGCAGACTTAGCTGATTTCTTTTATATTTGGATGAGGCAATCTCTGGGCGAATTGTATCCATCATTGTTTAAAACAATGCTCGGTCCAAAAACGGATGAACTTGTAGCAACGCCTTACCGATTTGAGGGGGGAACCCAGGAAGCCCAGAAATTCTTTGAAGATGGAATGTTAAAGGCGTTTAAACAGATTTTCAAATTCTCGAGTAAGGACTATCCCGTAACCGTCTACTATGCATATAGGCAGACTGAAAATGATTATGGTGATAAAAGTTCTTCGATTGCTTCGACCGGATGGGAAACTATGCTATCTGCCTTAATCCAGGCTGGGTTCAGTCTTGCTGGAACTTGGCCAATGAGAACCGAAATGGCAAATCGTAATGTGGCTTTTGAATCAAATGCCCTTGCGTCCTCCATCGTCCTCGTCTGCCGCAAGCGCTCGGAGGGCGCACCGACCACCACCCGCCGCGACTTCATCAACACGCTCAAGCGTGAACTCAAACCCGCATTGCAGAAGCTGCAAGCTAGCAACATCGCCCCGGTGGACTTGGCTCAGGCGGCCATTGGTCCCGGCATGGGCGTCTACTCACGCTACAACAAGGTGCTCGAAGCCGACGGCACACCGATGAGCGTGCGGACGGCTTTACAGCTCATCAACCATGAGCTGGACGTCTTCTTCAATGAGCAGGATGGCGAGCTCGACCGCGAAAGTCGCTTCTGTGTTGAGCTTTATTCTCAGGCTGCTTTCAACGAAATCCGTTTTGGCGAAGCCGACGTTCTGGCACGAGCCAAAAACACATCGGTTGATACGCTGGCTCAGAACGGCGTTCTGCTTGCCGAAAAAGGAATCGTGCGCTTGCTCACCCGTGAAGAACTGCCCTCCTTAAACTGGGCAAAACTGCGTTCCACCTGGATGGTTACCCAGCAACTCACCAAAGCCATGGAAAGCGGCGGCAACCAAGCCACAGCAGCCATCATCTCCACCCTGCCAGCCGGCAGCGTGGAGCAAGCCAAGGCTTTGGCTTACCGCCTCTTTAGCATTGCTGAGCGTAAGGGCTGGACAAAAGAAGCTTTTGCCTACAACGCATTGGTAAATTCCTGGAAGGACGTGCAAGCTTCCGCCGCCGAAATCAGCGCCGCTGCCTACGACCCCAAACAAACCAGCTTATTTGACGACTAATTGAAATCAGGAGGAAAACGAAATGGCAGATAATCATCTGAAAATTACACAAGGCTTCCGCTCTCTCTTGGAAGGCATGGCACCCTATGTTGCCCGAGAACTCCATATCGAATTCGGCAAGAATTGGTGGCAGGAAGGTGTTTTGGATATGCTTTACGACGATCAAAAACGCAACCTTCCGGCTTCAGGTGAATGGGTTGAATTGGTAGATTCTCTCGACATTCTTAGCTGCCTGACGCTCTTCGCTGACGTGCATTGGCAGGGCGTTTTCCGTAAAAAATTATCCATTGACCATCGAACCTGGGCAATCGAGCTCAAAGGTTTCCGTCATAAAGTCGCCCATATCGGCGGAGAAGATTTTTCTGATGATGACACCTGGCGGGCATTAGATACGATGTCCCGGCTGGCTGAGCAAATTGACCCGGATGGTGCTGAACAGATTCGCACTATCTTACGCACCTTGCGCTATGGCTCAGCTGAAGGATCGACTGCGATCACCCAAAATGGAAACTCATCTGAGTCAGTCAAAACAGGCAAAAAAGCCGGCATCCTGGAGACCACACCGCTTAGCGGTTTGCTCTCCTGGCGGGAAGTGATGGAGCCGCATCCAGACGTTGCTCAGGGACGCTACAAGAACGCAGAATTTGCCGCCGACCTGGCGCAGGTTGCTCGTGGGGAAGGTTCCTTTGAATATCGCGATCCGGTGGAGTTCTTTGCCCGCACCTATGTAACGGAGGGCATGGCTGGACTGCTGACCGAGGCGCTCAAACGCGTGAGCGGAAAAGACGGCGAACCGGTCATTCAACTCAAAACCGCCTTTGGCGGTGGTAAGACCCACAGCATGTTGGCGCTCTACCATATGATGCGCGGCAAGGTGTCGATCGAAAAACTGCCCAATCTGAAACCTGTTTTGAACGAGGCTGGCTATTCCACCCTGCCAAAAGTCAATGTGGCGGTTGTTGTTGGCACCGCATTGGACCCCAACAAAGCCAAACGACCGAGCAATATGCCCGGGATCACGATCAACACCATTTGGGGCGAAATCGCCGCCCAATTAGCGGAAGCCAAAGGTGACCCCAGCCTTTATGACTACGTTAAAGAAGCCGATAAGAAAGGCGTTTCGCCGGGTTCGGAGGCTTTGAAAAACCTCTTTGACGCGGCTGCGCCCAGCATGGTATTGATGGACGAACTGGTGGCTTACGCCAAGAAGCTCTATGGTGCCAGCGGACTGGTTGCCGGCAGCTATGATAATTTCATCGCCTTTATCCAGGAAATCAGCGAAGCAGCCCGGGCGAGCAAAAACAGCCTGGTGGTCGCCTCTATTCCGGAATCCGAGCTGGAAATCGGCGGTGAGGCTGGTAAGCTGGCTCTGGACACTATTGAACATACCTTTGGCAGGATGGAATCAATCTGGAAGCCGGTTGCAGCGAGTGAAGGTTTTGAGGTGGTGCGCCGTCGGTTATTCCTCGATTGTAAAAACCCCGACATGCGCGATGAGGTCTGCAGGCGTTTTAGCCAGATGTATCTCGACAACGCTTCGGATTTCCCCTCCGAAGCCAAAGAAGTGGAATATCGCAACAGGATGCTTGGTTGCTATCCGATCCATCCGGAAGTTTTCGACCGTTTGTATGAGGATTGGTCTACGCTGGATCGTTTTCAGCGTACGCGCGGCGTTTTGCGCCTGATGGCAGCCGTGATCCATGAGCTCTGGATGGGTAATGATGCTGGCTTGATGATTATGCCTGGCTCTATCCCCCTGGATGTGCCCAATGTGCGCGATGAACTGACGCGTTACCTCTCAGAAGGCTGGAACTCGGTGGTTGACAGTGAGGTGGACGGTAAAAATTCGACGCCCTACCGGCAGGACCAGCAAGTGAAGCGTTTTGGTCAGCGGCTTGTTTCCCGCAGGGTAGCCCGCACAATCATGCTGGGCTCAGCGCCATCTGATCGGACGCGCAACATCAAGGGCTTGGAAGCTTCTCGGATCCGGCTGGGAACGGTTCAGCCCGGGGAAACCATTGCCCTGTTTAACGATGCATTGAGCTCATTGAACACATCGCTGACCTATCTGTATTCAAACGCCTCGGGAGACCGTTTTTGGTACGACACGCGGCCCACGCTGCGCAAAACCGTGGAAGACCGCGCAACGCAATTGCCCCTGTCGGACGTGGAATACGAAATAGAAAGCCGTCTGCGCAAACTGAGAAGAGAGCCACCGTTGGCTGGTATTCATATTTGCCCTGGCAGCTCACTGGATGTACCGGATGAGCAAAGCTCCAGATTGGTCATTCTGCGCCCTACGGATGTGCACAAAGACTCGAAACCAAGCGACAAGGCGATGGTTACGGTAGATGACATTTTGAACTTTAGGGGCAACTCCCAACGTATCTATCGCAACATGCTCGTCTTCGTAGCTGCGGATAAAGAAGCGATGGTCTCGCTGCAGGAAAATGTAAAGTTGTACCTGGCATGGAAATCAATAAAAGAGGACAGCGTCGAACTAAACCTGGATGCGGCTCAAAACAGGGAGACAGAGGCAAACCTCAATCGCTCTAACCAGACCGTTGATGACCAAATGGCAGAGGCTTATTCTTGGCTTTTGGTGCCCTATATCGATAAATCAGCAGACACAAAGGAAATCGTTTGGGAACGGGCAAGGATTGGTGGCGGTAGCGAAGGTGTCGTGGTAAAGGCAGCCAGGAAGTTAATTCAGGATGAGCATCTGATTCAGAAGTGGGCTCCAACCCTCTTAAAAATGGAACTGGATAATTTGCTCTGGAAAGACGAAAATCATATTTCGGTGAAACAGTTGTGGGATTACCTCTCTTCTTACGCTTACCTGCCAAGGCTGGCAAGTGAGGATGTATTGATTCAAACCATTCAGCAAGGCGTGAACTCTCAGGAGTATTTTGCCTATGCAGCCGGTTTTGATGGAGAACGTTATCTTGACCTGAAACTCGACCAATCTGTTGGCTCGGTGGATCGTTCCGGCTATCTGGTCAAAGTGCCGGTAGCAAAAGATCAGTTGGCAAAGGAAAGGGCTGCAAGGGAACAAGAAGAGGGTGGTGACGTTCCTATGCCTGCTACTTCCCCAGAGCCGACTGGAGTTGGGATGACAGGTGAGGTAGAGACGACTGGTGAGAGCCCAGCGCAGCCTCAGGTTAACAAGACCCGATTTTATCTTTCTGCCAGGCTGGATAACACCCGGATCAATCGGGATGTGCAGAAGCTGTTGGAAGAAGTGATCAAGCATTTGTCTGATACCCCCGGAGCAGAGGTGAAAGTTTCTCTGGAGGTGGAAGCCAGTTCGATGCTTGGATTTTCGGCAACTACGGTCCGCACCGTCAGTGAAAACAGCCGCACCTTGCGGGTTGATGATTTTGGGTTTGATGACTAATTGACGCTGTCGAATCATATCCTCGCGAAACGGGAGGCTGCCTGACAGGAGTTACTGCTTTTATGGAGGCATTGTGATCACTAAAGTCATAATAAAGAATTACCGGCTATTTCAGGAGTTAACCTTCCTGCCGGAAGCTGGTCTCAATATAATTGTCGGGGACAATGAATCGGGCAAATCCACTCTGCTCGAGGCAATATCAATGACACTCAATGGCAGAATCAATGGTCGTTGGGTAGGAGATGAATTAAACCCTTACTGGTTCAACAAGGCTGTTGTTGAGGAATTCTTTAATGCCTATGCTGAAGAATCAAGGATACCAATACCGCCGCACATACTTATCGAAGTTTATTTTTCGAAAGAAGATCCACCACAAAAGCAACGAGGAAAGGAGAACACCTTAAGAGAAGATTGCCCAGGAATATCTTTATCGATTGATTTAGACACCGATTACAAAGAACAATTCTTAGAGTACCTAAAAAGCGAACATCCCCCAATATTGCCAGTTGAATATTATTCCATCACTTGGAAAGGGTTTGACGGAACAATCCTACAGAAACGTCCAGCAGAATTACAGATTTCATATATTGACTCGAGAACAATAAGATCGAGTAGTGGTATTGACTATCACACTCGTCAAATGCTGTCTGATAATGTTGAGAAAAAAGAAGGTGCGACAATTTCTCTCGCATTAAGGAAGGCAAAGCACGAATTAACTAAATCAGCATTAGACAATGTAAATAAAAAATTAGAGGCCCAGTCCCAGGCTTATGATGTCAATACGATCGGATTAGAGATGGATCAATCATCATCAGCTAGCTGGGATGCATCGGTTGTTCCTCAAATCGACTCGATTCCTTTCGCAATGGCAGGGCAAGGTCAACAAGTAATTATTAAAATGGCACTTGCATTGCATGCAAGTATTGACAAGACAAATTTTGTGTTCGTTGAAGAACCAGAAAACCACTTATCCTTCACAAATCTCACACGTATCATATCCATGATAGAGAAGCTTTCCCATGGAAGGCAATCCTTTGTTTCAACCCATAGTGCTTATGTGTTAAATAGACTAGGCCTAGATAAATTACATCTAATAAATAAAGGACACATTGCGAGATTTGATGAGTTGAGTGAAGACACGGTTAATTATTTCAAGAAACTTTCCGGATATGATACTTTGCGTTTAGTTCTTGCAAATAAAATCGTGATTGTTGAGGGGCCTTCTGATGAAATGGTTTTCAACCGAGCCTATTTGGATGTTACAGGAAAGAATCCACGAGATGAAGGTGTTGATGTTTTCGTCCAAGGCATCCAAAACCGAAGAGGACTCGAACTTTGTAAAGCTTTGAATAAAAGCGCAGCTGTTATAAGAGATGTCGATAAACAAACGCCGGAATATTGGAAAAAGAAAGCTGATGGATTGTTAATGACTGGAATTCGAGAAATGTTCATTGGTTCCAAAGAAAATGGCACCACTCTTGAAAAACAAATTATTAATGCAAACTCAGAAAAAATTCCTGAACTAAAAATGATTGTTGGTTGTCCAACAGAAGAAGATCTTGAAGATTACATGATTGAAAACAAGACTGAAGTGGCCTGGAGAATTACCTCTAGCTCTGAGAAGATCAATTATCCAGATTTTATCCAGAATGCAATTGATTTTGTGAGAAAATGATGAATAAAATCATCATTGCAGCAGCTGGCGGTCGGAAAACCCAAGATATAGTTGACTCATGCTCCGTTAATCATGAAGTTCCTCATAGATGCCTTGTTGTAACTTACACCACTACTGGACAGGGAGAGATTAATCGAAGGTTGATCAAAGGGGTCAATGAAAATGCTGTTGATGTCATGGGTTGGTATGGCTTCTTGCTTAATCATTTCATCTATCCATACTTATCTGATCGGTATCCTTCTAAAAAATGCAAGGGCCTTTACTTTGTGGAAGGGGCTGATCCGTCGACATACCGTAGAGGAGAAGGACGATACTTTGATGATGAAGGGCTTGTTTTTAGTACGCGAATAGGAAAACTTGCTTATGATATTTTGAAAGCCAGTAAAGGCTCGGTGATTGATCGGTTAGAAAGAATTTATAATGAAATTTTCTTTGATGAGGTCCAGGATCTAACTGGAAATGATCTGGATATTTTAGAAGCGTTAATGAAATCCAAGATTCAAATCACTGCGGTGGGAGATATACGACAATCCATTTTAACAACCACTAGAAACGATCAAAAGAACAAGCAATACAAATGGTTGAACAAAAAATTGTGGTTTGAATTAATGGAGAAAAAGGGTTTATGTCAGATAGAGCACCGGACTACAACTTGGAGATGTAATCAATTAGTTATCGATTTTGCTGATTCAATATTTCCAGCAGCTTATGAGTTTCCTCCCACAACATCATTGCAGGATGAAGTAACAAGCCATGATGGGATTTTTGTAGTTAAACGTCAAAATTTGGAGAGATATCTTCAATGTTACAATCCACAGGCATATCGTCACAATATTACAGCAAAAGTTCACCCTGGTACCAATGCTATGAATTTCAAGCTCTGCAAAGGATTAACGGTACCTAGAGTGCTAATCTACCCAACTGGACCAATCAACTCATTTTTATTAGATTCAAACAATAAGCTGACTGGTCAATCTGCGTCTGAGTTTTATGTAGCAATCACTCGAGCCGTTCATTCAGTCGCTTTTGTAATTGATAAAGATGTTAGCAGTTATCCAATAAGAGAATGGATCCCTGACTCAGAATAAAATATGGAGCTTGTCCATAGGCATGATAATTTGCAAGAATTACTACCAACAAGTTCTCATTTCGAATCAATAGTTTTCTTAGCAAATAAAACAGATGCTCATTAGCGTATATTTTCAGTCAGTCAAGAAATTGTCTGATTGGTTTACGAAAGTGTGGTCCCAATTCATGTTTTTTAGACCGTTCGATTGCCAAAAATTCGGATGTGTATATACACTTCCTTTGCTTGCTAAGACTCAATTCTATCTCCTACCAGGTTTTACAGCGGCTCCTTCTTTTTAGAGCATACACCACAATACTCCACCTTAATTATTGATTGGGTGGTAGTTTTTCTATTATGGTTTTAAATAAGATTTTTGCTATCTCTCAATAATTGGCAATTCTTACTTCAAAGTTGTTAATAGATCAGTGGCAGATAGCACTAGATCGTCAACAACAAAGGAGAGAAATGAAACCAAAGGCAAAATTTAAAATCCCACACTCAGTCATCGTAAAAACCCCAGGGCTGTTGCCGATGCTCTACACTATTTGGGAACTCGTACTGGAACTGGAAATTCCCCGTAGTACTTTGTGTGACTGGCTCAAAGCTGGTGCACCACATCAACGTGATAACCGAGGTCACATTTGGATAAATGGGGAAGAGTTTGCCGCATGGGTCAAGGAAAGAAGGAAAGCGCAGATTTCACGAAAGCTCTCAGAACATGAAGGTTATTGCATGCGCTGCAATCAAATCACGGAATTGCTTGATGAAGAGACCCGGCAAGTCAGCAGTAATCTGATTCACAAAATCGGTAAATGCTCCAACTGTGGAGGAAAGGTAATTCGGGGAGCCCGCCATGATAGAACGACAAAACTATCTGAGAGTAAATGAGTATCTGACCTACCTCAAAGAAGTAATGCAGTTGAGCCAATCTTCTGTGGAGCGTTATCGCTTTTATCTGCGCCACTTACTGCTTTGGGCAGGAGGAGTTCATTTCAATAACGCACAAAAAATCCGACCAGCATTGCCAAAGCATCTCTCATTAACCTCAGGAAAAACGGAAGAAAAACCTCTGGCAGCCTGCACCCAGAAGAAAATCCTTGATACAAGCAGACGATTTTTCAACTGGACAAAAAGCAAGTATCCAAAAGAGTTCAGCGACCTAACCAGTGCATGGATCGACACCTTGCGCCTTATACGGCAACCTCAAAAGACGGTTGAACATGTGTATGTATCAGAAGAGGAAGTTAGAAAACTAATCGCCATCCCAGCAAATGAAAGTGACCTGGCCTTGATGAGGGACAAGGCAGCAGCGGCTTTTCTCTTCCTTTCCGGCATGAGAGGTAGCGCTTTTGTAACCCTCCCGCTTGCAGCACTCGATCTCGAAAAAATGACTGTCCTCCAATGGCCTGAGCTGGGTGTGCACACTAAAAACGGAACCAAAGCCACAACCTTTCTCTTCAACATTCCGGACCTATTGGTTCCCATCCGGCGTTGGGATTCCTTCATTCGCACGCAAGTCCCGAAAACTGCGCGTTGGTATGCGCCTATCAAAAATATCTGGGGAGAACAAAACATCTCAGAAGAAATGCCCGGAAAAAACCGCTTGAATGCACTGGAGAAACGCATCAGAAGGATGTTCGCTCTTGCCAAGCTGCCGTACAAATCACCGCATAAATTCCGCCACGGCAACGCCGTTTATGGGCTGCTACATGCAAAAACCGTCGCCGATTACAAAGCAGTCTCCATGAACCTGATGCACGAAAGCATCAAAACAACTGACAGCACCTACGCTCCAATGATTTCCTCCGATGTCCAGACGCGCATCACAAATCTCTCACAAGCCAACACAAAAAACAGCGATCCTGAATTGGAGAGATACCTCAATTCGCTGGGGAATGAAGCGCTCGGCAAAGCTCTGATTCTGATTGCGGAAAGATTGATCAAATGAGTTCACAACCTCCAGTTATCCACCGGGCTGGCTTTGCGATGCGCATTCTCGATATCCAGTTCAGCAATGCGGACGTAGTGCCTGACCATGTCGAGCGAGGCATGACCCAGCAAAGCCTGAAGGGTAAAGATATCGCCACCGGATCTCAAATATGTCGTCGCAAAGGTGTGTCTAAACTTGTGCGGGTGCGCTCTTGATATCTCTGCGCGCTCACCCAGGCGCTTAATCAGGATGCGCAGGCTGTTGCGATTGAAAGGGCGTTCGTGATGGCTGATGAAAAGCGGTGCGTTCGAATCTTCACCATCGTCTCGCTTCGCCAAGTAAAGCCATACTGCTTTGCGGGCAACCTTCCCCAAAAAGACCACCCGACCTTTACCGCCTTTGGCGCCTCCACCTATACCCTGGCGAATCGTGATCTTTCCTGTTTTCAAATCAGTATCCTCAACTCGCAATGAACAGATTTCTGAAGCTCTTAACCCTGTATCCAAAAGCGCTAACACAAGTGCTTTATCGCGATCTGCAGAAGGTCTACGCATAACAAACGAACGTCGATTACCTGGATTTGCTTCTCGAGAATAAACGCAAGCTTTGAGGAGTTTATCAATTTCTTCACGGGTGAAAATCTCGATTGAGTGAGGGGGAAACTTGGGAGATGGAATATTCACAAAGGGATCCTGCATGTTGAATTCAACGGACAGCCATTTGAAAAAAGACTTCAATGCGGTATACACATTCTTCAAGGATTTAGGTGCTAGAGGCTCCTCATTTCTGTTCCAGCGCTTGGGTTTGTAATCAGTACGTAACCAGGCAAGATAATTTGTTAGATCCTTTGAGCTGATGTTAGCAACTTTCTGATCTCCAATGTGATTGATCCATTGGTTCAAATAGTATTCATATGATTCGATAGTTCGCTTGCTTAAGCCTTCTGCGGTTTTGAATTTCAAGAAACCATCGCAAGCTTTTGAGAGAGATATTGAAGTTATTTTCTTTGACGAGCTTAGAGTACTACGGTTCATGATAAATCCTTCCAAATTGAGAGTTTCATCAACCACAGTACGTTTAGAAATGAAAAAACCAGAGCTTAGAGTACTCTGGTTCCTTCTCAGTAGCGGGGAGCGGATTCGAACCACTGACCTCCGGGTTATGAGGGTGGAACCTGAAATCGTTACCTTTGTCCTCCGGTCTCGTCCTT
>Ga0209510_1003839_pt1 | contig 13753 bp, 15 predicted proteins | sample BiotimSIPDNA_FD_185749 | JGI IMG/M metagenome (GOLD analysis project Ga0209510, IMG submission 185749) | Anaerobic biogas reactor microbial communites from Washington, USA - Biogas_R1 time_0 SIP DNA (SPAdes) (version 2) | ecosystem: Engineered > Bioreactor > Anaerobic > Unclassified | place... | reverse complement strand
GGGGGGGCCTCGGGGATGAGGGGTGGGACGAGGTCCGGATAGGATTCGCGCCCGGACGGCATCACAAGCTCCGATTTCATCTCTTCATCCTGTTTCAATCCTTGTTTTTCTGGAACTCGCGCCCGGACAAAAGAGACTCCGCCAACATCACATCGATAGCTGGAGGTTTCAATCCTTGTTTTTCTGGAACTCGCGCCCGGACTCTTGGGCGAGCCTGACCTCCCAGCTGAGTACGTCGAGTTTCAATCCTTGTTTTTCTGGAACTCGCGCCCGGACAGGGGATAGTGTCAGGTGAGGGCGTAAAACCCCCTTGTTTCAATCCTTGTTTTTCTGGAACTCGCGCCCGGACTCAGAAGTGCCTCTGGACACGAACGAATACCAAGCCGGTTTCAATCCTTGTTTTTCTGGAACTCGCGCCCGGACCCTTTCGCTACCATAGATAGTACTTGTTACAGGTGGTAGTTTCAATCCTTGTTTTTCTGGAACTCGCGCCCGGACAATGAGGTAGTAACGCTAGATAAAACAACAAAAGAGCGTTTCAATCCTTGTTTTTCTGGAACTCGCGCCCGGACCTTGTTACTATGACTCGCCTCCGATGCCTGGCATTGTGGTTTCAATCCTTGTTTTTCTGGAACTCGCGCCCGGACTTTTAGCCGCATGATGATGATGGTGATGATGATGATGTTTCAATCCTTGTTTTTCTGGAACTCGCGCCCGGACACGGCGAAATTAGCTGGATCGAACAAGTTCCTGCGAGTTTCAATCCTTGTTTTTCTGGAACTCGCGCCCGGACGGGCACCGGGCTGATCCCCGGCACCCTTAAATATCAGTTTCAATCCTTGTTTTTCTGGAACTCGCGCCCGGACACGAGAGGATTTCTCGTCGCGTTGTGCATGGTATGTTTCAATCCTTGTTTTTCTGGAACTCGCGCCCGGACTTAGGCATTTCACAACTAATATTTAGGTTATCAGCAGTTTCAATCCTTGTTTTTCTGGAACTCGCGCCCGGACCTTGATATCTCGGCCCGAATTTCAGCTTCTAGGCCCTGTTTCAATCCTTGTTTTTCTGGAACTCGCGCCCGGACCTTGGGCGGCAGATCGCCCGACATCGAGCCCTCCCTATGTTTCAATCCTTGTTTTTCTGGAACTCGCGCCCGGACATCAACGTGGCTATGCGAAGCGTGAGAGAATACCTTGTTTCAATCCTTGTTTTTCTGGAACTCGCGCCCGGACCCCACGTCCTCGACCACTGGTACGGGCTCCGCCACAATTAGTTTCAATCCTTGTTTTTCTGGAACTCGCGCCCGGACTCTGGCCCACCGACATCGTCCGGGCCATCATCGAGCGTTTCAATCCTTGTTTTTCTGGAACTCGCGCCCGGACCCTGGCGCGAGACCGGGACGTGGCCGTTGCAATCGGTTTCAATCCTTGTTTTTCTGGAACTCGCGCCCGGACACACCTCTCGTCTCTCCACGGACCCACATCCCGTGGTTTCAATCCTTGTTTTTCTGGAACTCGCGCCCGGACTCATCGTACCATTTGCTGCAGACCGGATCCCGCGGGTTTCAATCCTTGTTTTTCTGGAACTCGCGCCCGGACTTCGGGGTCTCGCCGGAGGATGCGCGCCAGATCCTGTTTCAATCCTTGTTTTTCTGGAACTCGCGCCCGGACGCCTTCTTCGCCTCCTCCAGATCCTCGACTATTTTCTGTTTCAATCCTTGTTTTTCTGGAACTCGCGCCCGGACTCCTGCAGTCGATCAGTCTGTATGAGATCGTCTTGGGTTTCAATCCTTGTTTTTCTGGAACTCGCGCCCGGACCCTGATGCTATTTGCTGCTGACATAGCCTATGAATGTTTCAATCCTTGTTTTTCTGGAACTCGCGCCCGGACATCCAGACGACGATGGCCTCTTCCATGGCCCGCTTGTTTCAATCCTTGTTTTTCTGGAACTCGCGCCCGGACGTTGGAACCCTGCATTCACCCGGGCCGATAAAATAAGTTTCAATCCTTGTTTTTCTGGAACTCGCGCCCGGACGTTTGCAACGTCTCGCAACCGTCTCACTATTCTTGTTTCAATCCTTGTTTTTCTGGAACTCGCGCCCGGACTGAACTCGGCCATGACAGGGCGAGGTATGACCGAAGGTTTCAATCCTTGTTTTTCTGGAACTCGCGCCCGGACGCTTGTACCATCGGGCGATGAGGACGAGCAGCTCCCGTTTCAATCCTTGTTTTTCTGGAACTCGCGCCCGGACGTCGAGGATGTACCCTTTCCCGCCGACGTTGACCTGTTTCAATCCTTGTTTTTCTGGAACTCGCGCCCGGACGAAGTAGTGCTCCGCGTCGACCAGCATCGAGTCGAAGTTTCAATCCTTGTTTTTCTGGAACTCGCGCCCGGACATCGCATCCGAATCACCTCCCCCTACACGCCGGATGTTTCAATCCTTGTTTTTCTGGAACTCGCGCCCGGACAGAGCTCGTCCTGGACGTTCAGGGCGAACCCGATCGGTTTCAATCCTTGTTTTTCTGGAACTCGCGCCCGGACCCTCCGTGGCCTCTGCCGAGCGACTCCAGGATGACGAAGTTTCAATCCTTGTTTTTCTGGAACTCGCGCCCGGACCCTGACGACGGGCGTCATCTGGGTGGCGGTCGGAGTGTTTCAATCCTTGTTTTTCTGGAACTCGCGCCCGGACCCTGGGTGATACTGTCGAGAATCGCTTCGACGTCTTGTTTCAATCCTTGTTTTTCTGGAACTCGCGCCCGGACGGCGACTCCCCCGCCGAGGCCTTGCTGCGGGCCTAGTTTCAATCCTTGTTTTTCTGGAACTCGCGCCCGGACGCGGTCGACAAAATCCCGGATGCCATCGATCACATGTTTCAATCCTTGTTTTTCTGGAACTCGCGCCCGGACCCTGTATTTTGCCTCCGACGAGGCCGGGCTCGGTCAGGTTTCAATCCTTGTTTTTCTGGAACTCGCGCCCGGACCCCCACTCAAGACCCGCCCACCCGAACTTATACTTGTTTCAATCCTTGTTTTTCTGGAACTCGCGCCCGGACCCAGAAGGCAACATGAAGGGCCTCCAGAGGATCATGAAGTTTCAATCCTTGTTTTTCTGGAACTCGCGCCCGGACAGGCGAGAGAGATCTTGAAAGACGGTGATCCGATGTTTCAATCCTTGTTTTTCTGGAACTCGCGCCCGGACGGACGTTCTGATTCGGGACGACGTGAAATCGGTACGGTTTCAATCCTTGTTTTTCTGGAACTCGCGCCCGGACTCCCAGTTGATCTTCAGTGAGGCCGGGCAGACTATGTTTCAATCCTTGTTTTTCTGGAACTCGCGCCCGGACTTTATGGCCGCCTTCGCAGATTCGTCGAAATATAGAGTGTTTCAATCCTTGTTTTTCTGGAACTCGCGCCCGGACCTTGATTTCACCGAGCTTCGATGACATCAGCTTCGGTTTCAATCCTTGTTTTTCTGGAACTCGCGCCCGGACCATCTCCCTCGATCCCGTTCATGGCCGCGCCCATGTGTTTCAATCCTTGTTTTTCTGGAACTCGCGCCCGGACCTAAAGGAGGTATTCTCTCAGACCCTCCAGAACGTCGTTTCAATCCTTGTTTTTCTGGAACTCGCGCCCGGACCTCTTCGCGTTCCGAGTAGGCTTCGACCTTCAGCTGTTTCAATCCTTGTTTTTCTGGAACTCGCGCCCGGACATTTTCGAGGGCGTTGATCTGGCTGCCCAGAATATGTTTCAATCCTTGTTTTTCTGGAACTCGCGCCCGGACGTTATCGCCTCCTACGAGCAGATCAGTGATATCGTGTTTCAATCCTTGTTTTTCTGGAACTCGCGCCCGGACAGCGGCCGATTTTCGTCCTTTTCCCTGTTTCTGGGTGTCAAACCGGCCTTTTCGGACCCTCCCTCCGGCATGAGTGGAATTTATTGAATCCCTTATAAATTCATTCCTGCCGGGAGGCTTTGGGCCTATACTAAGACCCACTCATAAGAAGAGATAGGCCGTTTCTACCTCAACCTCGATACCGCCCCAAACCCTCTCGAAACTGACTTCCCGAGGCCCATAAGCTCCGGGATCTCGAAGTTCGCCATGAACTCGCCCCGGATCCCCGTCACCTTATCGTCTTTGAGCCGACAGATCTCCTCCGTCGTCCCTCCCACCTCCAGCCTTATATGCTCTTTGGCGACGTACCCCAGCCCCTTGGAGGCCGAAAGGAGGTTTCCGACGAGGATGCTCCGGAGGAGGTCCCGCCTCTCCTCCCGCGAAGCCTTTCGATATCTATCGTAGTTCTTCTGGTTGAGGGCGAGCCAGGGAGTGGCAAACCGATAGCTCTGGATCGTCGAAGAGCAGCCGAACTCCTCGCTTTTGAGGATCACGCCCCGCTCCATGACGGAGTAGACAGACTCGCCGAGCTTGATCTCGTCGAACTTGTCGTAGATCTCCTTCAGGACCTCCGCCCCCTCGTTGATCCCCAGGATGAGGGGGCCATCCCTCAGCATCTTGTACTGGATGAGGGGGTATCGATAGATCAGCTTATCCGTCACGTGCTGGTGGAGGAGGGCGTGCTCGTTGAAGCTGGTGGCAAAGAAGCCGCGGAGCTTCGTCCCGTCGCCTCGCATGGGGGCGTCGGATTGGAGGGTGAGGCGGAGGATTTTGAGGATCATAATCCTTCCTCTGAAAAAATTATGCAACCTCCAAGCGGCTCTTTTGTGTCAACGTCTAGACCGACTCCATCCTTGTCGTAATATCTCTTATCCAATATCCGGAAATTTCCAATTTTATAAACAGTCAAATCATCAGGTCGAACTTGCATCCATGGATGAAATTGAACATTAACCGAGTTCGCTGCGATACGTTTTCTCAAGGATTTTATCGTATAGCGTCGTTCCCATCTATCGGTTATGTCCATGGCTTCCCGAAGTTTAATTTCAAGTTCGGGATCTAATGAAGGTATTATAAATTGTTCCTGATAACCACCATCTCTTAGTAATTTTTTTATATCAACTGCGACTTCTTTGCCGTTATCATTGTATACATGGGAATAAAGGGCATAAGCATTTACTATTTTCATGGATTGCCCAATTCTTTCACGTATAAGATCGAAATATTTCATACCCAATTTATAAAAATGCTCTTCCCGTATGTTGAGTCCTATTTCTCTCAAGCTGAAGGCTGTTGATTCCAATTTTATATCGTCGTAAATCATTTGAGAGAAAGCTCTCCCCTTATCGGATTCTAGATGAATTATTTCAACATGGCCCGATTCCTTCAATCCATTGCGATTGCATCTTCCGCTAACCTGAAAAATAGAATCCATTGGAGCCCAATCTCTCAAGACGTATTCTATGTCGATATCTACTCCTGCTTCGATACACTGGGTGGTCACAATCAACGGTTTCTCATTCCGTTTGATGGAATCTTTTATTCCTAATATGCGCTCATTTCTTTGAGATGGGGCAACTAGTGAGGAGAGATAAAACATCGGTCGTGAGTTATCCAATATTTTTCTTGCTTCTTTATATACCAATTTGCTGCACTCTCTTGTATTGAGTACGATCATCATTGATTTATCTGCATGTGTGTCCAGAATACTTGGCAATCTCTCCAGAAATTCTCCAAAGCACTCCTTCTCTGGTTCAATATGCAATTCTACTCTCTTGAGCCCTGTAAAATAATCCTCATGATTCGGGACTTGCTCTTTTGCACCGGGTACAAACCCTGGCTGGGTTGCTGACATCAGTAAAATATGAGTATTCCCGACGTCTGTTAATTTTTTAAAGAATTTTTCGAAGGGCACCCACAGTTCCGAAGGCAACGCTTGAACTTCATCAAACACGATGATAGAGTTAAATAGGTTATGAAATCGCATAATATGTTTTGGTTTAAAAGAAAATAATGAATAGAGCAATTGGTCGTAGGTTGTAATAATAATCTCTGCATTCCATATATTCAAGAAAAAATCTATTGAGTTCTTGCTTCGTTCTAAATCATCGACCCCATCTCTATATCTGAAATCCGAAATCGAATAGCTGGGAAAATATAGCCTTTCTTCATGCTGTTTATATATATTACCCAGGAATTTTTTATATTCCGCGTCAGTCTGCTCGATGATAGAGAGAAAAGGAAGAGATACAATTATTTTCGGAGTGAAATGATTATATAGGTTAATAATATTTCTAAGCTTAAATGCCCAGGAAGCTGAAAGCAAGGTTTTACCTAAACCTGTTGGCAGAGTAATCGAATGGATTCTCTCTTCTGAGGGAATCGAATAAATCCCAGATATCGTTTCTTTGTAGGCTTTATTTCGATCATCATTTATCTTTTTATTGTCGCTAATCGTATTAATATAAGTATCGACTATATCTTCCATGATAACCATAGGTTCTCTCTCATACTGACACGGGTTGTCTGAGGCTAAATAGGCTTTATCGGCTTCTAGGAGAATAGAATACATGAACAGGGCTAATATCCGATGTTCTATCTGAGTATCTAACCATTTATCCTTGTCGTATCCCTTTGGAGCTCTTTTATATTCTCTGCCAAATTTTCTAAGTTTGCTTGAGATTTCATCGACATGATTGATATTAAAATCCTTGTAAGAATAAAAGTCTATATTATCGAACTTGTATTCAAAAATTTCGGGACAAATGTTTTCGATTTGCTTCTGTAGTAGCTTATAATTCTGTTCGGTACTCTTGAGAATCTCATCAATGCTTTTATACGATGTATGATGTCCCTCGATAGCCAGAAAAACTGCAAAAGGCAAGAAAGACTTCCAATGAGATTCCAATTGCTCATTTGAAATCCACTTATCTATTACATAATAACCAAAGAATGCTGAAACGAGCGCGTGAGACTTATCTTTAATATCGCCGCGATATTCTCTACCCTCTGATTCACTTTTTATATAATCTTGAAAGAATATTGTACTTTTGCCAAAGTCATGACATGCTGCTACTGAGATGCAGATGTCTTCTATTTGCTGTTTTGATAGTCCGCTAAATTTTAAGGACTTTAAAGATATTAGATATTTAGTTACGTGTATAACCTGATCTAAATGATCCCACAGAGCTAGTGTCTTAGGAGACGATTTATCAGATGAATGAGATATTAAATTGTGATCCATGCTTCCGCCCTTTCAAAGGAATGAAATTATTTTATTTTCAAATTCGTAAATATTTCCTGTCATCCTCAACGGTAATGGTTTTGAACGCATGTTCAATAGATAACGTTTATATGTGAACGTTCTATCCGGAGTGCTAAGATGTGGAGCGATAACCTCTACAACATGCTTATCTTCTGCTTCATTCTGCCAATCCAACGATAAGGACCCAAAAGCCTTGTCTGTCACAGTGGATACATCATATTGCCCAGGATCCAGCGGCTTGCCGACTCCTTCAGATATGTAATCCAATTCTGCCAAAAATCCTGATAATCCCATGCAAGGAGTATATACGAACCTCTTCGTCCTGATTCGTGATACGAGTTCGCCCATATTATCATTTAAGTTAATATAAACTATATATGACGGGCATCTTAGGAGTTCTTGAGGTGTGGGATACGGCGTATTCGAATCTGGAATTATCTTCAATTCACTAAGCTTCTTATTTTTTTTAGATTTTTTGACGGAATAATTAATTCTTCCAGCTCCATCTTTTCGGAGGTTCGTTACATGTGTAATAGTTTTTAGGGGCTTCTCTATTTCTACGGCAACTTTTAAGTTATCCTCATTTAATATTAGTGGCACTTCCACCTTTCGGACGCCGAGTATTGCGCCAAGGAGGCCTGCAAGTGCAGTCCTCGGTGGAAACGGATATGATAAAGATGAGACGTTGCTGTAAGGCTTTCTAAAATGACCATATTTGGCATGGTACCTAAAAGAAAGTATTGAGATGCTATTCATAACGATCAACTCGTCATTTCAAGTCGATCAATATCTAAGTCCAATAATTTGAAACTTTGTTTGTTGGCCATCGCTTTCAACTGGTGGATAAGATCGGTACAATATATATCCCTGAATTCTGGTGAAACACAATACTCAATTCGTTCTATCTTATCTCTAGCAATCTCAATGGATTTGATTAATTTTGTGAAATCAAGATTGTAGTCCCCGATTTTTCTTATATTTATTTCTTCTTTTATCGCTTCTGTGGGATTCAATTTGATCTTTTCCTCTAGCGCACCAATATGGTACTCTGTTGGAACATATTTCTCTTCACCATTTTCTACTAATTTTATCGTCTCTTTAAATACGATATTCAGAAGCATTCTTGGCTGTTGATCACGTTTTGTTCGGGTATGAGCAGAAGTTGCCTCTCTGATACCCTTCCAAAGAGCAACTTTGAATTTAAGGAAATCCTCATCGCTAAGCCCAGTGGTCATCGCCGCATTCTCATTTGCGATGCCATGGAATGCGATGAGCCCATAAGGAATTGCGTAATATGTGGTAAAGGTCCCCATTCTCTGTTCCGACTCGTCAGCTTCTCCTTTGGACCTGAAAATACTTGTTCCATGGAAGCTTACTTCCTCCACTTTATGGAGCGTTTCGCCGAAATTGATCTGTATTGGGCCAGTGACTTTGCTGGTCTCCCCCCAATCCCTAGGAGCACTTTTGAATGCTAGAGGACTCCCGAACATTCTCAGATCTATGAACCGATCCAGCAGGGAATCCATAAGCTCTTTGCCTTCTAACTCTTCTTTTTCAAGGCTATCTTTAACTCTATCAGTAAGATTTACAGTTTTTGACCCCAGTTTTGTAACCAGAATACAATTTTCTCCCTCAGTTTGTATAAGATAGTCTCTTATGAATCTCTTTAAACGAACATCCGTAACATAGCAATGCTTAGTAACATCGTCGATACGCGGCCTGTTTTCATCCGGATCGCCGTTTGGATTGCCATTTTTAATATCATATATAAAAAGAAACTCATTTCTATTTTTCATATGTACCCTTCCACCTACATTCAAATCATTTTCGTTCGCCATTTTAATCACTTCCTTCGTATGATTCAAATTTGCTCTTGCTCGGCAAGTAATATCCGGATAAGCTCTGACCAATGCACAAATAGAATGCGATTTCTTTCCTGCTCATATCCCAGTTCTCGATATCCGCACCGAGTGCACCAATTGCCTCAGCGACACCCTTCATCTCATCAGACCACGCATTCTTGGCAACACTATAATTGTCAAGTTTGCTCTTTGTCTTTACAAATATATCCATCAGATCATGTTGGCTCAACTGTAGGCCTTTGAGCCATTTAATAGCATTAATTGATATCCGTTTTGCCATTTGAATGCTAACCAATTTGCCAAGAAGTAATCCCACTAAAAACGCATACTCTTTCTCTTTTGTATTTATGCCTTTAGATTCGTCACTCAAGAATGTATTTAGTGGCTTTAATCCTTCATGATTTTCTAGATATTTACTAACGTAGCTTTTTCCTTGCTCCATCTCTATCACACCCACTTTCTCCAAGAAAAATATCAGACACATCATTTTAGAAATATTCGTTCTTATTGAATATACTTGATGTGCTATGTTCGTCTCTGTACCCCTCGGACTGGCTACCGAGGTCTTATCAGACATTGCACCAAGAAAATCATATGATAACTTAGATGAGAATTCAGCGATAATATCTTTTATAGGATAATTCTTGTTTAGGAAAATAGAGTTTAAAATATTTAAACTATCTACATACGATGCTTTATATGGAGCCCTCTTTCCTTTGCTCAAAGGCTCCTTATATTTTGGCATGCCGAATATGTCTCGTATTAGTCCTAGACTACCATCTATTTGTTGCTTACCTTGATCAAGTTTCCATGGATGATCGATGGGGAGCGATCCGAATAGATCGTTTGTTTCATCTATAGCAATGGCTATTTGAGAGAGTCTAGAAGGAAGCACGTCAGGAATTATTTTCCGTATATTTTCAATATTTTGACCTGACACATCACCTATCACAAATGTAACCGTTGATATGCTTTTAATTTGAGACAAATCCTTTATTATGTTTCTCTCCGCAGCTTGTCCCTCAGGTATTTCTTTCTTATAACGCCTTAATGCATCTATGACGATTTCAAGACCTTCATTTCTATTATCGCTTTTAACTAAGTGGGGAATTATCAGAGTTTTGTGGCCTGAAATATCTTGCCTAAGCTCTGAATCTCTATTGAACACGTGAAACTTAGCTGCATAAAGTGCTTCTGCGCATGAAGCACATATCGGGAAAGCCTTACAGGAATTATCTTTATCTACTCCCGGAAAAAATACAGGTTTATCAACATTAGATATATTTATACCGACACCACTAAGTACATTCGGAAATAAATCCCCACCCATATTGCAAAGACTGCATTTGGCTTCACATGAATTCAAGAATTTTGCATCTTTTGTTTGATATTCGTTTGGTTTATTGTGCCATGCAATTTCCAAAACTTCATCGATATCTGCATTATATTTCCCCTCAATCTTAATCGAAAAAACTTTTATATTTTTGGTTTTCATTGCCCATGTTATTGTATCATAAAATGTTTTCTTTTCTATTTCGCCACTTTCTTTTAATTCCCCGATTTCTATACTGCCTGAAAGAAATATCTTGGCAATTTTCTGCAACCATTCTGCATCATTGTGCTTTGAATCTTCTATATACTTCTCTACAGTTCTTTTTAGCTTTGCGTCACCAATAATTTTTTTATTTTTCTCTTCCCTTTTCCATGTTGGAGTTGCGTATATTCCCCTTGGTGACGTCTTTAAAAATAGATATTTCCAACTGTCATCTGATACGTTTTCTTCGATAAATTGTACATTTCCATAAGAATCAAGCGAAAAGATGCCTATTGTTTCATTATCTATGGGCTCGAATTGCAGTTTTGCGTAAGTTCCATTAATTATAGCTTTTTTCCGTTGTTCTGTAAAAGCCTCCACAGATTCTAAGGCACTTGGTTCGAATTCATCAACAAGTACGTCGATCATCTTTAGAATACCCAAGTTTCTCATAGCATCGAGCATCGAATCATTCCTTCGACCTAGTCGAGTTTAGTTTCTTGTGCATACGTTCCTATACGTGCAGTCCACGCACCTCGCCTTCTGCTTCGTCCCGTCGGGATAATATCCCCTCTGAATTATCATAAGTATCTCGCGTACCATCTGCTCTGCTCTCTTATAATCTTTATCCCCGAGGTTTACCTCCTCCACATGATGATTGCTTCTGGTGTAGCATACAAAGCCCCGGTTTACCTCGACGCCGTAATGCTCCGCTATGAGAAGGCCGTAGAGGGCCGCCTGGTACTTGTGGGTCCTGTACACGGTCTTCTTCCACTCCGCGAACTTGTAGTCCATCGGCGCAGCCGTTCCGTCCTCCAGGAATAGGACCTCGTCCACCTCCCCCTTGAGGTGATGCCTCCGGGAGGTGAGGTAGATGGATATCTCCTTTCTCGTGCATTTGAGCCTCTTTCGGACGTAGTCCCGGTTCACCTTCTCGCGGCTCTCGTGGAGCTCCCTCCCCTTCAGCACCTTGTAGCGCCGCTCCTGATGCTCGGGTATCATCAGGCACCGCTCGAAGAATATGAAACGGGGGCAGAAGAGGTACTCCAGGGCGTCGGAGACGGTGATGAAGACCTCCTCCGCCTCCCCCTCTCCCTTCCCTTCCGGGGCTGGCGAGAGATCTACCTTGGGCTCCATCCAACCCTCAGAAGATCTTGGTGGTGGTGATCCCGGCCACCAGATCTCGGTCGAACCCCTCGCCGATCAGCTTGATCTTCTCGAAGCAGTCCTCGCAGATGGGAAAGACGTAGACCGAGTCCGACCCCTCGATGATCGCCTCGCACTCCAGGGCCAGGGAGTCGGCCTCGTTCCGATTGAGGTCGCCGAGAAAGGCGCTCTTCTGGACCCGGAAAAGGCCGTAGCCCTTGCAGATCCTCGCCACCCGACTCCGGATCTTGTCGTCGGTAATATCGTAGATCGTCCATACCAGCATTAGAGACTCCTGCCTTCAAGACTCCTGCCTTCTACTCCGTCTCATTCTTCTTCCGCGTCCAGGACGTTCACATCGAAGTCCTCCGGAAGCTCGGTTCCGGGCCGGATCAGAGAGTTGGCGATCCTGTGGCACTCCATAGTGATGGTGTTTCTCACCTTCACGTTCCGCCCCCGGTAGGAGATCGGCTCATCCAGGGCGGCGTTCACCGCCTCGATGAGGGCCGCCTTTCCGTCCTTGGATAGGCCTATTCCCTGCTCCAGCGGCTCGAAGAACTCGTCTTTGATCATCCGCCGGGTGAAGAGGTGGACGACGGCCTCATCGATGTAGGTCCGAAAGATCTCGATGACGTCGAAGACTAGGGACTTCTTGTTGTAAGAGTCGGTATGGAGAAATCCCACGTAAGGGTCCAGCCCCGCTATGATGCACCCCTTCTCCACCAGCGAGTAGAGAACTCCGTACCCGTAGTTGAGCATGGCGTTGAACTCGTCTTTGGCGGGGCTTCTGCTCCTTCCAGTAAAACGATACCTTTCGGGCATTATCGATGAGATGGCCCCAAAGTAGGCCCGAGAGGCCATCCCCTCCAGCCCGAGGATCTCCTGCCTCCGGAAATCTATAGTTCCCCGGAGCCGCTTCAGCTCCTCGCGGGACCGCTCGATCTCCTGGATGTAGCTTCCGAGATCGTCCCCCTTCTCCGGCCTCGCCTTCTTCAGCCGATTCAAAAGGGCGATCTGATCATCGAGCTTCTTTAAGCCCCACCCCTTGGCCAGGTTCAGACCATCAGCGGTGTCATAGATCTCCAGCTGCATTCTCCGGATAAGGGTGGTGCTCCCCAGCTTCGGATGCCAGACCCTCCCATAAGGGTCTCCATGGGCGTCGAGAAAGACTATATCTATGTTGTTCTCCACCGCCATCTTAATGGCATCGGTCGTTATGTATGCAGCTGTGGTGATCAGGATGCTGTTGATTTTGTTCGCTGATACCTCGAAGCTTTTATCGTCCTTCTTTACCAAAAAACAGCTCCCGCTTTTTCTTAGATAAGATCCATATGTATTGATCACAAGCTGCATCTTATTTATCACAACCTTGATATCTGAGATGGTCGTTAAAATTTAAGCATTTTGGTATATGCTCCTGAAAATGATCCACCGACGAGGGAAGTCGAACAGGTTGATCCTTACAGTCTCCCGAAATAGCCGACTTGTCCTACCCGCAACGCTCTCCCTACTCCAGGATTGCATGGTTCAGAAAAAAAAACGCTCCATATTCCCAGCAAAGCACCAGGCCGCCCTTTCGAAGAACCTGAGCCTCCCAGGCCATCTTCTGCCACGCCCATCTTCCCCAATCCTCCAAGTCAGTCGAATGATAACCTGCTTATATCTAAGAGGCGTTTGATCTACTATGGACATCGTACTCCGCGATCGGTTCACCGCATTATGGCAGAAGTACTTCCCGGGGGCGGAGCTTCCCATAGCCCTGGAGCTGAGGGAGATATCCCCCGATGTAGAGAAGGTCCCGCCGCCGGAGGGGTGGAGCTGCCTCATCTGCCAGATCAACCGGGTCAGGAAGGGGACGCCCCTCGTCTTCGATGCGAGTTCGATCTCCTGCCCCGGCGGGCTGATGTATGCGGGCTATTCAACAAAGCGCCCCCCCGAGTTCTGATACTTCCTCTCGTACGGCAAGCCCGGCGTCCTCGAAGGGGAGAGGTACAAAATGACCCCGGAGATCGTCGACGCCTGGGAGAAGACTATCCCCGAGTTCTCCTCGGCGGG
>Ga0209510_1003838_pt1 | contig 13753 bp, 16 predicted proteins | sample BiotimSIPDNA_FD_185749 | JGI IMG/M metagenome (GOLD analysis project Ga0209510, IMG submission 185749) | Anaerobic biogas reactor microbial communites from Washington, USA - Biogas_R1 time_0 SIP DNA (SPAdes) (version 2) | ecosystem: Engineered > Bioreactor > Anaerobic > Unclassified | place... | reverse complement strand
AAAATTGATAAAGATTCACAACAGTTAGCAGAAGCCATTTATCAGGGATCAAATATTATAATCTCCACCCTGCAGAAATTCCCCTTTGTTCTTGAAAAAATTGCTGAAATGGAAAAAGCTAAAGGGGATCGGAGTAAAAAGAAATATGCTGTTATCGTTGATGAAGCACATAGTTCACAAGGTGGTGAAGCTGCAAAAAAGCTTAGAGAAGTACTCGCAGCAAAAAATCTTGAAGAAGCTATAGAACTTGAATCTGAAGAAGAAACAGAAGATTACGAAGATCAGATTAGAAAATCAATGATAGCACGTGGGCACCACGAGAATCTTTCATTTTTCGCATTTACTGCTACACCGAAACCAAAGACTCTTGAAGTATTCGGGATACAAAATTCTCAAGGTAAATTCGAGCCATTTCACCTGTATTCTATGAGACAGGCAATTGAAGAAAACTTCATTCTTGACGTTCTTAAAAATTACACCACCTATAAAACTTTCTTCAAACTCAACAAAGCAATCGAAGATGACCCTAATTTAAACAAGAAAAAAGCGAAAATCGCCATTGGCAGATATCTTTCCTTTCACCCCCATAATATCAGCCAAAAAACTGAAATCATGGTGGAGCATTTCAGGCAGGTTGTAAAAAGAAAAATTGGTGGTCGTGCAAAAGCAATGGTTGTTACAGGTTCCCGACTCCATGCAGTACGGTATAAACTCGAATTTGACCGTTACATAAAAGAGAAGGGTTATTCAGATATACGCACTCTCGTTGCTTTTTCAGGTGTAGTAAAAGACGATGGTTCAGAATACAAAGAATCAATCATGAACGGTTTTGGAGAAAAAGAACTTCCCAAGAAATTCGATACTGATGAATACCACCTCCTTTTAGTTGCTGATAAATATCAGACTGGATATGATCAGCCCCTGCTTCATACTATGTATGTAGATAAAGTATTATCAGGTATTAAAGCTGTTCAGACATTATCACGTTTAAATCGTATCTGTGCAGGGAAAGAAGATACATTTATTCTCGATTTTGTTAATGAAGAAGAAACCATTATTGAAGCGTTTCAGGATTATTTCCAAAAAACAATTCTTGAAAAAGAGACAGATCCGAACCATCTTTATGATCTACGTGCTATTATAGAAAAATCACAGGTAATATGGCAGACTGAAGTTGATAATTTTGCAAAAGTGTTTTTTCAGCAAAATTACAATCCGAAAAATCAGTCAAAACTTTATGCCTATATAGATCCAGCATTAGAGAGATTTCTTCAATTACCAAAAGAAAAGAGTGAAGGTGAATTATCTCAAGAAGATATCCGTGGTGCAATGGTATCATTCACCCGTCTTTACGGCTATCTCACACAGATAATGCCATTCTATGATTCAGAACTTGAAAAGCTTTACCCGTATCTTCGTTTATTCTTGAGTAAATTGCCCAAGGGTACCATTGATCCACGTCTTATATTAGACGATAAGGTCACCCTCGAGTATTACAGAATCGAGAAATTAGGTCAGAAAGATCTATCTCTCGTAAAAGAAGATTCTGAACTTGCAGGCATTACAGAAGCAGGTATAAAGAGAAAAACAGAAGAAGATAAAGCCCCTTTATCTGAAATCATAAAACTGATCAATGATCGATTAGGAACCGACTTCGAAGAAGCAGATCGCCTTGTCTTTGAACAGGTCGTTGAAGATTGTGTTGCTGATGAACAGTTAAAACAGCAGGCACAAGCCAATAGTTTTGAGAACTTTAAATTCCCGTTTAAAGACGTATATCAGGATAAAGTAATCGACCGAATGGAACAGAATACTGAGATCTGTAACCGAATGATTGCAGGTGGAGAAGTTGCAGATGTGATTTTTAATTGGGTTATGAAGGAAGTTTACAGCAGGTTGAAGGAAGTACAAAAAACTTAAAAATGAATATTCATTTGAATTTCAAGTGGACAAATTAATATGATTGAAGAGAAATTGATACCTCAATGTGAAATTGTGCTTGAAACATTAGAGGACGTATTTAGAGTATTTCAACCATCACATGAATATTGGGCTTCATACCATACGCATGCATGGGTTTTTAGGGGACATGCAATAGAAAATTGGCAACTTGTCCCTACAATTTTTAGGAATGATGTTCGTGAAAGGTTCGGATTAGTTTCGCCCTATGGGATCAGATTGGAACCTTTTATTCTTTCTGAAATTGAGTTATTACGAGATTTTACTCTCTTTTGTGATAGTGTAGGGTTACAAATTCCTGAACAAGCATATTCATATTTAATGAATGCAAATAAGTCGGAATTAAATGCATTTATCAGATTTACAGGCAAAACTGCTAAATTTACGTGGGTTGAGTAATATTATATGTCTACGATGGAATAATTAAGGGCATGTTATTTTGAAATTTCTGAAGAAGATGCGAATGAACTCGAAAAATTAATATCTCAATTAGGTGTATTAGAACTGCAAAATGAAATAATATTCTCACACCCCCATCGCCTTCTTCACTTTCAAAATGGTGCAAAGCGACACCGAGTGAATCCTTGCAATCTTTCTCAAAGAGATATTATGCTCAAGATCTTTCACTACACCCCTGTATTTTTTAAGCAGCATATCATTACTAATCACACTTCCTTTCTTTCTTCCTAATGTGACCCCGTTCTTTTTTGCCTTCTCAAGCCCACTCTTTATACGGGTGATAAGCGTTTCTCGTTCAAGCCGTGCAAATTCAGCCAATATATGGAGACAAGCACCGAGACAATAGGCGATCTGTTGCCGTTGGAATCGATAGTCTGCAGGTTCATGGTCTGAATATGGATATTGATACCAAGACCATTCATTTATATTTATGGCCACGGACTTATCGGATTTTATGTGCCTGGTACCGGGTATTTCACCTGTCTTCACGATCTGTCTGTCCGGAAACATGGCATTTATTACAGACGACACCGGAGCAGTTGCCGCGAAATTCTCATACACGCCATTTGGGGAAGTGATCGACAGAGTGATTGCCCGGCGGCCCGCCTGCAATATTCCGATCGGTTTTGCCGGAGCATTCGGAGTTCTGACGGAACCCAATGGATTATATTACATGAACGCCAGGTATTACGATCCTGCAATCGGACGCTTTCTCTCCGAAGATCCATTGGGCCCTGGTGGTGGAGATTTGACACTTTATTCTTATGCGGGAAGTAATCCGGTGGTGTTTGTGAATCCGAGCGGGTTGTGTAGAGTAAGTGGTGAAGCATATATTGCAAAACGACCATTAGAAGACAAACCATGGTTGGGATTTGCTTCAGATAATCCAATAGATAACTTTTTCAATACAGAAGTATCACACGAACAGCTCTTTTTTCCTGATGGAACAAATATCGGTTTCTTTAATGATAATAACGTACGAGCAGATAAACCTTCTCTTTTGAATACATATCGAACTAGAGAAGGTGGCTATGATCCTAAAATCATGCAAGAGGCTGTTCAAATGACAACTCCTCAAAATTACAGGCTTCTTCTTACTCCGAAATACAATTGCCAAGATTATATGGATGCTGTTAGAGAAAATTATTACAGGATAATAGGAAGGAATATTCCTACGATAACTGAGAATTGAGCATCCCGGGCTTTGGACAGCAGCTCCTGAATACCCTGACGGTCTTCGTTTAACCTGAATCGTACTAATCAGTATAAATCATCTTAGCTGCAATCGTATTATTCTGTGCTTCCCGTTTGTCTGTAAATAGATTCCTGAGGAGACCTTCGAATTTGACATAGATGAAGCTTCAGTAAAACCAATTACTCTTCCCCTGAAATCGAAAATCTTTGGTAAGTCTTCTCTTTTTCTTGAGACTATCACAGGTCTTCCCTGTGACCTCTTTCCGACTCCAGTCACCAGGTTTACCGATTCCCACCTTAACTGTGCTGGATTTTTACCGTTCTCAATGTCCGATCCTGTTGATGGCCATTGAAGACTGCCGTAAAAAGCAGGTTTATTATGGAGGTAATAGGAAACAGGTAAAACATGGTCCTCGATACCATCATTCCAGACCATTTCTCCATTTACTTTTTCACCATGTCTTACTGTGCCTGCTGAACTGCCGTCATCAATCCAATTTGTAATCGTATTCCCCACCAGATTCTGGAAATGGGAGTGGTCGTAAAGATACACTCCCGGCCCCTTTACAACATTTCTCAGAAAAGTGTTCCCCGGCCCCATCGGTCCCCAGTAGTCTCCGATACCAATCTCCGTGACCACATTTCCCTCAAAAAGGTTCATCCGTGCATAATGACCGTGAAGAGAGATGTCGGGTGGATCCCACCCTTCGTTGAGATTGGTTTCTCCCTCACCCTGAACCGGATTAATCGAGTAGTTATACCCGAATACACATCCGATTGCTCCAGCCTGCACTAACATCGCATGTCTCAGAGAATCAAAGATACTGTTTTCACAAAGCCCGTCTGTTGAGTGAAAACCGAACTCAACTCCATAACCTGCTCCACCATCTCCATAAGAAAAGGAGCGGTGAAAATAGCTGTCTCTGAATTCACATCCAATAGTCGTATTATTTGTTATATGCGATTTTTGCGTATGATAGCTTTCGATATTTCTTATCCAGCAATAGGCCGCGTTTTTGAACTGAAAAGTATTGTTTCCGCCCTGAAGTCTTTCGATATAAAAATTCTCAAACCCCACCCCTCTTACAAAACCCTGTGGTCGGATCTGTGGATTCAGGTTGGATATGACATCAAAATGCAGTGGAGTGCGAAATGTCACACTGTTACGATCCACTCCAACTACTTCAAAGAGCTGACCTACAGCGTTTTCAGCCCATGATTGTATCCAGTTCGGATCAGTGTACATCAAAGCAGAATCGTTTGTCTGCTGAATCTCTGCAAAAGCACCAACCGTAAATTTACTTCCATCCTCTACAGTAACCGTCTTTGAGCCCTTTGTATACCCGCCCAGAAGATTCTGCCACTGACCTCTTTTGTAGGTTATTACATCGAAACACAATCCGCTGCTATCATGAAGCAGTTTCGTTTTATCGTACCCATCCCCCCGTATCACTACGTTATCTTTGCCGATAGTGATCGTGCCGCAGAAATAATAGCTGCCGGCAGGAAAATAAACAACCCCTCCTCCTGAAGGAACCGCCTCTATTGCCCGGGTTATTGCATCTTTACAGTCAGCTTTCCCTGAAGAATCAGCTCCGAAATCGATTACATTGATTATGTCATCAGATGGAACCGTTATTCCTCCTGGCACCCCTGGATCCCAGACTGTTATACGGTCAGAAGTTAAAATATCCGCTGAAATGCAGTACACAACTATCAGGGTGATAAATATAGACATGGATCGTTTCATAGAGTTACCTTCTTTAGGTATTGTGCTGATCGGAGGAGACAAATTAGTTTGAATTCATTAAAATAATAGATTAGGCAGTTGAAAATTAACGATTAAAACGGCATTAGCCTTGGTTTAAGATGGTCCGCCCCCCTACCCTAAAATAACGTTACTTCCCACCCTACCAATTTGAACCCTGTCATTGAATCGCGATCGAAGATATTCCACCGCTTTCTCTCCAGTACAATGACAGGGAACGATCCGATTTACATTGCGATCATGTAAATATGCACAGGTGTTTTCCATTCGCTCAGATGAAGCATTAAGCAGATGAAATCCTCCAATAATAGAATGAACAGGAGTTTGGCCGGTCAGTGATGAAATATACTGGAGAGTGTTAACCAGCCCAGAATGACAACACCCGGTAAGTACACATAATCCCCTTGATGTTTGTACCCATACCGCAAGATCATCGCTGACTGGATCAGGTTTTACCCCTTCAAGGTCATTAAAGAAATTACCCCCGGTATCCTCAAAATCAGTTACCCGAGGAATTGGTCCGGTAATTCCGATATCATCCGCCAGCATTAATGGTCTATCGACCCAATGAATATTGTCCCAAACTTTGTGGAGCGCTTCTGATGATTTCCTGGTGATTCCAATTGGCTTCATTCTGCCATCAGGTTGACGGCTGTATCGAGGAATAAAAACACCTGAATTGCAGTAGATAGCGATCGATGAATTCCTGACTATTACTGGCTCGACACCTCCTGTGTGATCATAATGTCCATGCGAAAGAATGAGTGTGTCTGCTGATGCCAAATCGATTCCAAGCCGTTTAGTATTATGAATGAGAATGTCGCTCTGGCCTGTATCGAAAAGAATTCTTCTGTCATCGGCCTCTACCCAGATTGATAAACCATGCTCAGATTTCAACTCTGAAGTATCTGACACATTGTCTACAATTATTGTAATGCTAAGATTAGAGATCATGTTCTATGTTTCAACCTGTTCTTAGTCTACTTTCCAGTTATGCATTTTGTAATAAAAAACTGTTTGCCGATTCAATAGCATGTTTCACTATTTCTGTTTGTGGCAGCGCTGAAGATAACTTATCGATATAACTACGCTGTTTGAAAATTTGATATGTCCTTGGGAAATTGATATCGAACACCCAACTGACCTGCAAAAGTTTGAAATCGTTGACAGTTCTCATATCTTTAACATTTGCTATTTTTTTCCCAAGAATGCACTGAACGATTTTTTCCGATATTTCAGGTGTATCTGGAAGCCCCAGGTTAATTGCGTTATTCCGGTTTATTCCTGCATAGTGTTCAGTTACCACCTGAAGAATATTAATCTTATCGGCATCTCTAAGCAATTTAAGAATCAGAAGAAATTTCTGATCATCGCTATGGGGCAAAGAAGCCCGATTATGGTAATACACTACATTTCTGACAAGTTCCTGCTCATCCTTTGATAGCCTGTTGATCACGCCGGTTTGAGACATTACTTCCAGTCCCAATTTTGCATGATCTTCGGATCTTTGGTCTGAATAGGTGTGATACCTCATGTACTGTTCAAAACGACCTATATCATGGAGTGTTGCGACAATTTCTGCCAGACAGTGTTGTTCTGCGTCAAGCTGCAGTGTGTCAGCGATATCCAGTATTTCCCGCACAACATCTTTTGTATGCCTTACCTTTAAACAAATTGCAGTATCGATTCGTTCAACTCCAGTACAGAATTGCTTGATATACATCTCGAACCAGTTTTTGAAATAAAGTAAATCGGCTTCCTGTATCATAATTTCCGTCTACCTCCTTCATGTTCCAGGGGACATGCATTACTAATCTTGCATACAACCACAAATTTTGACTGATGAGCAACTGCCTCTACCGCTTCTGCAAGCGAATGCATTACATTGGATGTATCACCGATGATGACAGTACTCATGGTGTTGGTTTCAGCAATCAATTCTTTGTTAGAAATAATTCTGCAAAACTTATTAATACAGTTATTGAAATCGGTTCTTCCTAGAGGATAATAACTTACTTCAGCTTGTATGTTCATAGTTTAACCTCTCCTATTATAATATCGCCAGATTGCAGTTTGAATGTTTTTGCGACTGAGTCAAAAATCGGGTCAATAACCGGGATCGGCCTGGTGGGATTAAATGAGAAAGCACAGGTGTATATCGTCGGTTTCCCATAAGGTGTAAGAAGATACTTAAGATTTTTTGTGGATAACATGGAGGCTTTATGGTATGGGACTTCGTTCTTTGCTAACCTTCGCTTATTAAGTTTGGATTCGGCATTCAATGTACAAACCATCAGACAACCTCCCGGCTTTTTTAAGCATCGAACAGCTTCCTTGATTGCAATATGTGGCATTTCAATAAACTCTATGGTTGTGATCAAAACTGCGATATCGAACATATTATCGCGCAGCGATAAATGACAAGCATCACATTGAACAAATTCAGCTTTTGGAATTCTTTTACGCAAAGTTCTCTTCAGCATTTCAAATGAAATATCTACACCAACAACAGAAAATCCATGTGCAGAAAAGTATTTGCTCCAGTGCCCTGTTCCGCATCCTATTTCCAACAGCTTTTTCCCTGATATGTTTTTCAAGACTCGGTTTATCGCTCTTTTCTCCACAAGATCGTAGTATCTGCCCATTGAGGTTGTAAACCATTCATCATAAACGGCTGCAGCCTGATTGAAATCAAATCGCGATTGACCTTTCATCAATGGCTCACACTTTTAATGAGAATTATTGTTGCTATACCGACAAACATCAGAGTAAACTGAATAGCACTCGAAATGAAATCGGATTTTCTGTTTAAACCAGGCAGTATGTCTGCCAATGCGATGTACACGAAGCTTGCAGCCGAAAAGGTAAGTACATAAGGTACAAAGCTCTGAAAGGATTTCAGTGCAAAAAAACCGACAACCGCACCAAGAATGGCCGTTGCGCTTGATATTAAATTGTAAATAAATGCTTTTCTTCGGGTATACCCGTAATTTATCAGCAACGCAAAATCACCAATTTCCTGTGGTACTTCGTGGGCAATTACGGCTATTGATGCGGCTATTCCTGCCGGAATTGAAACAATGAATGTGTTGGCAATTACAATTCCATCAATGAAATTATGCAACGCATCTCCAAAGAGAATAATTGGTCCGGCTGCATTATGTACTTCGCAATCAGGCTTGTGACAGTGACGCCATAAAACAAACTTTTCGAGTACGAAAAACACAACAATGCCAGTCAATAAAGTTGTCATAACATTGGCGGGGGAAGCACTCAATGTAATGGCTTTCGGAAGCATGCTGATAAAAGCAGCACCAAGAAGTGTCCCTGCGGCATAGCTGACAAGAGCAGGAATGATCTTCTGCCGAATCGCGGAAGAAACAAGCAGGAAAACAGAAGCAAATAAAACTGATACAACGCTTCCAATTAAAACGAACATCAGGATTAGAAAAAAAATTTTCATCAATGCTCATTCCCTTTAGAATTTGAACAGCGTGTGTCATGATGATTAAAACAAAATCGAATGCTTTTCTCAATAAAGAGAAGTATTGTTCCACTAGAAACATAAATTGACGATGGGCTCCCAGAAATTTCGTTGCTTATGCCTCTGGATCCGATTTTGAGAACTTCATTATTTATCGGATATTTCAAGCCACTAGTCTGAACTTTTGCAACTTCTCCCCATGGAACCATTGAAACAATCGAACCTACAGGACCGTTCAATTTGCACGCATGCGATGAGCTAAGCCCGATCAATAATCCATCTTTCGTTACAAGAGCGACTTTTCCGGCATACTTTACGACAAGGACTATATTGCCAATGGTGTGGTCAATCCTTCCACCAATGCCACCCAAAATTGTCACCTGAGAATACTTGCGTTTCAATGCTTCTTTGATGGCACATTCAGTGTCTGTTAAATTTTTTTCTCGTGGTAATGAAATTTTAGTGATTCCAGCAAATGTCAGTTCTGTCAAAGAATCGATAGAGTCCATGTCACCTATTATAAGATCCGGCTTGATACCAAGTTTACAACAATGCCTGGCACCACCATCGGCTGCAATAATACAGTTACATGATATGCAATCACCTGTATTGTAAGCTAGAATATGCTGAAAATCGAGTTCACCGTTGGCAAAAATGCATGCATTCATACTTTGTCTGACTACCCTTTCTGTGTCTTTAAAAGATATTCTGCAAGTGCCCGATGAAGCGTGCTCACGGCAAGTATGGCACAATGGACATTACCACCAGGTATTTCTCCCAAAGTATCAATCACATCTGCTGGTGACAAGCGTAGGACATCTTTGATTGATTTCTCTTTGGCTAGCCCTGCAGCGGTTGCACCGCATAACCGCGATGAATCGCAACCATCGGTGAAAAATGTAGCCTCTGAGATAATATCATTATCTACAACAATGTACATTTCCATAGAATCACCGCAGATCCCTTCGATATATGCAGCACCGTCAGGATCATTCATTCGTCTCATATTATCTGGTTCGATAAGATTTGATGAATCTTCATGAGTGTCATTAATGTTCGTTGCCATTGTGATCTATTCCTTTTTTAAAACCTTTCTGTTCTGCTGCGCCTACAACACACTCCCATACATTCATTACATCCCTGACAACACCTTCTGAGCTGTATTCAGGCAGAGTCTTTTGCTGTCTTTGGGATGCAGTGACTGCCTTGTCATATCGCAACAGCCCTGCAAATTGCAATCCCAGCGAATCGGTAATTTGTCTGATCTCTTCTGTGATGGATTGGTTTATATCCCATTTATTGATGCAAACCATTGCCGGTATCCCCATTTTTTTTGTCAACATTGCGATTCTTCTCAGGTCATGAACACCTGATACCGTTGGTTCTGTAACGATCAGGGCAAGACTTGCTGCAGTAAGCGATGCAATTACCGGGCATCCAATTCCGGGAGAACCATCTATCAGCACATACTCTGCACCTTTCTCTTGCGCAATCCGTCTGGCTTCTTTTCTAACAAGTGTCACTAATTTTCCGGAGTTCTCTGATGCTATGCCAAGTTTTGCATGAACCATCGGTCCAAAGCGAGTATCGGAGATAAACCATTCTCCGCAAATTTCTTCGTTGAAGTCGATAGCCTGGGAAGGACAAAATCGCACGCACACACCGCATCCTTCACATGCAACAGGATCAATTGTATAAATGATGCCGGGTAATTTGTCCCAGGTTGTTACATCACGCACCGCTTCGAATCGGCACAGCTCGAGACATTTTCCACAGCCAGTACACTTGTCCAGCTTAATAGTTGCCTTGTACCCGCTGCGGAATTCGGTTCGATTTCTAATGACAGGTTTGAGGATCAGATGAAGATCGGCAGCATCAACATCACAATCTGCAAGCACAGCTTTTGTCGCTGCAAACGACGCAAAAGAAGCAGTGATGCTCGTTTTCCCGGTTCCGCCTTTACCACTAATAATAACAATCTCTTTCATGCCATAAGTCGCTTTCGGATGGCTTGCCAAAGTTCTTCGAATCTTTTTTGTACACCCGGAACACCTATCAGAATCAATTCTCCTTTTGAATAGCATTCGGCAATCCTTCGATCATCGGCAATTTGCGCCAAAATCTCTACCTGCCGCTTTTCACAGAAACTTTCCGCGTCCCGGTTCCCATCTTCCGCACGGTTGACAACGACACCATGCGGAATACCAAGTTCTCTGATCATATCGAGTGCCAACCCCAGGTCATTGAGTCCAAACGGTGTTGGCTCAGTAACAAGGACTACAAAATCTGTATCCCTAATCGAAGCGATTACCGGGCAAGAAGTACCCGGCGGAGCATCGATAATATTTACCTCTTTGTTGGGAATCTGCTGAAGAACATCTCTTATAAGTGGAGGACTCATTGCTTCGCCGATATTCATTCGGCCATGTACAAATCCGACTTTCCCTGATTGACCTGCTTCAATTATCCCAATTTCGCGCTCTTGTTCCTGTATCGCATGATTAGGGCAGCCTATCGTACAACCACCACATCCATGGCAGAGCTCTGGAAATACCATAACGATTTTTCCAAGTCTCACTAACGCTTTATATTCACAAAACCTGACACATTCCCCGCAAGCATTGCATTTTGATTCATCTATCACTGGGACTGGAATCGAAGAGGCTTCCTTTTTTGTGATAACCGGTCTGAGAAACAGATGACCATTGGGTTCCTCGACATCACAGTCAAAGTAAACAGTATCATATCCCTGCCCGGCTACGTAAAGAGCGAGATTCGTTGAAATGGTCGTCTTTCCTGTTCCACCCTTACCGCTGGCAACTGCTATTTTCATGAAACATTTTCCTTTCCTCCACTTCCGCGATATCCCCTTTTTCCTCTTCTGTTAGCTTCCTCTGAGCTGATCGCTTCCTGCCAGCCATTATGAGCATCAGGAAAACAATCAAAACGACTCGAATAGGGTTTGATATCCAGCACTGGCGTGCCATCAAGAACATCCACTCCCTCAATGGTCAAGATGGGGCCAGCTCTTTTTATAAGTCGAACTATTGACAATCCGATAGGATTGGGGCGACATGGTGATCGGGTGGCAAACACACCATGCTGTTCATCCACAAGGAATGGCTTTACAAGCATCTTCGCCGCTCCAGCTTTGTGCAGCCAGTAGAGCAGAATTATATGCGAAAAACCTTCAATATCAGTAAGACCTTCTTCATACTCGGGAAATACTTCCACCCTGCCCTTACATTCTTCAGCATAAACCGGTTGAATCGGGGTATCTTCGGCTTTTTTGTGCTCACTTCTTATAAAGCCAATAGGTTTGACATACAGCATACTCATTGAAAGGCCTTCTTTTTAGATGACATAAGAACAGATTGTGAATTGATTTCGCTATATTGTGCATCGCGTATGTTCCTATAAGCATAATCTTTAATCTTAAAAACTGATGCTAACTGTGGGATCCGACGAATCACGCCAGATGGATTCAACAAATCACGCAGAATCGCTGCAACAAGTGGCACACCAATACTGAGCAGCCGCCCTTGTCTTCCGTGAAATATTCCACGCGAAATGTTCCGATATCCGAAACCTGCGTAACAGTTGTCGTTTCTACGTCCAGATCCTGGCCCCAGCCCCAGTGGCCCTGTCCCATCACGTAAAGGCATAAGTATCCTCCTTAATATTGCATCCACGAACTATAAACTCAAAGCACCTTGCGGACAATTCGACAAACAAGCTCCGCATTCTACGCACGATTCATTGATGTGGGCTTTCCCGTTTTTCATCTCAATTGCATCCATCGGGCAAGCTGATTTGCAAGCAGCACAGCCTGTACACTTTTCTTTATCTACTTTTACAGCCATACTTTTGCCTCCTTAATTCTATTTTAAATTATCATCCAGCATTCTAACTGATTTCCTTCATGTCTCGCATTTCGGACTTCCACAGAATGAATCCCTGCCGCAACACGGTGTTTCCCTTCCACAACGTGAACTGGAACTTTGCGTACTTGGATAATTGTTACGGTGGAAACCGGCACCCTTGAAAATCAACCCACCATCCGTACCTACAATTCTCTCAACCGATCCTTTGCAAGTCGGGCATTCGGCCAATGGCGCTTCAGTCATGCTTTGAAATTTTTGAAATACCTTTCCACATGATTTGCATTTGTATTCATAGGTGGGCATAGAAACATTCCTTATCCACGACTCATTGTCTGCCCGCATTTTGGACATTTCTTCTGATTGCAAGGCTGTCCTTGCTGATGTGGTTCACGATGACCACATGCCTGACATACACATTCACCACCAGGCCCCGCTCCTCCGCCACCCATTCTTCCTATTCCTTGTCCGTTAGCCATTTCATAGCTCCATTTTATTTAATCTTGAACCTTCTATTACTCCACTGTTGTTTCGTGATTGATTATCCAGTATGAGAAACGATCCTACAGGATATCCGGTATCACGTCCGACTACAGGGCACTTCACTTGAAAGAGGAAATAAATTTTCTTGTTGGTAATACAGCTTAATGTTTCGAAGTTGCCTTGTCCCTTGGCTATGATGACATCCGCTCCATCAAGAACCTGCCTGAATTCCGGAGAACAATCTTCCAGAACCGTCCCCGGAGCATCAGAACCGTTCGATATGACTCTCACGATCTCAGTGAGCCTTGTCGCATGAGCATCATCTAACGTTGCATCATTAATTACCGGTGCACCTCTGACTGCACAGATTACCTTTTTAAAAGGCATCTCCTCTATCAGAAATCGATCGAACACTATTTCGCCTGCATTATCACATAAAAAGAGAATGCTATCCGCATCATGTATGGATTCCTTAAGGCCTGCCAATGCTACCGAATCAAGGGGAACTTCCTTCGCCTTTTCAAA
>Ga0209510_1003830_pt1 | contig 13772 bp, 9 predicted proteins | sample BiotimSIPDNA_FD_185749 | JGI IMG/M metagenome (GOLD analysis project Ga0209510, IMG submission 185749) | Anaerobic biogas reactor microbial communites from Washington, USA - Biogas_R1 time_0 SIP DNA (SPAdes) (version 2) | ecosystem: Engineered > Bioreactor > Anaerobic > Unclassified | place... | reverse complement strand
CGAAAAGTGTAATCACTGAGTAGAAAAATGCCTTCCCTTGCCAGGAAAGCGAACAATCAAATTGAGACCAATCAATCCGGGAGTAACACTAAACCAACAAAGAAAGGCACTGCAAAAATAACATAAAAATTGTACCATTCAACAGGTAAAGTATCTGATTTGAATATGAAATGAAAAATGCAATATTAGAGAATTAATGGAAATCTATTGTTAGTGATTTAATCTTTCCCATTTCCCAAGGGTGTTTACTAAAACATCCTTGGGAAATAAAAATCATTCATCAGATACGATATAGATATTGATCAAAATATTACAGGAAGATAATTATGAACAAATCACTCATCTTACTAATCTTGGTATCCATATCACTTACAACCTCTGCTCAGATAAGAGTATCGCATGACCCACGTCCGGCAAAAGAAATTGTGTTCCCGGTACTGGATACCACCCTGCTGCGACTACGCTATCAGATGACCTGGGTGCCCGACACCCATAATCTTGATGAAAAACGTGAAAATATATTGATGCTGCAAGTAGGACATACAATTTCAAAGTGGTCTGATTATCATATTTTCCTGGCTGATTCCATCTGGAATGAGATGGCCCGTCAGAAAAAAGCACGCTCGGAAGTGATGAACAAAACATTACCTTTAGAAGTGAATACCATAAAAACCAAGATTTTCAGAAACCAAAATACAGGAAAAACAACAACAATCGATATAATTCCATTCAGCACTTATAAATATGTAGAAGATACTCTCTATCCTGTCTGGCAGTTGATCAGCGGAACAGAGACGGTATGTGGTTATCTCTGTAACATGGCCACCACAACATTTTTTGGTCGGAATTACACAGTCTGGTACACATCTGAAATTCCCGTTGGTCAGGGTCCCTGGAAGCTGGGAGGACTCCCCGGCATGATCCTGAAGGCTGTGGATGACAAGGGACACTACACTTTCGAATGCATTGCCATCGAACAACCCTCCTGGATCGATCCTATCTACAACATTAGCTACAGACCCTTCGATATCCGGAAAGATCAGTTTTTCAGGTTGCAGAAAAGGTATTACGACAACCCTGCCGCACAGGTTGAGAACACGGGCATGATCAAAAGCGAGCTGCCTGCCTCTGCACGCAAAGCACGCCCCTACAACCCCATCGAGCTGGGTGAGTAATTAATCATTGCCACTTGGTTCAAGTGAAACAACGCGAGGAGAGACAAAGCACGGTTAACAGGAAAGCATGATTAGATTCCGATACATACTCCTGCTCTTGCTGATTGCATCCGGCGGGGTGAACGCCCAGACGGTGATCGGCGGCAAGATAGTCGACAAGGAGAACAGAGAGCCGATCAAAGGGGTGGTGATCACCCTTCTCGACGGTGCGGGTGAGATTCTCACCTACGACATCTCCAAACAGGATGGCTCCTTCAACCTCCGGGTGAAGAGCGACCTTGCCCGCCTCACACTCCATGCGCGACTGTTGGGTTACAACGACGAGAAACGGGAGATTGAGAACAGGGAACAGCAGCTCACCATCGCGATGTCGTTCGGGGAGACGGTGCTGCGTGAGGTGGTGGTCAAATCGGATGCGATATGGAACAGGAACGACACCCTGGTCTACAGCGTGGAGGCCTTCCGCAATACCGGCGACAGGAGCATAGGTGACCTGCTCCGCCGACTGCCGGGCGTGGAGGTGAGCGAGAGCGGCGGCATCAAGTACCAGGGTGAGTCGATCAACCGCTTTTATATCGAGGGGCTCGATCTGCTGGAGAACCGCTACGGCATCGCCACCAACAATGTACCGGTAGATGCGGTGCAGAACGTGGAGGTGCTGGAGAACCACCAGCCGCTCAACGCCCTGCGCGACCTGGTGCCGAGCGAAAAGGCAGCCATCAACCTGCGCCTGAAGAAAGAGCGGATGTCGCGCCCGGCAGGCACTGTCACCCTTGGAACGGGTGATGCTGACGGACTGCTCTGGCTGGCCGAAGCGTTTGCCCTCAGCGCGGAGCGGAACAGGCAGTACATCGTCATGTACAAGGGCAACAATGCTGCCATGGATATAGGCCGGGAGCTGACAGAGCAGTCACTCACCGGTGGTGACGCAGCTGATGCGGCCTCCGGCTACTCACCGGTCACGCTCCTCTCGGCAAGATCGTTCAGTCCTCCTCCGCTGGAGCGGAAACGGTACCTCTTCAACAAATCGCACACTGCCTCCATCAACAACCTCCACAAGACGGGTGAACACAGCCAGCTGCGTCTCAACATCCAGTACCTGCACGATGAACGGGAGGAGAGCATCCTGCGTAACAGCGAATACTACCTCCCCGGTGGCAACCTGCTGATCAGCGAGAGCAGCGCCCTCACCCACCGAACCCACAAGATCGATGCCGCGCTGACATACAGCGACAACAGCCCCGGCCATTACCTCAACAACGCCCTCCGCTGGAGCGGCGGCAGCGACCGATCCGCCTCTGCGATCAACCTGAACGGTATGGGCGTGACGCAGGATTACCGGCTACCCTCGCAACTGATACGCAATAACCTGCAGTATGTGAAACGATGGGGAGAGCGTCTCTGGGACTTCAGCTCGTTCATGGCCTACTCATCGCAACCGCAACAGCTTACAATAGAGATTGACACCACTGATGCAGCGCAGCAGCAGGAAGTGACCCTCTCCGGCTTCTACACGCGTAACAGCACCTACTACAGCCTGGGCTGGGGCAGCTCCAGCGTCACCCTCACGGGAGTAGCAGAGGCATCCCTCGACAGGTATGAATCGGCACTTCTCCACCCCCTGCTCAGTGACAGCACCGTGGGCGAAATGCGATCGTCGCACCTCCTTCTGGAGCTGGCTCCCTCCTACCTCTACCGCGGTGAGAAGCTCACCATCCAGGCCGATCTCCCCCTGCGCAGGCAGGTAATGCAATTCGGTGAGGAGCAGCTCACCTACCTGCATGCCGACCCCTCACTGCGTTTCAACTACCGCTTCAACCCGATGTTGAGAGCACACCTCGCCTACCGGTCGTCACACTCTCTCGGTGATTTCACCGATATGACAGGCCTCTGGCTGTTGTCGGGATACCGCAGCCTCAGCAAGCGGGGCGGGTTGTTGCCGGAGTCGCGACGTTCCTCCTACAGCGCGGGATTCCAATACCGCAATCCCATCAGCAGCTTCTTCCTCAACTCCACTATTGCCTATGCCCCCTCACAGCGGAACAGCCTTACCAGTCAACGCTTCATCGGCAACGAGTCGGTCACCGGCATCACCGCCCACTCCACCCGCACCGAACAGTTGCTCTGGTCATTGTACGCCGGCAAGTACATCCCCGCAATCAGGACCAACCTCTCATTCAACATCAGTTACAACAGCATGCAGGGCGAGCGGCTGCAGCAGGGAGAGCTCTACCCCTTTCGCGCTGCGGGATGGGTGCTGATGCCCAAGCTGAGCATCAAGCTCTCCGACGATGCCTCACTCACCTACCAGGAGGCAGCCACCCTACACACCACCAAGATTGGGACGCACGGAGAGTCGCTCCGTTCCTCCCTCTGGCAGGTGGCGCGACAGCTCTCCGCCTTCTGGCAGGTCGACAAGCGGTGGCAGCTCAACGGGCGACTGGAGCACTCCATGAACGAGATACGAGAGGGTGAAAAGGTGAAGCGCTTCTTCGCCGACGCCGGCATCAGCTACCGCCATTCGCGGCTGGAGCTCAGCCTCACCGCCACCAACCTCTTCAACCAGACCGACTATTCCTACACCCTCTTCAACGGACTCGACCGCTTCGAAACACGCTACAACCTGCGGCCCCGCATGCTGCTGCTCACCCTCGGCTATCACTATTGAAATTTAAATTTTTTAAACAATGAAAAAGAGAACTTTATTAGCAATTTTACTGACATTTTCTGCTGCAACTTTGATTACATCTTGTGATCAGGATGAGAAAACACCCCTAGGTGATGATTCAACTAATTTCACTGAATTGAGTAAAGGTATTTTCAGCCGCCCTATTGATATTAATAATTATACGGAACAAATTTTTAAATGGACAGGCGATGAATCAGTAACAACAAGAAATAACTCTTCTAGCTCAACACATGAAACGTGGTCTGAAGTTTTTACGGACAATATCCCTGATGCTAAAGCAATTTTAAGAGAAAGAGTTGATGAAGATATTATTGTTTATTACATGCTTGAAAATGCCATTGTAGATCAATGCAGTATTAATATCGATTTAAGTAACTCCTCTATGAGAATCATCCGCTTTACCAATATGATCTCAAATGAAGTAGTTGAACTTTGTTTTGATAAAGATTGGAATATGCTGACTGAGTCAACAACAAGAGGCTTAAAAGATTGGGGTAGAGGGACAGCAGGATGCCTTTCTGATGCATACTCAAACCACGGATGGTCTTCTGTTTTTGCCTTTGTTTCAACAGCTTTTGTACCACAAGTTGCTGCTGGTTTAGGTATCGCATGTGCAATAAGAAATGCCAGTTTGTTATAGCTATGATTATGAAACGCGTTTTTTACATTTTATTCTTGTTTGTGGGCTTATCTGTCTCGTTGTTTCTTTTCAAAGCAGAGAATAACTTTGCAGGAACTATTGCATTAATAGTGTATGTACTCATCTATAAGCCACTGTGCGACATAATTTTTCTGCATTACCAATATAACTATCCGTTTAAGGATCTGATACGCAAGTACCCATTCTGGTCATACAAGATGATGAAAGAATTATACATCAATTAGACTACGAAAGACCTGTTTTGAGGATTTTGAGAGTCTGTTTCTCCCCCTATTTTGCTATTTTTGTGCTTCATTGATATTTCACAAAAAAGCAAAGCATGAAAGAAGCAGCAACCACCGCACCGCCATATCCCGATCTGTTCGGACATCCCAGGGGACTCTCCCTCCTGTTCCTAACCGAGATGTGGGAGCGCTTCTGCTACTTCGGCATGCGGGGACTGCTGGTGCTCTACCTCACCAAGGCACTCTTCCAGGGCGACGACCAGGCGTTCGCTATCTACGGTGCCTACACGGCACTGGTCTACATGGCCCCCGTGCTGGGGGGACGCCTGGCCGACAGCATCCTGGGCTACCGCATCGCGGTAATGCTGGGAGCGGTGTTGATGGCCATCGGCGAGTTCCTGATCCTGGGCGGCAGCCAGAGTTGGCTCTACGTGGGCATGGCGACCATCATCGTGGGCAACGGTTATTTCAAGGCCAACATATCAAGCCTGGTGGGCAAGCTCTATTCTGCCGACGACCCGCGTCGCGACTCCGGCTTCACCATCTTCTACATCGGTGTCAACGTGGGGGCATTGCTTGCCACGCTGGTCGTCGTTTGGGTGGGCGAGCACTTCGGCTTCAAATATGGCTTCGGACTCGCCGGCATCGGCATGCTGCTGGGATTGTTGATCTTCGCCGCGGGACAGAAGTACTACAAGGAGGAGGGGCGTCCGCCACGACCGGAGAAGCTGCACGCGAAAGTGCTCGGGCCGCTCACGCAGCTGCAGCTCACCATACTGCTCTCCTTCCTGACCATCCCGCTGCTCTACCTCCTCGTCATCTACAACGGTGTCATGGGCATCCTGCTCATCCTCACCTTCCTCTACGTGGGATACACTCTCATGCGCGAGGGGATCCGTGGCGGCCGCATCCTGCGCGACCGGATGATCATCTTCATCATCCTCTGCCTCTTCAACATCCTCTTCTGGGCGCTCTTCGAACAGGCGGGCTCCTCGCTCACCCTGTTTGCCGACCGCAACGTGGACCGCAACGTTTTCGGCATCTTCGAGATGACTGCCGGGCAGACGCAGTTCTTCAACCCCTTCTTCATCATCGTCATGGGATCGCTCTTCTCGATGCTCTGGGTGAAGCTGTCGGAGCTCAACCTCAACCCCAACATCCCTGCCAAGTTCGGCTATGGCATCATACTGCTCGGCATCGGCTACCTCATCACCCGCTTCGGTCTCTACACCTATAACGAAGCGTTCCTCGTACCGCTCTGGATCATCGTGGGCATCTACTTCTTCCACACCGTGGGTGAGCTCTTCATCTCACCCATCGGCCTCTCCATGGTGACCAAGCTGGCACCCGAGAAGCTATCCGGCACACTGATGGGTGCCTGGTTTCTCTCCTTCTCCGGCTCCAACTTCCTGGGAGGGCAGCTCGCAAAGCTCACCGGTAGCAACGAGGAGGAAATAGACGCTATGGTGAATGCAACCACACCCGCCGCTTTGGAATCCCTCACCCGCTATATCGATGTCTACACCAGCTTCGGCCTGATTGCGGTCGCCACAGGCCTTCTGGTGCTGCTTTTCTCTTCCCGGCTCAACAAGCTGATGCACGGGATAAAATAGCGGTTAGCTATAAGTTGTATGCAAGTGTAAAAAGACAAAACTCGATGCTTTGAAATAAAAGATTAATTAATAGAAAGAAAAATTTATTGATTTGGTGCTTCGTAAAAAGGTCAGTGCATATTGAGGGTAATTTATTTTGTTTTTTCTCTCCCCCCCGCAAAGACAAAAGAAACCCAACCGCACAAAACAACACATTTGCAAACCGCTGCAAGCCAGCCCTGCAATCCAAAGTTTGCAAAAGAGTTGTTTTTTTGCCTGCGCTACATTAGCTTAATCATTGTACATTTACATTTATGAAAGGTAAAACAGATAAAAAATTAGAACAAAAGAATATCAAACCAACCGCTATGCGCCAATTGGTTTACGAGATTTTAGAAAAACAAAAGAAAGCATTAAGCCTTTATGAAATAGAACAGCAGTTTGACAATGTTGAAAGGTCAACTATATTTCGTACGCTCAAGACGTTTCAGGACAACTACCTTATTCACAGCATTGACGATGGTACGGGAGCGGTAAAATATGCCTTGTGCGATGATGATTGTACCTGCAAACCCGATGACCTTCATATTCATTTTTTATGCAATAAATGCGGTCAAACTCACTGTATGAAAGACATGCCAGTTCCAAAGATGGATTTAGCAGAAGGCTTCTCGTTTGAAAATGCCAATTTTGTGGTAAAAGGAATTTGCCCTAATTGCCGATAAAACTTTGCAATACTGTTGCACGTACTCATTCAGTAGTTTTGTTACATAATTTTTAAAAGTTATGCTATGAAACAAACATTCACTATTCTATTACTTCTTTTTTCAACAGGTTTATTATTCGCACAAAACAAAATAACTTTTGAGGTAAAAGAAGAATCTGGCGAATCCTTAATTGGAGCAAGTGTAATTATTGAAGGAACGACGACAGGTACAATTACAAATAATGAGGGTTTTGCAAGATTGGAGAATTTACCCAATGGCGAAATAGAGTTTGTAATTTCTTTTGTCGGCTTTGAAGAAAAGGAAATTACTTTATCTTTTCCAGATGACAACAACAAAACGATTGAAGTTGAGCTGGAAGAAGGAGAAGAACTTGAAGAAGTTGTAATTGCAGCAACAAGGTCTTCCCGAACAATTCAGGATATTCCAACAAGAATTGAAGCAATTACAGGCGAAGAATTAGGCGAAAAAGCAGCTATGAACTCAACAAATATTGGCATGCTTTTAAGAGAAACCACAGGTGTGCATATGCAGCAAACCTCACTTAGTTCTGGAAATATGAGTATTCGCATTCAGGGTTTGGATGGTCGATACACACATATATTAAAAGATGGAATGCCACTTTATGGTGGTTTCGCCGGTGGGTTATCTATTATGCAAATACCACCGCTTGACTTAAAGCAAGTTGAGCTAATTAAAGGGAGTAATTCTACTTTGTACGGTGGTGGAGCAATTGCAGGTTTGGTAAACCTTGTAACCATACGACCAGAAGAGGAAGCAAAGCTTGATGTTATGCTAAATCAAACAAGTGCTTTGGGTACAACTGGCAATTTGTTTTATGCGCAGAAATACGGAAAAGTTGGTCTTTCAGTTTATGGCTCAGCTAATAATCAAATCGCATTCGACCCCGACGAAGATGGTTTTTCAAATATGCCCAAAGCGCAAACTTTTAGTCTAAATCCAAAATTCTACTACTACTTCAATCCTAACACTGAATTAAGTTTAGGGTTAAACACTACCATCGATAATAGAACGGGTGGAGACATGGAAGTGATAAAGGGAAACACAAGTACTGAACATATTTTTTCCGAAGAAAATAAATCGGAACGTTATGCTACGCAATTAAGTTTTCGGAATACAACCGATGACAGAACATTCTCTTTTAAAAATAGTGTTTCCTATTTTGACAGAAAACTAAGTATTCCAGACTACCGATTCAGTGGAAATCAATTATCCAGTTTTACCGAAGCCATATACAATTTGCATAAAAACGATAATACAGAATGGCAATTGGGATTAAACCATTATCTCGAACAGTTTACAGAGACAGACGCTGACTCATATTCTGCAAGAGATTATACACATAACACCTTTGGTGGCTTTATTCAAAACACTACCGATTTTAGTAAAAAACTTGGGCTAGAAACTGGCTTACGAACCGACTACAATGCTGACTATGGGACATTTGTGCTGCCACGTTTTTCATTGTTATTTAAACCTAACAATAAATTAAGTTCACGACTTGGCGGTGCTATGGGTTACAAGCTTCCTACAATTTTCACCGAAGATGCTGAGAGAATTTATTATCGGGATATTCAACCATTATCAAAAGACCTGGTAGATGCAGAAACTTCAATAGGAGGAAATTTCGATATAAATTACAAAACCGCATTGGGCGATGAAATGACTTTCTCAATCAACCAACTCTTCTTTTTGACTCAGCTAAAAAATGCATTGGTTTTACGGGAAGACGAAACAATGGGCATGGCTTATTTTGAAAGCGCTGATGGTAACATTTTAAGTTCAGGCTTTGAAACCAATATAAAACTAACATACGACGATTTTAAACTCTATTTAAACTACGCCTTTGTTAATACCGAATTACAATACGATAATATCAATAACCAGAAACCACTTACACCAAAGCACAATGCGGGTGCAGTATTATTCTATGAAATTGAAGAAAAATGGTCTGCTGGATATGAGGTTTATTACACTGGGAAACAGTTCGATAATTTATACAATCAAAAAACAGATTATTGGACAACGGGAATAATGATTATGCGACATTGGGAACGTTTATCTTTATTCGTGAATTTCGAGAACTTTACAAACGTTATGCAATCTGATTTTGAACCTTTGGTTTTGCCGCCAACAAATAATCCTACTTTCCCTGATATTTGGGCACCGGCTGATGGATTTGTATTTAATGGAGGAATAAAACTTAGATTATCAGGCGACAATGATTAAATCAGAATACCACATATCGAAAATGGATTGTCCATCCGAAGAAAACATGATTCGTATGAAGTTGGATGGAATAGAGGTTATCAGGAAATTGGAATTCGATATTGAAAATCGCAATCTTACTGTTTTTCATTCTCGGGAAGATGAAGAAATATTATCGCGTCTGGAATCATTAAACTTTGGAGCAAAACATACATATTCAAGTTCTATTGATGAAAAGGAAGTAACAATAGAAAGTTCCGATGTACAATCAAAACTGTTATGGACGATACTCATAATTAATTTTGGATTTTTCATAATTGAAATGACTACCGGACTTATTTCAAAGTCAATGGGTTTGGTGGCAGATTCTTTAGACATGTTAGCTGATTCTTTTGTATATGGATTAAGTCTTTGGGCAGTTGGTTCAACAGTTCTGAGAAAAAAGAAAGTTGCACGTTGGAGTGGTTATTTTCAATTATCCTTAGCCTTTTTAGGTATTATAGAAGTGGTAAGACGATTTATAGGTTCTGAAGAAATGCCAGACTACAGAATTATGATTGGAGTTTCAGTTTTAGCATTAACTGCCAATGCCATCTGTTTGTACCTACTCCAGAAATCGAAAAGTAAAGAAGCACACATGAAAGCCAGTATGATTTTTACTTCCAACGATGTAATAATAAATTCAGGAGTTATTTTAGCTGGTGTATTGGTGTTGCTGACCCAATCAAAATATCCTGATTTGATTGTTGGTTCTATTGTTTTTTTGATTGTATCTCAGGGTGCATTTAGAATATTGAAACTTGGGAAATGATAGCCATCCCTTTTTGTAAGCACATTGTCAAGTCGCACGAGCCACTCTAAACCTAAACTTGCCAAAGAGCTTACAAAGCCAACCCTAATTACCGCCTTTAAGGGCGGTTTGGGGATTTACCCACCCACAAAAACAAAATAAATTTGTACTCCGAATCAACGTCTGTGCAGATTGATAAGAAAACTGTTAAATTTGTTAAAACTTGAGACGGATTGACTTTGAAGGATAAACACCAGCATACAACAAAGTGTATAAATCATTTGGCGGATAGTGCTAAATTCAAGGGTGTTACATTTAATAAAATTTGTGTTAGTTTGAAAGGTTCGTGCTTCCAATCGCCAAACGACACCATACACGTAACACGTTATAAGCGGTAAGGTATAAGCTAAAAGCTTAAAGCTAACAGCTTAAAGCTGATCCCTTCTCAATGCAGATGCTCCCCCGCCTCATGCGTGATCTCAACCTCGCGGGTGATGAAGGACTCCTGCCCCGAGCTGTCGGTACAGTAGACCGTAAGGTGGTAATGGCCCTCCTTCACCGGGCGGCCCTCAATGCTGTCGGGGATCACCATCAGCCGGTGATTGATGATGACCTGCTGCTTGCCGGCGATCGGCTCCTCACCCTGCGCAATGAACTCGCTCTCCATCCAGGTACGCTCAAAGGGGTGTGGCTCCGCATCAGTTGCCCGGGTTAAAGAGGGTTGCACAGCACTGTGCGTATGCCCGTCGAACGCGCCGTGGATGTTCACCTTGTAGGATGCCAGCGCCACGTTGTCGGAGAGGGTCACCACGAAATGAATCGCGCTCCCCGGGGCATACGCCTCCTCCTCTGCCGGCTCACTCAGCACTATCTGAGGCTTCCTGGTATCGATATCATCGCTGTCGCATCCGCTGAATGCGGTTACTGCCGCCAGCAGCAGCAAAATACTATACTTTGTCTTCATTAATTTATGTTTGTTTGTTCGTTATTTTGTTAGTATGTTAGTTTGTTGATACATTAGTAAGTTCTAAGTTTGATGTTAAAACTGAGAACTGAGAACTGAGAATTCACCCAATCGGAACCCGCACGATCAACTGCACATTGCGTCCCGGCTCCGGAATGTTCAACCGGCGGTAGAAGCTCAGGTGGTTCAGGAAGGGCCTGTCGAAGATGTTCTGCACCTGCAGGTCGGTAATCACCCGTCGCCCGCCGATGCGCCACTGCAGGTGCGCGGAGAAGTCCCACAGAGATGTCCCCGCCGTCGCTTCCTCATTTTTCGCCACCCGTTGTTGGTCGGACACATAACGATGCTGCAGCCGCAGGCGGTATTGTGCCAGCACCCCCTGACTGAACCCATTGTAGGTCAGCTCTCCCGTCGCCATATCGGGCGGTGAGAAGGGAAGCGCGTAGCCATCCTCCAGGTTCCGGTTGCGCACCACCTCCAGATCGCCACCCAACTGCCAACGCTCGTCGAGACGATATGTTACGGCCAGCTCGCCACCCCCCGTTACCGCCATTGCCTGGCGGTAGCGGTAGATCTGTCCCGTGTGGGGCAATATGGACCATGCACCCGACGGCTCCAGGAAGATATAGTTGCTGAAATGCGACAGGAAGGGGCTCACCGTCAACTCCCAACGGTCGTTCCGATAGCGGTACTCCCCATCCCACTGGATGCCCCGTTCAGGGTTGAGCGAGCTGTTCCCCTGCTCGTGACGGAAAGCACCATGGTGCACTCCGTTCGACGACAGCTCGCCGGCCGTGGGGTAACGGAAGCTCTTTCCGATATGCATCCGCAGGGTATGGTTCGCCGAGGGAGTGTAAACTATTCCCAGGGCTGCCGACCAGTCGCCGAAGCGGCGTTGCAGCTCCTCCGCCCGCTGTGCATAGCGGGATGCCTCAGTGGCGCTCATCTGTTGAGAGAGTAGGTAAGTCTCCAGCAGCGGATCATGGAACCCCTCCACGGTGAGCGAGCCGATGTCATAACGCAAGCCCCCCGTAACGGTCAACCGTTCATTCATCACAAATTCGTTCATCCACCAGGCACCCCCCGTGATCCGGTCGAACGCCGGCAGCAGGAAAGAGTAGCCCCCCACCCTGTTGTGTTGCAGCTCCGCGGCGATGCCCGCCTGCTTGCGCCACCGCTTATCCTCGTCCCAACGGATGCTACTGTTGAGCGTATAGGTGTCGAGGAGGAAGTGCAGCTCCAGATTTGGGTCGACTGCCGGGGGTGACTGGTTGCCGTAGTGTGTGTGGAAGGGCGATCGCTCGGCACGGCGGTTCTGCTGCATCCCCATGTCGACCTGCAGTGTCGCACCTTTCAGACTGATCCTGTTGTTCGATATCAACTTGAGGTGTCCCGAGCTACTGTAGGGCATATCCAGGTTGCGCACCGATCCGTCCGGCTGCAGACGGTCAAGCGATGGTATGCCATGCGCCCCGGGGAAGAAACCGTTTTTACCGGAGACGTATGAAGTATGCAGCCAGCTCTCCAGACGGTCGCCACCGTAGTTGACCGAGAAGGAGAGGTTCTGCTCCCTGCCGGCCGTGTTCTTCATCCGCCGCCCATACAGCGGCAGCTCGCGCGTAAGGTAGGTCACCGTGTCTGCCGGCACCCGATAGTCGCCGTAGTGTTGCAGTGTCATCCTTCCACGCAGGTACCAGCGACCGCTCTTGCCTGCGACCGCCGCCGAGATGCCCATCAGGTCGTTGTTGCTCTTGGCGGACAGTGTCAGATCGCCCCACACCCCTTCCTGCTGCGGCACCTGTGGCGGGAGGATCTCAATCACGCCCCCCATGGCGTCGGAGCCGTGGTGCAGTGACATAGGTCCCTTGTAGATCCGTACGTTGTCCACGTCGTACTGGTCGATCTCCAGTCCATGGTCAGCCCCCCACTGCTGGTTCTGCTGCACGATACCCCTGTCCGACACCGCTATGCGGTTGAAGCCCATTCCCCGAATCACTGGCTTGGAGAAGCCTGCACCGATGTCCATCGAGGCTACCCCCGGCAGCGTTGCCAGCGTCTTGGCGAAGCTCTCGCTGTTCTCCTGCATCAGGTAATGGCGGCCCAGCTCCTCCACCGCCAACGCGGGCGCCAGCGAAGGTTCATTCGGCTGCTCCCCCTCAATCATCACCTCCTTCAGGAGCAGTGCTTCAGGATGCAGGTGGATGTGCAGCAACGTGTCCTGTTGCAGCGACAGGGAGAGGCTGAGCGTCTCGTAGCCGATGTATTGCACCGTGAGCAGGTAATTGCCCCGCGCCAGCTCATCCAGCGCAAAGAAACCGTTCTCATCGCTCTGTAGGTGCCGCTCACCCGGCTGCAGCAGGATGGAGGCCGCCGGCAGGTAATGGTCGTGCTCCGCACAGTGCACATACCCCTTCATCGAGACCCCCTGCCCGTTGATACCTAAAACAACTGCTGTCAGCAACAGCAGCAATATAATTTTTTTCATCCGATCATCATTATTCCAAAGTGCCCGAAACAGCCTACTCCTCACAAGGTGTGTGGAGCTGCTACCATCGGCAAAACAACTCCAAGCGTGTGAACATTGCAATTGTGTCGAGCCCTTTTTCAGGCATTCGCACTGCAGCTCGCACAGCTCCCCTCTATCACCACGAACACCTCCCGCTGCCTGTACCCTCCCGGCAGCTCCGCCTCAAAGCGGGTTTTGCCACTCAGGCAGAGCACTT
>Ga0209510_1003825_pt1 | contig 13776 bp, 10 predicted proteins | sample BiotimSIPDNA_FD_185749 | JGI IMG/M metagenome (GOLD analysis project Ga0209510, IMG submission 185749) | Anaerobic biogas reactor microbial communites from Washington, USA - Biogas_R1 time_0 SIP DNA (SPAdes) (version 2) | ecosystem: Engineered > Bioreactor > Anaerobic > Unclassified | place... | reverse complement strand
TCACCCATAGTTTTTTCATTTGAAGCTCTTGGGCAAGAGCACTTCCATCAAATAGGGGAGTGAACCCTTCTTGCATCGTCACAATATCTTCTTCTGCAATTTCAGGAAGCACCATTTCTCTCTTGCTCCAAATACCACTAGTATCGGCTGGCTTAAAGCTTTGACGGCGTTCTGCAAAGAGTTTTTTCCATTCCTCAGGGCTTTTAGATGCTAAGGCTTTACGGTCTTGTTCGACTTCTAATAAGTTGTTGTCAATAGGGCTTCTATAAATGACTTGGTCTAGAGGATAGGTGTCCGACCCATTAATGTTTTTGAAATGTGCATTAAATAAACTCATTGGAACCTCGGGGCTTCTTTTTGTTTTTACAAGACCAAAGTTAGAAAAGATTTCCTATTCTTAGTAAGTAATAGTTTGTATATTTGAAGTCCGAGATAATTTTTTTGGAGTTTCTGTGAAAAAAACGATGTTTCTTTATCTTTTCGTTTTAATCCCTTTGCTTGGGATTATGGCGTGCGTTTTTGATTCTGATAATGAGGGTGTTGGTTCTTTTTTAGATCATGAGGGGCTTCCCTTAAATTATAAGGTGGAAACTTTGACGATTGAGGGAATAGAACCTTCTTCAGTGAAATCTTATTTTGATGATTATCCTTATTCTGCAAATGGTCGAGCTGTTTTAGGAACCTCATTTGATTTGAATCATGATTTGTTTTTGGATTTTGCTTTTAGAAATGAAAACTTTTTTTCAGAGTTTTCATCTGATGATTCCGCATCGGGACAATTAGAATTTTATTTGCTAAAAGAATTTTATACTTCGGAATCTTTAACTTTTGACGACTCTTTACCTATAAAAGAAAACTTGACTTTGAGTTATAGTTGGGTCTTGAGTACGGGCAGTGGTAATCGATTTGTGGATAGTATTGCTGGAATAACAAATTCTTCTTGGTACAGTAAACTTGATTCTTGGGAAGAGGCTGTCTTTGATACAGTCTTTTCTTTGAATATTGTCAGTTATGATTCGCTCGTTATTTTCCCTATACCAAAGGATTTGATACAAGCGATGAAAAAAGTAGGCGATGCTTGCCGTTTACAGCTTAAAATTTCAGCAAAAGAAACTTCTAATTTATATCGTTTGAATGGTGCTAGTACTCCTTTCCGTCCTGTGCTCCTTTTGAAAGGAAGTAACAATACTTATTCCAGTAACTCTCCTTTCCGTATGGCTGCTAAGAGTTCTTACATAAATGAAGTAAGTGATTCTCAAGTTCTTCATGGTGGTGGACTTCGTGAATCATTAATCGTAGAGCTCCCTAAAGAAAAAATAATGACTGCTTTAAGTGAGTTTTATGGTGATGAATTCCCTTTTACTGAAGGGGATAGTATGGATGTTCGTCAAATGGTAGTATTAGCTGAAGTAAAAATTCCTTTGCAAGAAGGAACAAGTAAAAATACTTTGAATAAACCAATACAAATGGTCGTTGCTTCTATGATAGATAGCTTAGGAGAAGAATCAAGAAAAATGGAAGCATATAAGATAAATTCTGATTTAGTAAAAGCCGAAGGTCATCCAAATATGATTTTTAATGAATTAGATACTTTATCTCTACAAGTGACATATGGTTTGCGCGATTTTATAAATAAAGCAAGTGATAAAGAAGATTTTCGTTTTATGGTTCGTTTAGGTTATCCTGTGCTTCAGCCAAATGATCCTGCTTATACCGATTATATAAATACAGAAGGTGATTCTATCTACTTCTTCTTTTCTCATTTTGATTACGTTTATTATGATTTAGCTCCCTCTTTAGAGAAACCAATGACTCTAAAGTTATGGCTTGCGACTAAAAGAGGAGAAGAATAATGAAAACTTTATTATTTGCTTTAGGTTGTTTATTTACAGTTTCTTCATACGCTTCTTCGGTTATGGGTCTTGATGCATTAGGTGCAGAGGATGTCAGTGGTGCTTCGGCGGCGATTGCTGGTTCTGGCTACGCTGGTAATGCAAAAGCTTCTGAAGAAGGCGTGTCTATGATGAATCCAGCACGTCTTGCTTATAACAAGAATGTTTCTTTTTCTGCAAATCTTTCTTATCAAATGGTATCAGCTTCGGTTAAAAATGGATCTCTTGGTACGCAGTCGATAACCATTCCTTCATTTTATCTAGCCTTCCCGATGGGGCAGTTCGGTGCTTTTTCTTTAGGGCTTTGGCAACATTATTCTTCTAACATTAAATTGGAATTAAGTGATTCTTTAAATTCACAACAAGCAACACTTGAATATCAAGGAAGTATTTTCGAATTCACTCCATCTTATGCCATTAAACTTCCTTTTTGGCATCGGTTATCTGTAGGTGGTACGGCTCATTTTGTAATGGGAAATAACAAACGGTTATTGACTCTCGGTCCAGATAATAGTGCGGTTGCAGAAGAGGATTCTTGGGCAACTAATAATTCAGATGTAACGGACGCTGTGAACGGTTCGTGGTCTATTTTGAATCATCCTGCCTACTATACTCTTGCTGCTCAGTATCGTGGTAAAACGGCAAGTATTTTTTTCTCTTATACAACGGCTTACACTTTAGTAAATGATATGGAGTATCAGTTACAGATGAGTCAATTAGATACTTTAGCTCCTACAAAATTATCAAGGCAAATAGATGTTCCAATAACACTTGCTACTGGCGTTTCTTATCGATTACCTAAACGTCAATTTGTAATGTTTGATTTTATGTGGAAACCATGGAAAAATGATATTCCAAATGTGGCTGGCAGTTGGGATTTGCCAAATGAAACACTTGTTGAATCCGAATTTTTAATTTCTGTTGGCTATCAACGTGATGGAAGTACTATTTTTTATGATAGTTTTATATCACGTATGACTTATCGAGCAGGTGCTTGGTATAAAAATGGTTACTTGAAAGATGTCTCTGAAGTCGGTGGTTCTATCGGGCTTGGTTTTCCATTAGGGAAGCGTGGCACAACGATTGATCTTGCCATACAAGGAGGCGTTCGCTCTTCAAAATCGGATGCTTATTTCGATGAGACTTTTATTGGTGTGAAAATAGGGCTCATGGGAATAGGAGCTTGGGGCAACCAGCGCTCAGGCATGTAAAAGAAAGGAGTTTTAGATGGCTATAACTAAGAAGACAACAGCAAAAGAATCAGTTAAAAAAGTGGCATCAAAAATTGTTGAAAAAATAATGCCAAAAACAAAAAAGAAAGAAACAGCTGTAAAGGCTGAATCAAAAAAGAAAGAAGCTGTTGTGAAAGCTGAAACAAAAAAGAAAGAAACGTCTGTGAAGGTTGAATCAAAAAAGCCTGCGCCCGTTTCAACAAAAGCAAAGGGGACGAAGGTGAAAAAAGAAGAACCAAAAAAAGCGGGTCTTAAAAAAACTGAAGTAAAGAAGGCGGAGACTAAAAAAGTAGCCGTAAAAAAAGAAGCTGCTAAAAAAGAAACTGTAAAAAAAGTCGAAAGTAAAAAAACATCGACTTCAAAAAAAGAAGAAGCCGCTCATTCTTTTGCTCCTGAATATTTAGTGATGATGCAAAAAGATCCTAATTGGCTACAAGCTTTTTGGGAAGTGGCAGACTCTCGTCTCAAAAAAGTAAAAGCAGGGAAAGAAAAGCTTGTTCTTCGTCTTTTTGATATTTCTTCTGACTTAACTGTTCGTCGTTCAAAGAAAAGAGTTTTCAAAGACATTGAAATTCCAGCCGATGCAAAATCATGGTATGTTCAAAATCATAATAAAGAAGGTGGCTTTAGGGCTGCTATCGGTACAGCTTCTGGAAGTGAGTTCACTCCAATTATTGAAACGGGTGACATGCAAACCTTTAGCTTTGAAGGAATTCGCCCAAATACAGAGAACATGTTCTTTAAGGCTTCTTTAGGAACTGCCAAAATTGGTGGTTTTAATAGTTCAGGCCTTTCTAGTGTTTCAGCCGAATCTTGGCTTGAACAACTCGCAAGTTCTTCTGAATCGATGTTCTCAGGCACGCTTTCAAGTGGCGCTTTAGCATCCAATGTTTCAAAAGACTCCGTGAATTATGGAAAAGACTTTTTCTTGTGGGTGAAAACGCGTTTGATCGTTTATGGCGGCACTCGTCCTGACGCTCATCTTCAAGTCAGAGGAGAGCCATTTCCACTGAATGCTGATGGAACTTTTTCTTTAGAAATGGATTTACCAGATTCTACACAAGTGATTCCGGTTTTTGCAACTGATAAGGATGGCGATTTTCCAACGACAATCGTTCCTATTGTTGTAAAGCGTACGGAGTAATCTTGTTTTTATGGGTGCTCCTGGTAAGCTTTTATTTCTTTTGCATGCACATTTGCCATTTGTGCGTCATCCAGATTACGAACGATTTCTAGAAGAAAATTGGCTCTTTGAAGCCATTTCAGAAACATACTTGCCTTTAGTGCAAGTCTTGTTTCGTCTTTTAGAAAAAGGCGTTCCAGGAACAATCAATTTAAGTGTTTCACCTCCTTTGCTAGAGATGCTTTCGGATCCTTTGTTGATCGAACGCTACTCGAAACATTTATATAAACAGCTGGAACTGATCGAAAAAGAAATGATCCGTTTTGAAGCGGACGCTGAAAAAATACCCGTGATTCGTTTTTATCATAGTCGGCAAAAGGCTTTGATTCATACATGGGAAAAGGTTTGTCAAAAAAATCTTCTTACTGCTTTTAAGTCCCTAGAAGATTCTAAGATTTTAACTCTACTCACTTGTGTGGGGACGCATCCATTTTTACCTGCATATCAAAGTGATCCAGATTCTATTCGCCTGCAACTCGAAGTCACTTCGCGAAGTTTTGAAACTGCTTTTGGAAAAAAGCCAAAAGGGGTATGGCTCCCAGAGTGTGGTTATTTTGATGGCTTAGATTCGTTGCTTGCTGAATATGGTTTTGAGTATTTCTTTTTAGAAACTCATGGCGTTTTATTAGCAGAACCTCCACCAACATATGGTGTATTTGCTCCAATAAAAACACCTGCTGGTCTTTATTGTATTGGAAGGGAACAATCCAGTTCAGTAGAAGTATGGAGCCGTAAATCAGGGTATCCTGGGCATCCAGAATATAGAGAATTTTTTAGAGACATTGCTTTTGAACGAGAACGAAAATACTTAGGTGAATATTTCTTTGCTGGAGAATCGCCTATTGAAACAGGGCTAAAGTATTATCGAATTACTGGCGGAGAGCATAAAATGATCTATCGTCCATGGAATGCGATGCGCCTTGCTGAAGATCATGCTCGCTTATTTATAGCTAATCGTGAAGCGACGTTCACCGACCTTATTCCTCATGTGGAAGGCCATGAAGCAAGTATTTTAAGCCCTTATGATGCAGAGCTTTTCGGGCATTGGTGGTTTGAAGGCCCTTTATTTATAGAAGCTTTATTTGAAAAAGCGGCAACTTCCTCTATTTTAGAACTTGCTTCTGTAGAAACTATCTGTAAAACACCTGATTCTTCTACGCATCGCCCTGTATTTTCTTCTTGGGGCGAAGGTGGCTTTAGTAGTGTCTGGATGAATGACGAAGTACAAGATGCTTACCCTCGTTTCTTTAAGATGAAATCACTTTATAATCATTTGCGTTCATTAAAGAAAACGAAACGATTACATCGTATCATCACACAAATGGCGCGTGAAATTTTATTGTTCCAATCTTCGGACTGGGCTTTTATGATTCACAACCATTCTGCTGAGGGTTATGCCAAATCACGTTTAGACGAACACTATAAAAATGTGCTTTCACTTTATGATTTGGCTCTTTCAAAACAGTCGGACCTAAAAGAATTAGATCGCTTAGAAAAAAAGAATAATCTATTTCCTTGGATTGGCGAACTTCTCTAACCAATCTTCATCTTTGATGATATTGTAAGCGTACCCTTGTTCTGTTAAGAATAGTTGCCTATTCATCGCAAATTCTTGTTCACGTGAATCTTGAGAAACTAGTGTAAAGAAGTGTGCAGAACCGCCATCGGATTTGGGTCTGAGAACACGACCTAAGCGCTGGGCTTCTTCTTGGCGGCTGCCAAAAGTACCAGATATTTGAATTAAAACATTTGCATCTGGTAAATCAATTGCGAAATTACCCACTTTAGAAATAATCAAGTGTTTTAATACACCATCGCGGAACGCTTGGTACAGTTGGTCTCGTTCGGTGTTTGGAGTTTTTCCTGTGATTAGAGGCACTTGAATTTCTTCAGCTATTTTTTCAAGCTGTTCAATATATTGTCCAATAATCAGAATGCGATCTTCTTCACCGTTGAAGTGATTTAGTAAAGTTTTAACGACTTCTATTTTTTTCTCATTAGTACTAGAAATCGTGATCTTTTCGCGTTTAGAAGCAAGAGCGTATTTTATCTTGAGTTCAGGATCCATACTCACACGAAGTTCATTACAGTCTGCTTTGGCGATCCAACCTTGGGTTTCTAAAACGCGCCATGGAACATCATATTTTTTTGGCCCAATTAATGAAAATACTTCTGTTTCTTTACCGTCTTCTCGAACAAGAGTCGCTGTTAAGCCAAGTCTTCTTGTCGCTTGCATTTCTGTACTGAGTCTAAAAACGGGAGCGGGGAGTAAGTGCACTTCATCATAAATCATTAAGCCCCAATGATGGGTATTGAAGAGAGGGATGTTTACCATTTCATCTTTATCAAATGTGGCCTCTTCTTCCTTTTCTTCTAATTCATCGGGATTTTCATTTGTTTTTTTGCGTTTGCGTTGCGTTAATATTTGATACGTCGCGACGGTCACTGGGCCAATTTCTTTGACTTCGCCAGAATATTCTTTGATTTGATCTTTTGTAAGAGTAGTCTTATCAATGAGTTCTCGAATCCATTGTCTTGATGCAGAAATATTCGGTGTTAAGATTAGCGTTTTAGTTTGAGTTAGAGCCATCGTCGCCATGCCAATGACTGTTTTCCCTGATCCACAGGGAAGAACAATTACACCAGAACCACCTTTTTCTGAACCAGAAGCATAAAATATTTGGGCCGCTTCTTTTTGGTAATCTCGCAACACAAATTCTTTCCCAGAAAGAGTTTCCTTGCGAAGCGAAATAGGAAGAGGATCTCCAGAGATATAACCCGCTAAATCTTCTACAGGGAAACCAGAATTAGTTAGGTGCATTTTCAAAAGACCGCGTCGATTGGCATTGACGTAAGCTCTTTTTTCATTGATAAAAGATTCTACTAGTGGTTTGATTTCTGGAATTTTTACAATTTCTAAAAACAATAGTTCATTGTCAGATTCAAGAATGAGTTTGTCTTCTTCTTTCACTAAGCGAAGAATGCCATAACGACCCATATAATCTTCTATTTCTGTAATTACAGAAGGCGGTAATGGGTAGCGACTTTGAACTTCTAGTCGTTCTAAAACGTTTTTTGCAGTAAGGCCAGTAGAAGCTGCATTCCAAAGAGACAAGTGGGATATTTTATATGTATGCAAGTGCTCTGGGCTTTTTACTAATTCGGTAAATGGAGCGATAGCATCACGAGCCTCTTCATACTGAGGATGATGGATTTCAACCAAGATTTCTAGGTTGCTTTGAACAATAATTGCGCCGTTTGTATTCATGTTGCCCATATTTAGTAATAAAAAAGCCCGAGTCCCAGAGGGAATCAGGCTAGAGCCACCCAGCAGACTTGAACTGCCGACCTGCTGATTACGAATCAGCTGCTCTACCAGCTGAGCTAGAGTGGCAAAATTAACTCGAATAATCTAAAATCGGTTGTGAATTTAGCTATCTCAATCTAGCACGTCAAGTTTTATTTTGAAAACGCACTTATAAATAGAGCTTTGCCCCTAGATTAAATAGTTGAAATTTTATATCTTTTGGTTTTAATTTTTCAACATGGATTAAATATGGCGGAAAATACCCATAAAGAATTTTTTATCGCTTACGGCTCAAAAATAATTACAGCTGTAGTTGTTGTATTGATTTTAGTGGCAGTGGTTGTGCAAATCAATCAGTCCAATAAAGGGACTAGAAAGCAACAAACTGAACTTTTAGGTCAAGGTCTCAATTTTATTTATGACGGTGATGATGAAAAAGCTCTTGTTGAGTTTGAACGTTTAATTCAAAATCAAGAAGTATCTGGGCTTGCTTTTGCTAAGGCAGCATTGCTTGCTGGAAACATTAAATACAAAAAAGGTGATTTTGATGGTGCTGCTGTCTTGTTCCAAAAAAGTTTAGATAATGCAGCTGATGTTGATTTAATTGCTGCTGCTGCGATGCATGGTCGTGCTTCAGTAGCCATTGAAAAAGGCGACTTCGCTTCTGCAGTCGGTCTTCTTGAAAAGTTCGTTGCAAAATATGGCGAAAGAACAGGAGACTTAAGCGATCGCTATCGTAAGGCTGAGCCAGTGGATGCAGTACCTTCTGTTCCAGACGCTTTATGGAAGCTTGCTCTTGTATACCAACAAATGGGCGCAAATGATAAGGCTAAAGCCACAGCAGAAAAATTATTGAAGGTCTATGGGGATTCTCAAATATATTCTGATAAAGCCAAAAAATTTATTGCAAGCCTATAGTTTTTTTGAATCGTTAAAAGATTTGTTGCCAGCTAATAATGAATAGCTGGCATTTTTATTTTAAAGAAATCATTCTTGCAAAGTTTATAATTAAGTTTTCGTTGATTCTTTAAAAACTTTGTATAAAAAAACTCGAAGTGATCTTCGAGTTTTTTTATTGTGTTTAATTATTATTTCATGAATTTTGCCGCTTGTACAATCGCAAAAACCATTCCTGGTCTAAAGTATTTTCCAGCGGTATATTTTAGGGCGGTATTATGAATTAACGAGAATAGAGCGGTCTCATCTACTTTTGCTGTTTGAATTAAAGACTTGTAGGTCTTCTTAAAAGTAGCGAGGTCTCTTGTAAGCATAGGAGATACACGACTATCAGGCAATAGAATTTTTGCCGATAATAGGTTCTTATGTAACTTCGCTGCACTCGCCTTTGAAAGGTTAAGATTCTTTTCGATTGTTTCAGGATGTAGTCTGCAACTACCGTTAAACCCTTCAGGAGCGGCAAAAGGAATACGAGCTTCGTTATAAAGATTTTTCACCATGCTTTCAATTAAATCTTCCGCTTCGCTTTTTAAGCCATGCATGAGCATTGCTGTAATCAAGCTAAATTGGATACCAATCCAGACATCGTGAGCTTGGAAATTAAATTCATCTAAAGGCGAACCATCGACATGAACTAAATTAGCGGCTCCGATGAGAGGGCTGTTTGCCTTATAGTTCATTTCATAGACTTTCTTCAATGAACGACGTACTTTCTCCACATCTGTGATAGGGGAAAGCCCTAGAAGTCTGAGATAAGTGTCGGCTAACATGGAGTCTACAAAAATATCGTCATTATCTAAGTGAATTTTTTTCTGCCAAGAAGCAGTAAAGGCTTTAGGACATTGTGCTGTGAGCCATTCTTTTTTGAATTCTCTTAATTGACGACGTGATAAATCCACTTCTTCAGGGATACTGGATTCATTTAACCAGCAGTTGATTTGAATTACCATTTCTGTTTTGGATTCAGAAAGTGGTATGGATTCTTTGACAGCTTTACGTAAATTGGCTAGTTGATCATCTACGAGATCATTTGTTTCTATAGGAGTAACAAAGAAGTGGAAATAGCCTTCTTGTTCATCCCAAAGAGCATCATGAAATTCTTCGGCAGCAAGTTCTGATTTGGCGTTCCAGTCAGTGGCTTGTGCTTCATCGCCGAGAATTTGAGCAATACGAGCAGCGGCACGTAGGCCTGCAATCCAAAGAGAACCGCAATAAACAGAAATACCATGAGAAGATAAATTATCAAAGGTATCGTCAGTACCATGGGTAAGAGGGAAACTTTGACCTTCTTCCACCATCGCTTCTAAATATTCCATACAAGCATAAACAGCTTCGCGACAATCGTTCAATACAAATCGATCGCCAGTAGTATTAAAATGACGAAGAACCATTAAAACAAATTTTGGTGCAAGGTCTTTCCATTCTTTCACGTTATGCCAATCATAAGCATCTGGCTTAGCATCAAATGGACTACCGAGATCGTGAATCACAGCGCCACGAACAGCACGAGGCCCTTCTAATTTAGGGTCAGGTAAGTCTGCGTATGGATGGTTCACATATTCGTGATGCCTTCTTCTTGTATCGTCTACAGCTAAGATTGCAGAAGCAAAGTGACGCATCACAGCACCATCAAGGCGAGGCATAAAGGCGAGAAGAGAAAAACTCCCATAGAAATAAACATCGAGAGAGTTAAAGAAAGGGTAGTCTGCACATTCACGCACAAGGAAGCGATCTTCACGATCCCATACAGTGGCTTCTGCTAAGAAGCTTAAACTATTTAAGGTGAGACTTTTTAAATCACTTTGTTTTGTTTTGGATTTAGGATAAATCTTATTTAAAACATCTGTAGAAATTAAGTTGCTAAATGATTTATCTAATTCGGAAGAAATTCTTGCATCTGCACTTAAGGCTTCTCTAAGAATTGCTTGAACACGACCAAAAGCTTCAGGATAAAATACAGTGTATTTCTTTTGGGATTCTAAACCATTTAAGCGAATAAAAGGAAAATCTAAAACGGTATTGAATTGAAATGAAACGGATTCTTTAGGCTTTAAGACGGCCGTCACTACGACTGCGCAGGCAATGGTTTCGCGACCACTATAAACGTTTTTTAGAAAGGTCTTAGAAACGCGACCGCTTTGCAAAGCGCCTTCTAAAATTTTTGGTGCATCATCTTGATAAAATACAGGTTTAGTACTGATATTTAATTCGTCTTTTGGATCCCAAGAGACACTGATGCCCATGCAACCATCAAAATCACTTTCGGAAAGACGGTTTTGATTATAAAACTCAACACCTCTGACTTGGCGACCATCGGTAGCATTAAAATCAAATTGAACGCCCTTAGGATTTTTTGCGGCAGGAGTGAGTACAAAAGAAGAGTCCTGAATTCCTTGGCGATCTTTTTGTACTAAATAACCACAAAGACAATCTTGTATTTGAACAATTGTAATTTCACGAGTTTGAGCGGTAGGATTTTGAATCGTAAAATTTGTACCTGAAACAGGTAAACTAGAAAGCCTTTCTTCGTTTGGTAAAACATAACTGAATTGAGAACGTTGAATAGAAAGGCCTTGATTCTTATATTCTGTATGGCTTACAGGATAGAGAGCCGAATAGTTCATCTTTGAAGGGTCGTAACCTTCCATACCAAGAAACGAGTTGTCATTTTCCCAAGCAGCAGTGAGTGCTCCAGATTTTGAAACTTCTTCACCAACAACGCCATCAAAAAAATCAATTAAAACGGAACGGTTAAAAGCAGGGGAAGTTGTATCGCCTTTCTTAATCAAGGCTGTTGTACGATCACTCCATTCAATTTGAAAGCGAGAAAAGGCAGCTTCATTTGAACTAAAAAATTTTTTGTCTTTAATTACGCGATTTAATTTTGCCGTAGCTTCTTCACAAGAAGTCTCTATAAAGAGGGGAGATCCTTTGGCGTCAGTTAGAGTGTAAAAAGCATTTCGACGTTGAAAAGATGAAAAATTTTTAATCTCTAAGGATGCATTTGCTTTGCCAACAACAGACTCTCTAAAAAAGAAATTGTTTAATCGAAGATCTTCTGGATGATTAGCTCGAACTTGAACTCCGGGAACGACGTTCATCACAGGAGTTGTACCTGCTGGAGTTACAGTGAATGTGCTTCCGATACCACCCACAGCAATGCCTGTAGAAGAGGGTGTTGTAGAGAGTGGGGTATACCAAGGTTGGATAAATTCAACTGCAAGGCCTGGAGTCATTAGATCTTTTACAGAGCCATTCATTTTTGCATTCTTAAGATAGTCGGCAAATTTCATTTTTCACCTATGATAAATAATGTAGAACTAAAAGGTAAAGTTAATTTAAAAAAACAAGGAGCTCCTAACTAGAAGCTCCAATGCGTTTGAAATATTAAATCGGCTTAGTAAGAACGGCGTTGTCTCCGATTGTCTCCACCGCCGAAGCCTCTATTGCCGCCGCCGCCGCCAAAACGTGGAGGACGTGCTTCTCTTGGTTGTGATTCATTGACGCGGATCGCCCGGCCATTGATTTCTTGACCGTTTGTTTGTTCAATGGCGTTCATTGCTGCACCGTCATCGTCCATGTCTACAAAGCCGAAGCCCTTGCTGCGACCAGTGTCGCGATCCATGATAATCTTTGCGCTCTTTACTTCACCAAAGCCTTCGAAAAGGTTTGATAAGTCGCTATCGCCGAACGAAAAGGGGAGGTTACCTACATAAATGGTTTTCATATTAATCCATGCTTGTTTGTTTAAGCTGAGTACAATTGTAGAATAAAAAATGGAAAACGGTGAATCTTTTTGTAAAAAATGAATTCTTTTTACCTTCTTTTTTTGAAAAGGCCTTTTTTTCCGTTTTTTGAGGGGGCCTCATTATCCCAGTTTTTAAAAACCCCTCCTCCCAGCACAAAATGCATGTAGATGAAAGTTTACTTTAAAATGAGTGATAATAAAGGGAAAAAATTTATAATTCTTTATAGCAATCACTTTCATTCAAATTTTATGATTCATTATGCTAAAAAGGGGATGTCTTTAAATGATAAAACAATTGAAACAAAAGGTGGAGATAAATGAAAAAAATCAATCAAATAGTAGTTATACTTCTTTTTATTTTTCTTGTGGGATGCAACGAAAAAACAGACAGAGAAACCTCAAAAATCTCTCCAATCGCTTCGGATTCAACAGCGATTCAAGGGGGGAAGTATGATTCAGTTGATCCTGAGTTACTTTCAAAAAAATGTCAAAAAAATTCAGACGGAAATTATGTTTGTCCAGAAGGTGTTTTACCGAAAAGGCCAACTGATTCTGCATCTAGGGCTAAAATGGGGCTTCCCCCATTGCCAAAACTCCTCACAGAAAGAAGCAGTAAAACCGTCGCTTGTTTTGATTTACCAACGAAAGACGAAATTACAAAATGCGTATGCTCGATTCATTCCAGTGCTTCTATTACTTATAATGGCGTCAAAATCGACTGCAATGGTATTTTGTAGCACTTCATTACAAGAAGCTCAATCTATAGAACAAGGATTAAAAGAAAGTTGTGAAAATAATCTAGATGGTGGTGGTGGTGTTTTTAATAAAGCTATAATAGTAGAAGTATCTTCATGTACTGATTATAATGGTGTAATACATGATAATGGTGTTTTTTGGCGCTCTAACGTTGGTTGCGAAACTTGCCAATCAGTAGATTTAGCAGAAGAAAGAAACCAAAACAAAGCCCTTTGTAATTCTCAATGTAAAAAAGAGGGCTTACAATGTCTTTTTCAAACTTGGGAATGGGGGTCAGTGAATAGCCTCTTAGGTGCTAGCGAATGTGGCTCAATTGATAACAGTTTGCCAAATTGTGCCTTAAGTTCTTCTAGTATCTCAAACTCTTCAAGTAGTGAAGAAGAGATGAGTTCTTCAAGTAGTGGAGATGGTACGGGAGAAGAATCTTCAAGTAGTGGAAGCTCTGACGGTGGAGACGGTGGCGAAACAGGAGGACTGCACTGTATAAATACTCATACAAGTCAAGGTGTATTATGTTTGGAACATTGTCCAGTTGGCGGATATAAATGTTGGGTTCGTTCTGTTTCGGACGAAGATACAACTTATTCGAGTGCTTGTCGTTTCTTGAAAAAGCCTATAACAAGCTTGCGACCAGAAGATATATCTGTTGGAAATGAACGCACATTTGGTTGTATGCTTCAATTAACATTACAAATGCCCGT
>Ga0209510_1003822_pt1 | contig 13778 bp, 19 predicted proteins | sample BiotimSIPDNA_FD_185749 | JGI IMG/M metagenome (GOLD analysis project Ga0209510, IMG submission 185749) | Anaerobic biogas reactor microbial communites from Washington, USA - Biogas_R1 time_0 SIP DNA (SPAdes) (version 2) | ecosystem: Engineered > Bioreactor > Anaerobic > Unclassified | place... | reverse complement strand
TCTATTTTTAGTGCAAGTGCCTCAGTCATATCATCAACTCTTGCTACTGTCTCAGGAATCCAACCATCATCAATGTCACCATTCTCATCAGCTATCGGGATACCTAGCGCTGTTGGTGTAGTGGTCGGCTTGTCAATCAGGCTCTGGAACGATGCAAAAAACGTAGCCAACCTTTGCGCAAATGACGGCGTGGTCATATTCCCCACGAGATTGAACACGCAATATTGCTTATTACTCCCGGTGCTCCCCGCATAGGACTGTTTCAGCACCAGAGTCGTATTGTTCGTGACGGACTCCACCTCATACCATGCGCCTGTAGGATTCAGGTTTGCGTCCACAAGGGCGAATGCGTCACCAGCATTGACAGCGGTTGTCCAGAGTGTTCCAACTCCAGTGACGGTTTTGGAACCGTTCGTAACGGCTACTGTCCCTGTTCTGTACCAGCTCATTTAATCACCTCCGGCTTTTCAGGCCATTCAATATTTAAAGGATCAGGCTGTTCCGTGATATCCCGGAGAGCCTGACGGTATGTTTTTACCTCTGCCTTTTGCTCCTCGCTCAACGGCACATCAGGCAGAATGGCCCAATCAGATTCAGAGAGCAATTTGTCGCGCCTCCCACGTATATCACGCCATGCCCTCACATCATCTAACATCCATGATTTTGTAGCAGGTATCCATTCGTGATACGGGGAAGGACGTTCTGGAATTTCACGAAACGTCCCATCTGTGTAATAGTGGCTGTCAGCCTGTATATTATCTCCTGCCTCGACTAGTGTTTCCGTTTTGCGATAATGTGCTATTATTTTTATATCTTCGGCAGGGATCTCACGGAATCCCATAATCTTGCCATCCTCGATTATCGCGTATCGCATACCATCACCTCACAATTATCTATAAATAACCAAAACAGAACCGCCACAGGATTGTATCTTTGTACCTTCTCCACTGTATGTTACAAAAAGCGAATACGTTGAAATACCATTGATTGGAGAATTGTCAAGGTAGAAACCAAACACGGTGCGGTATGGGTCATAAGAACCACCAGTATAAGAGGCGAGCGTCTGTACCGTAGAATCATTTTTTCTCAGATAAATTGTTACCGTAGAGTTCCACGCCTGTATACTGAGAAATAGATTTACCATTACCCTACCTTTTGATTCAGTGGCAATTGAAACACTTGCACCAGTAGGAGTAAAAGAACCAGAACCTGATTTGCTTTGGGTTGTTGAATTAAACGAACTATTGCCCCAAGAAAGACCCTTTTCAACTCCGTCAGCCATTTTCAATCGTTCAATAGTGGCATCCAGGATCTTCGCATTTTTAATGGCCGCATCCTGTATAAACGCCGAGTCCATAGAAACCCGTGATACACCGTCAACCGTTCCGATTACAAACGGTTTGTTGGTTGTCCCTGGCTTGCCGACTAGGAAATTATCGACATGGAACACCATCGCACTTGATTCGCCCGTGCCGATAAGCTCATAGCCAGTAACGTACCCGTTTGTATCGATTTTAACAGCGTGTTTTGATTTAATTCCGTCAACTGAACTGTTAACGGTCTGTATCGCAGAGGTGTTCTCACCGACAGTGGTTTGCAGGGTTGTAACATTAGATGCAATTGCACTGTCGGCGTCCGCTCGCGCTGTTGCTTCGCTCTGTATTGCCGCCGTGTTATTCCCTACAATAGCCGCCAACAGCAACCGCTCACTTGCTTCGGCTGATAAGCCTTCTACAACCTTTGTTGATAGCTCCCTTTTTGCCAGCGCAATGGCTACGTCCGATTCCTGTTTACCCTCCCGCGCGTTGAGCATTGCATCAATTAAACCCTGTGCAACCAGTTCCTCATCCAGAGATATCTTTTCAATCCCGGTGTTGAGGTCGGTCTGCACCGTATTAAGGTATGGATTTTCCTGTAGCACCAGATCCACGAAGTCCTGATGGCTCTCTTGGTCGGAGTTGCCAGCAGTACCGGAGACAGCATTCCACCCGCTGATGTTTCCTGTTTTATCGACCGCCCTAACCCAATAATACCGCACAACAAAGGAACCTAAATACCGCTGATATGATGTGCCTGATACCTCTGCAATCTTGACCGCCGTGTCCCTGTCGTCTACGCTGTTTTCCCAAACTTCAATGTGCGACAGGTCAGGATCAGTAGGATTAGCCCAATTAAGATTGATATTGCCGAACCACCCTGTAGCTGACAATCCCGTAGGAGCTGACGGTGGGGTCGTATCCGCTCCGACTACTATTACTGCGACATCGCCCGGCGTGTGTGTGCCGTTAGGTCTTTTGCAATTGACCCACACTTCAACGTTTTCGCCTGTTGTAAGATTCGTAAGGTTCGCCGATGTTAAAGTGCTTGTTGTGTTAAGTACAAGCGTCCATGCTTCCGTACCCTGATAGCGGTAACGCACATTGATTTCTTTCGGCGTGTAGTCGCTTGGATTCTGCCAACTCGCCTTAATAACAGGAACCCATGTGCCGTCAGCGTTAAAGGCTCCAATATCCTCAAGCAAGAGGTTATAAACATCGTCAGTTGTTACGGGCGGATTCGGATTGACAGGTACAGCGACAGGAATCTGAGAATCATCATAAAGCGATGCGACATACTCAGCGCAAGTGATAAGCACATTTCCCGTCTGCCCATCGTCCTGCACGGAAAGCACCCTAAACGGCTTGGCATTCCATGCGGTAAAGCCGGGATATGTCAAAGATACAACTTCACCCGCCTCGATGTCAGCATCTTGTGTGCTGACTGCAAAAGAGCAGAAGTTTTGGACAAGCTTAGCCGTCTCTAACATATACTTTCCCATGCGCCCGACTTGCGCGGAGCGGGTTATACCAAGGAGTGAAACGGATTTTTCATAAAGCCCTCTGGCTATTATGTCCTCTTGCCACTCAAATACCGCCGCTGTCTGTTCATAATGGTTGTCGGGATCTATCCACTCGATGGTTATCCTGTTAGGCGAATCATCGTTGCTTTTCTGCCACCACGAAAAACTGCCCTTAACAAAATTATCCGGGTTGAGTTCCTTATATACTGTGCTAGATCTCTCGATATGCAGTTCTATCTTGTCTCTCGCTAAAAAATACCCGCCGAAACAGGCTAGCATCTGATTCAGATGGTCAACGGCAGGACGCTGTGAGTCAATTATGTAATCCAGCGTGTATCTTGGTTCGCCGTCAACAAGTTCGTCACAATAGGCTGCTGCTGTCTCGAAAGAATCAAGATCAATATGAGCCGCAGGAATTCCCACGCCGTTTTCCGCGTCCGTAAGCACGTCATAAATTATCCATGCCGGATTACGGGTATACATAACGCCCGATGGAGTCCAGACTTTGCGCCCCTCAATGATAGAGGTTATTACCGGGTTTCCGGAGAGCCCTTCCTGCGCCTTGAGTGTCAGCGCAACATAAGCAAGGTTGGGATATGTATTGCCGTCCGGCTCTCTGCTGTCGGCGTTCTGCGTTGCCGTCCCTGTATAGACGTTGCAGGAGCAACCTTCAAGGATCTTTACGGTCACAACATTCCCGTTAATATCCCTCATTTCTTTCCTGCCTTCATAAGCAAGATAAGAGGCATATTCAACCTGTACCCAACCACCGACCGTAGTATAAGTTCCTTCTTCACCACGCTCCCTGACCATCTTCCAAATCCAGTAGGTGTAGGTGTTCATGGCTTCGTCATATAGGATATGCTCGTCCGCATAAACAGAGACAACTTTATTGATCGGCCCTGCCGATAGCCCTATCATCATATCCATGGTCTTCCGCTCATTGGTGTCAAATTGCTGTAGGAATATATTTCCTCCTACTCGACACCTACCGTAGACGAGCGGGATCGGCAGCAGCTGTGATTTGGTGTTGCTTATTGGTCCAAAAGAGTAATTAGGCGTGGTGTTTCCGATATCCAAATCAGGCGCATCAAAAAGCGAGCCTATTGATGCTCCGATCAGAACTGCGCCGAGAACACTTGTTGCAAGTCCCGCCGCAATTATTGACCCCGAGAACGCCCAGCCCACTAATGCCCCAGCTATTGCTCCTGGCATTTTTCCACCTCCCGACCTCTGAATATTCCGTAAATTCTCTGCTTATATAGCCGTGTCATTCTTGATGTCTTGTTGGGGTAAATATGGAGCAATGCGCCATCAACCACCGTGCCGATATGGTGCTTATCTTCTCCGTTGCAGGGCATACGGTATATAACCAAATCGCCGTCCTGCGCCTTGTCCACCCTGTCAGCTATACTCTCCACCCAGTTGATTAAAATGCTCTCATCGTCCGTAAGCGGGTTATAGTCGTACGGAAACTCATAGTCCTTGCCAAAGATTTCCCTCTGTGCTAATAAAGCAAGACCAACACAGTCAATCCCGTGCCGGTCTCTGCCTTTAGTCTTCCACGGTATACCAATCATTTAAGGCTCACCGTTCGTGGGTCTTTTGCTGACGGTAGATGCGGGAAATCCCGCACCCAGTAAAGCCGTCTTGGAATCCTGACGTTCAACGAAAAATCAGCCATGACCTGTATTTCTATACTGCTGATAGTAATGTTCGCTTTTTCGATGTGCCCCTCAAAGAGAGTTCTTGCGCCCGCTGGAGAGGTCAAAGTATCAGCGAATGTCTCAAGAAGCTGAACTCTTACACCTTTAATCACATAATCTTTTGCCAGTGAGGTAAAATCCCCGCTCACGTTGTCAAGCCTGAGCGTGACGGAACTTATCTCATTATCAGTTGATGCTTTAACCTGGTCGTAGGTAAGCGCACAGGCGTTATAGGTTTTGGCCACATCGTTCTCATCGAAAAAGACAACATCTGTCTGTGAATTGGTCAGATACAGGCTGACCTTTGTCGATGGATCATTGATGAGCGGAATATCAAGCACTCTGACAAGCAGTATCGGAGAGACTTCAGCGTTCGCCGCCTCAGTTATGTAATCTGCCCCTGCTCTTGACATTTAAAGCACCTCGCTTATAGTCACGGAACATTCACCCCACGAAGTAAGCCCGTAACGTGTGACCCTTAATGAGTCTTCTTCAAACCGTACGCTTATAGCCGTACTTTCACCCGGCGGTATCCAATTAAACGCCTCGAAGCTGCCCTTCCTCGCCTTGTAAAAATCAACAACAGTGGCTATTGTTGCCGAACTGCCTTTAAATGTCAGATTCCACTGTCGTGGCAACGTGCCGATATATTTCCTCTGCTCTTTACCGCTCTCGAACTCTGTGCGGATAACGTTATAACGGTAAGACGGCTCCCAAATATACTGTGGAGTTACGCTAAAAGTTTCAGCCATTATGCCATCCCCCTTATCGCACCTCGTACAGCACCATTGCGCATGATATTTTCTACGATTATTGATTCAACGGATGCCCTGTTAGTTCGCATCATTTCGACAAACGATTTGCTGTCAACGGCGTTGATGTTCATAGTGATATTGGTCATCCCGCCGCCGCCCTCTGCCTGTACGCCGAGATCTCCGCTAGATGTGCGTTTGAGTGGCATAATCGCTTCGGGTCCCCGCTCTCCCATGAGACCGATACCAGAAGCGAAGGGGAATAAGGTTGGCTTGTTGACTATGCCGCCTGATGCGAATGCGGTGAGTTGACCGCTGTTGAACACCCCGCCTCTTCCAAAGATTGATTTTGCACCTACCCAGTTATCAAGCCCTACCGCGCTTGCAGGAGTCCCTACTGAACCGACTATACCGCCATCCGCGAAGCCCATTATCGGACCCACGATGTATTTCATAATCAGGGCTTTCGCGATTACCGCGCCAATGTCCTGCAATAGGTTCCTCATCGCGTCTCCAAGATTTTCAGCACCACGGATCGCCGAGACAAAAGCATCACCGATTGCGCTAGGTGCTTTTGCTATCGCCATGTTCATGTCATTCCAAGCTGACTGCACCTGTCCCGCAACGGTAGGCAACGATGCCTGCGCGGAGAGGTTAAATGCGTCTATGGCTTCCTGCGCCATCTTGACAACTGCGGGATATTCAGCGAACTTAGTTTTGATTGCTTCAAGTGCTGAAAGGTATTGAGCATTGGTCATAGTTCCCGACTCAAACTGTTTCTGTAACAAGTCCATTGTGTCAGTTGCAAGCCCGCCCGCTACGGTCTGGATTTCTGAAAAAACCTGTCTCATAGGCTCTGACCAGTTTGAAACGTTCTGTATGTCTATCCCCAGTGTCTCAAGCTCAGTGCCGAGTTCCGAGAACTGCCTTTTGAGAGCGTCAAGGTATTCTGTATCGCCTAGCAAGCCCTGCTGGTTCTCCCACCTCAGGGATTCATAGTATTTGCTGACACCCTCTGTTGCCGCATCTTTCGCCTCTTGGATGAGTTTTTTCTGCTCTTCCATACGCGTAAAAAGGGCGCTCATTTCTTTGCCCGCTTTTTGGGCGTTGTTACTCTGTATGTCCAGCTTGAGATCTGTTACCTTTTTCCAGTCTTCCGAGAGCGGCTTCAGCTTCGCTTGCCACTTATCAAGGACCACCAGGAACTTGTTACCGTCTTCGCCGAGATATTTCATGCGGTCTTGGATACTCTGCACAAGAAGATCGGTCTCAGTCTTGCCGGATTTACTTCCACTGCCGCCTAAACTAATTGCTCCGGCTGACGGGATTGCCGCCGGCTTTTTTGGTAAGCTGCCTACAAAGGCATTAAGATCGAACGCTTTAGGGCTATTTACGACGTTTTTAATTTTATCCTGGAGTGCGCCAAGCCCTGTGGAGTCCTGCCCCGCCTCATAAGGCTTATATGTCGGTGTATTAGCATTCTGCCAATCGGCTAATTTCTTCCCTGTGTAAAGCCCAGCTGCGCCCACTCCTACAGCAAGTGTCACCGCCGGGTGTGCCATCATCGCAGTAAATAGTCCGAGTATTGTCCGCGCAGAGGCTATTATTGCCGCCATACCCAGCAGAATAGGACCGCCAGCCGCCATAATGCCCGCCCATTTAAGCATGCTAGCAATGGATTCTTGGGACATATTGCCTATAGCCTTTGAGATGTCATCTATTTTGCCTTCGAGAGTGGGGATATAACTGTCGGCAATTTTAAGTATCGCCTTGCCAATCGGCTCAATGGCAATTTGCACCTGATTCTTAACTTCGCCCCATCGTTCACCGAACGTTTCAGTTGCAGCATCAGCTTTTTCTATCGCGCCGCGCGAGGTATTAAGTGCCTCCGTGAGATTACCAAGTTCAAACCTTCCCTCGCGGATCGCCGCCGCCATGTCAGGACCTGCACGGCTGCCGAACAACTCAATTGCAAGCCTTGTGCCTTCTGTCGGTGTTTTTGCGTTCTTTATCTGGTCAGTTAGTACCTTAAACGCTTCGCTCGCATCGGTCATGCCCGCTTTTGCCATCTTACCAAGGGCAATGCGGAGCGATCCCATAACAAGTTCAGTATTTACGCCCTGTTTGTCAAATTGTGCCAACGTAGCAATTGTCGTATCGACATCAAAGCCAAGCTGACGGAGTGCAGAACCATATTTATACATGTTGGTGGAGAGTGCCGCCATTCCGACACCTGTCTGCTGAGACGCTACAAAGATTTTATCCATATATCCAACCATCTCAGACGAAGCGACTCCCCAGTCCTGCATCGCCTTCGCGGATTCCATGACCACGGAGTTGACTTCTTCTCCCAACATTCCCGCCGCATCGAGTGCCTGTTTGGATATTTCCTGTAGTGCTGTTCCTGTCAAGCCAAGGCGTGTATTATAATCAGCCAAGACTTTGGCAGACACTTCAAAACTGTCGTCTACTTTACCAGCAAGAGCCTTCCAATCCTTCTCTAAGCCCTTCAGAGCCGCACCTGATGCGCCTGTTCCCCTTGCGATGCCTGATAAAGCCTTTTCAACATTAAGTGCGGCCTTTGTAGCTACTAACCCCATTGCTGTGAGCGGAGCGGTGATTGACTTAGTGAAAGCCATTCCAAAGTTGCCTATATTGTTGCCTAATTTATATAATTTACGGTCGAGGTCTTTAACTTTGCGTTCAAATTCGGTTATATCAGCCCCAAACCAGTAAGTAACTTTCTTCTTCTTAGCCATTCTTTTTCACCGCCCCTTTTTTAGCCTTAATCTTTTCTTTCAAATAGGTGTGATACTGTGATTCCGACATGACCCGACCGTCTACCCAGTGACCGATTAAATCAGTGGGCTTGACGGTGTGTTTTATATTGCCAGATATGTTGATAAGCCACGATCCGAGCGTGGCATATTTGGTCATTTCCAAGTATTCCGTGTACCTCCATGCGTGAAGTAGGTCATCAACTTCTCCCCATGTGAGCGACCAGAGGTGTTCATGTGTTAGATGCAGAGGACCGAGAACGGCCAGTGTCATTTCTTGACAAGCCTTTTCCCAGTCCTCTGCTGTCAGTTTTTTACTTCGGTTCCCTTTACTGGCTGTTCCGACACAAAGAGTCGGTTAAAAGCCTCAATAAACGCTTTTGCAGCTTCGCCAAACGCTTCAGCGTAAAGCCCGCTCTCTGCATCAAGCATATCGCCGACTTCATCAACAGTCAGTGACTTGTTCTGCCACAGCATTCCCGCCCAGATTATTGTTGTGCCTAGCTCCATGTCGAGAGCCTTGAAGTTCTCGCCGAGAAACTGGTCAGGAGTGCGCCCTGTCGCCTTAATGAGCGCACGGATGGCGTTTACGCCATATTTAAATTCACCAAGTTTACTCATGCCGGATTCAGCTCCAATTCTCCGTTACCCTGAACGGATATACTCATGCCGATAGCATCTTCTGTCGCGCCACTTAGGCTTTTACTTGTGATTACGCCCGTACCGACAAATTCGGCGATCTCATCGCGAAGTGTTACAGCCGGGCCTGTTGCGCCTGTGAGCGAGGTCGCATCAAGAGTCAAATTTGCTGTAACTCCGGTCGGGAAGGTTATTACAAAGTCTGCTCCGTTCGCAGCTACAACAATGCCATCCTCGCTGTAAGCTGTGTTAAGAGCAGCCTGTATCTGAGCCGCCGTAGCATTATAAGCAATTGCCGTTGTCTCTATATCGTCACCGTCTCCGAGGGTGAATGTGCCTCCTGTTGCACCGCCTAAATCGAGGTCATAGACTTCATCCTCACCAAAGGGAAGTATCACAAACTGGCAAGGTGTACCCGCTACAGTGCGGTCAATAAGTGCTTCCTGTGCCGTGTCGGTCGGGTCATAGAAGAGTTCCATAGATGCAGTCCATCCTGCTTGTCCGACAAGAAACTCTTTCCAATTTGTACCGATGTTTGACACGTCAATTGTTCCGAGGCTTGTCTCCAAACTAAAACTTCTAACCTCACCAACAGGGACTTTTACGCCGCTTATATCAAGTTTTAGGATTGCTTTTTTTGCGGAAAGTGCGCCCATGTCAGCACCTCCTAACTTGCGTTAGCAGCAAGAGCCAGTTCGCCTGTACCCTGGAATGAAATGGAAAGTCCAACCGCGTCCTCTGTTGCGCCTGAGATTGACATTGATGTAACGTAACATGTCCCTGAGAGCTGTGTCTTGCCCACACCCGCGCCGAGAGGCTGAACGGTTACAGTACAGAGCGTTCCCGCACGTGCCTTGCTTACGAGGTCAGCCTGTGCGCTGTCCGTTGGGTCATAAAAACACTCAAGTGATCCACTCCAACCCGCCTGTCCAACGAGGTATTTCTTCCAATCTGTGGCGAGAGTTGACACGTCTATAGTTCCGAGGCTCGTTTCGATAGAGAAAGAACGAACCTCTCCTAGCTCTGTGGGCGTACTCCCCACGGTAAGCAGCATTTTTGATACTTTGCTTGCTGTTGCACTCATTTTTCATCCTCCTAAGGGTAAAAAAAATAGAGCCTTGCGGCTCTGCGGTTTGTTTTATTTATCGGTCGTAAAGTTTTAAGGTTATTATTCCGTGATACCATCCCGACTCATCTCGAATTATTGTTTGTGAGTCTTCCTCGAACCACTCAGACGGCACGGCGGCGGCAATGAGGTCGATTATCTCAAGGACTTCCTTTGAGCCGAGGTACTGACTCCAGATATGAAGGTCAAAGTACATTTCCCGCTCTGATTCGTTGAGTATTCGACCTCTGAGAGCCTGTGAGAATTGAATTTGAATGTACGGCGAAGCGGCATCTTCAGGCACAAAGTCATAAATCTTTGCCTTTGCTTTAAGATCAGCATTGTTATTAAGCAGCGTATAAACAGATTGAAATGCTGTTTTATAACCCATTCCGCTCACCTCCGAGCTTCGCCGTCATCATATCGGTCAGTTTCTTTTCCGTTTCATCTTCGTGAAGCCGTGCGGTAGGGTAGAAAAAGGCTCTTGCGCTCATGTGTTTAGTGCCAAATTCAACGAATGGCGCATAATATGCCTTACCACCGCCCATCTGTACGCTAGCGAGGAGAGTCTTCCTTGCCAGTTTTGCCTTGATGGACTTCTTCAGCGTCCCATCATTAACAGGACAACGGCTTTTAATGTGGTCTCTGACAACCTTCGCTTGTGAGTTGAGGATATTTCTAGCCTCACCTTGTATCTCCTTTGATGCCTTGCGGAGTTCTTTAACTATCTCGTCATGCCCTTTGACTTTGACAGTTATCACTTGTCCACCACCACACAATCAAAATCGATCCACTCGTGACCGTCAGGGCGAACACCTTTAACCGTGAGCGTCCAGTTACGCCAAGTCGCCTTGTCGTTGATGTCGATTCCGAGCGTTGTGGCGTTTTGGCGCACCCTGACCACGTGAGAGCGATATTCCGCATCTGCGCCGCCGACCACACCGTCACGGGTAGACGGCACGGTGACGAACGCCCACTCCGTACAGATGGTCTTATCCTCGGCCGTAACGCCGCCCATACCGTCATCAGTAGTTTCGAGGCGAGTAAATGTGACCTTATCCCTGAGCTGTCCGATATTCGTTATTTTCTGGCTCATACCGGGACATTCCTTCTAATATCCAGAAGTGCTTTCACGGCAAACGGCACTTCGGACGGCGGCGTTCCGAGGACTACAGCTTGTCTGTTTTCGTACCAATGACCTATAAGCAAGAGACAAGCCGCCTTCTCAATACCTGTCATGGTCTCAGCCTCAACTGCTTCGTCAGAGGAGAGATAAACACGGTTCTGATAGCCCTCAACATATTCCCTTGCCGCCGTGATATAGGTCGTTATCAAAGCATCTTCTGAGTCGTCAGAACCTACCCTAAGATGGGCCTTGACTTCTGCGAGCGTGAGTATTTCTGTCCAGACAGGATCAGACATTTACCTCACCTCTTTTTCTTTTTAATTGCTTTGGGTTTAACCGCTGTCTCAACTTCCCTGTCAAGTGCCGCCGTCTCGATAATCGGCTCTTGTTCCCGCATAATTAAAACGGCGTAACCGTTGGCGATTAAGCTGTCGGCTACGCTGTCCATTACATCGATTATCTGACCGGGAGCTGCCATAAGAGAGGGTGTTGCGAAGCGGGTCAGCATTTTAACTTTTGTCAAGATAACGCAACCCCTTCGATGGTAAAAATAAACGTGCCTGAAAGCGTGTCTCCTCCATTGGCAACGGTTATTTTAATGCGCTCGTCAGCAAGGCAAATAGGCGCATAAGCACCTACAATATCCGCTCCTGTGTTGTCCTGCGCCTGTGCGAGCGGATGAATGACTTTTGAAGCTGAGAGGTCATCGTTTGTCCAAATGACTGCACCGCTGACATCGGCGATAATGTCAATGTCCGTTGCCGCATCAAGTCCGCTCGATGTGGGCCTGACATATTCAACAGTTCTGACAAGTCCGTTGCACTGCGGCGAATAAGCGACAGCATCGCCCTGATCATCTGTTGTTATATTGACAGTAAATCTTGATAGCTTCATATCCTCACATCCTAAGAGGTTTTGAGGATTCCTACACCCTCAAGCGCGGCGATTATAGCGTTGACAGCTGTTGCTATCGCAGCTCCGTTGGCTGCATCAGTTATATCAGCGATATGGTTCGCCTGCGTTCCGGCGGCGGTTATTTTTCCCCCGGCGGCTACGTTAAGTTCACCGCCGATAACGGTGACATCGCCACCCTGTTCAACATAATTCTTTGCGTTATAACTCATTTTTTAACCTCCTTAATCAAATAAAAAAGGGAGGCATATAGCCCCCCTTGTCAGTTATGCATCGCCTTCAGCGGGTGAAACGTGCGCCTCAATTGCCAGAGTTCCAGTGAGTGCGCTTACGACAGGAGCTTTAACAGGTCCGTAAAGGATCGCCCATATTTCGCCGAGTGCCGTTGTTTGGGTGCGTGTGGCACTAAGCTGTAGGTATCTCTTCTGCGGACGGTTAATATCGATAGCGACACCCTCATCGGAAGTTCCTGAGGTAACTTTTGTTCCCGCAAGATCCGCGGCTGTTGCTCCGTTTGCCGCCGTGTCCTGTTTGACCTTGATGTAATTTCCTGCGTTTGCAACCGCAAAGCGGGTCATAAAGATGCAACCCTCAAATCCACAGGTGTCAATTACAGCAGACTTGACTTCACTTGTCCCGGCGTCCGTCGCCGCCTTCGCCAGTACAATTTTTACATTTTCGCTGAGCATTTAAAGCCCTCCTTATCCGAGTTTCACACGGACAAATGCGGATTCAAGGACAGGCGCGCCGTCTCCGTAGTACCTACCGATAAATCCAACCTGTGAGGTCCCGGCGTAGAGTTCGTTGAGACGCTGGACGTTAAGTCCCTGAAGTTCGGCTATCCAGTAATACTGCCAGTTACAGAGTGCGCCAACGTATGCATTCGATTGAATTGTTGAAGGTGCGTATTCGCTCTCATCTACGGGCAGACCAAGGAGTCTGTCAGGCTCGCCTGCGACAAGTCCGGGACTCCAGAGGTACTGTCCTTCGCCGTCTTTGAGCTTAGAGATCATCTTTATAATGTCTCTGTGGAATACCCAACGTGCGGTCTTACGATATTGCGACTCAAGCTTAAACTTCGCGTTAATGAGTCCGTCTGCGGATACAGCGGTGGCGGTGTTTCCTGTCGCCTCGTCACGTCCGGTGTTTATCCCCTTATCCGATGCTGTGAAGATTCCGAGAGGCTCTCCGTTGCCGCTCCCGTTGAGGAACCCGTTTTCCTGTGCAACTGCAAACTTATAGGCGAGCCTATCGGCTATGATGCCCTCAACAGGAAGTGCGGAAGTCAACAGGAGTTTCATGGAAACCTTAATCAGCTTAGAGAGCTGTATCGGCTTGAGTTCACGGCGTCCGAACGCCATAGTTGTATCTTCGTTAGGTGCAGCGATTTCGGTCGTCCATGTCGGGTCAGTGAGGTCGGTATCGAGTGAGGGGAAGCCCAGACTGTCAGCCGAAGTTACCGCCATGACGTTGGCATAGTTCCTGACGAATACAGCGTTGTCGAGTCCTTTTATCAGCCTTGCGACAAACTGCTCCGATGCGTGGAGATAGCCGCCTGTTGCGTCTGCATCGTTGGCAAGTGCACGATATTCAGCCGCATTGCCGCTGATAAGATAATTTCTGAACGCGACAGCCTTACGCTCTTCGGGCGTAGTCTCAACTTTCCCTGATTCTGCCTTTTCAAAGCCCCTTATCTCAGCTTCTGCGAGGAGAAGGCGTTCCTCATCTTTGATTTTTACATTGATTGCTTCAATGTCGGCGAACATCTTATCGTAAGATGCTCTTTCCTCTGCGGTAAATTCCCTCTTTTCAGCTTCAACCCTGTCAAGAAGTGCCCTTGATTCTGTGACTATTTGCGCTTTGCGTGCCTTCATTTCGTTGATCTTATCCATATTTTTAAATTCCTCCTGTTAGTCAATTTC
>Ga0209510_1003817_pt1 | contig 13805 bp, 12 predicted proteins | sample BiotimSIPDNA_FD_185749 | JGI IMG/M metagenome (GOLD analysis project Ga0209510, IMG submission 185749) | Anaerobic biogas reactor microbial communites from Washington, USA - Biogas_R1 time_0 SIP DNA (SPAdes) (version 2) | ecosystem: Engineered > Bioreactor > Anaerobic > Unclassified | place... | reverse complement strand
ACATGGCATAATGAAACGACGGGGACTTGTACTTTTGCTTGTCAAGTGAATAGAAGTGGTGGTAGCGGTGCCATATCTGGAACTGTAGATAAAGTTGCCATTACAGGGTCTGATTATGTTACAGCAGAGATTCCTATAACCAGTACGATAAACGGTTATGCCTTGAAATTAGTTCTTGATGTTGGGACAAATGCCGGCGTTACTTGTTTTGTAAATTGGTAAAATTATTTTTTCATTTCTTGTAAAGCACCTCTTTTAAGAGGTGCTTGTTTTTTAGGGCTATAAAAAGAATATTTTTTTTTCTATCTTGTAGCGCCAATGAGGTAAAATATGAAATACAAACTAGTATTGGGATGTTTGGGTGTTTTTTTCATTATGAGTGTCATTGTTGCTTGTGGTGAAGGTGCTATTGATCCATTTAGTACGGATGATACTGTGGCTCAGCTAAGTACTGCTTCCTTAGACGTTGGAAAGTCTATTAACGCTTGTCTTGCTGACCCAGTTTGTCGTGAAAAATATGAATCTACAGAGACACCTCCATCAAGTGCACAGATTCCATTATCATCATCATCATCTTCTTCTATACCTGTAGTTCCAGGATTATCCTCAAGTCTGATTGTCTTATCTTCTGGTGGGGTTATTCCTCCTTTTCCAACATCTTCTAGCAGTCTAGTTGTGATTGTTTCTTCTCAATCCTCTGGTGGTATTAGTGGAACTTGTGCTCCTGATCCTGCGATTGCTGAGTTAGGGGGGCAAGTCACTTGGATTTTTACTAAAGCAGCCACTCTTGATCCAAAAGATATTATTGCTGCAACATTTGACTGGACTTTTGCAGCAGGTTCTGAACCCACTTTTAGTGGTCAAGGAGCTTCTGCTCTAAAGAAAACTGTTTCTTATAATACTTCTGGGTCACATACAACGACTCTCTCTATCAATGGGGATACCCCTATGACATGTGCTCCAGTTCAGGTTAATGGTGCTCCAATCACAGGGTGCGAATGTACTGTAGATAATCCTTCTCCAGATGTTGCTGCTGGTGGCGTTGCTACTTGGTCTGTGACTGGTTGTTTGACAACTGCAAATATTTCTGGTTATGCTTGGGCTGGTTCTCCAGCTGTTCCAACCACAACATTTGCTCATACCTTCACAGCAAAGGGAGAAGTATTTACTCCAACCCTCAGTGTTTACAATGATGATAATACAGTTCAACCTGTGACTTGTCCAGCGGCAACTGCTATTGATGCGACTCTGCCTGATTATGAAATGACTGCTTCTGGAAATACTGCTGGAATAACTTTTGAAGGGAATGTGGATGCTACTATTGTTATGAATCTCCCTGAAACATGGCATGGCGAAACTGCTGGGACTTGTTCTTTTGCTTGTCAAGTGAATAGAGGTAGTGATGGTAGTGGTAGCGGTGCCATATCTGGAACTGTAGATAAAGTTGCCATTACAGGGTCTGATTATGTTACAGCAGAGATTCCTATAACCAGTACGATAAACGGTTATGCATTGAAATTAGTTGTTGATGTTGGAACAAATGCTGGTGTTACTTGTTTTTTAAATTGGTAAAATTAGTTTAGCATAGTTTTTATAAAATCACCTCTTTTGTAGAGGTGTTTTTTTCTTTATAGAAAAGGGTTTTTATATTTAAATGATGATTCTGGTATTTCATAAAAAAATAATTTCTCTTTTAGTTCGTCCTATTTTACGAAAAGGTCTTTTTGGCTTTTCAAAAAACCTCTTTGGATTTTTCTTTGTTCTTTTGGGAATACCTACTGTTTTGCAGGCATACATTCCAGGGGAATCTTTTGTCTCTTTGACAGACGATCAAGGACTATTTTCAAATCCAGCAGGGTTATCTGCTTTTGATTCTAAAGGAGGGCTACTCTCCTATGAATATAGTCAGGAAAAAATTCATCAATTACAATTAGGTTTTAATTTAGGCGCTTTTGGCTTTTCTTTTGACTATCAAACGGACCAAAAGGGTTTTGATGAATCTCGTTGGCACCTCACAAATGCGTTTCCTTTATTTGATCGATCCGTCTTTTTTGGTCATAGACTCACTGCTTTTCGAAGTGGCGATTTTGATGGAACTGCAGTGATTTATTCTCCTGGTCTTTTGTGGCGGCCAGTCTCATTTCTCTCTCTTGGTTTTACAAGTTATAATCTTCTTCAAATGAGCTCAGATAACCTAGACCGTATCCAAGAAGCTGGAGCGGCACTCCGATTAGGGAGAAAATTGACTTTAGGTTACGAAATTGAAAATTTGGAATCTCATCAGCTGTTTTTACAAACTTCATTGAGTGGAGTAGAAATTGGTTTTCAAATTCCAATTTATGGAGATAAAAAAGAATATAAACTTTCGCTCTCTTACCCTCTCGACGCCTATATGAATGCTGCTGTCTCAGTCTTTGATGATTTTATTCCTCGTCGGGTGGCCTTCTCTTATCACCGTTCGAGAAACCCCAAAGCGTACGCTCGTTCTCTAATCATTCGTGTTCCTCTAAGTCTTACAGTGAAAGAAACGGAAGAACGATTCGCTTTCTTTAAAGACCCTTCGATGAGTGTTTGGGCAGTGAGAAATCATTTTGAACAAATCCTTCATGATCCTTCCACAGGGATTATCATTTTTGACTTTTCTGGATACTCTGGTGGCGCCGCTATTTCTAAAGAAATACAAAGAGGTATTAAGGTTTTGCGTGAGTCTGGTCGTAAAGTGATTGCCTATTTGGATGATGTTCGTCCAACGGTTTTACTTGCGAGTGCTTCTGCTGATCGCATTGTCATTGAACCTTCGGCTCGAGTTAATTTAAGAGGCCTTGCTGGAACCTCTCTTTATTACAAAGGCTTTTTAGATTGGATTGGAGTAGACGTACAATTCTTAAGACATGGAGATTACAAGGCTGCCGTAGAGCCTTATACGATGGATTCTATGTCTGTTGAAGCTCGTTCAGATAGAGAATCTCTTTATAATGAATGGTGGTCTGTTTTGGTAGAAGATTTTCAAAAAAGACTTCCTGCTGGGCTTCAAGTTGATGATTTTGTGAAAGATCCTTTATTGACAGCCAAGTCGGCCAAAGCTCGTCAATGGGTAGATACTATTCTTTATATTGATCAGGTGCCTGCTTATGCATTAAAAGAATTCTTTGCTTTGGATATTCCTCAAGCAAAAGCGGTATCTTGGGCTCCCACAGACAGAAAAATACTCGCTGATGATTGGACTCCTCGTTCAAAGGTTGCCATTTTAAACATTGAAGGGACCATCGATAAAAATACAGAAGTACAATCTCTTGCACTTATAGAAAGCGTAATGCAAGGTCAAGAATACGAGGCTCTTATCGTTCGTATAAATTCTCCTGGAGGAGACGCTCAAGCATCAGAAAAAATATGGCGTGCTTTAAGGGTTTTATCTGAATCTGGAATTCCTGTCGTCGCAAGTATTGGAGATATGGCTGCTTCTGGAGGCTATTATATCGCCTGTGGAGCAGATCAAATCATTGCCGAAAAATCCTCAATCGTTGGAAGTATCGGTATCTTTGGCGGTAAAGTGAATGCTTCTGCTTTGCTTGAAAAATTAAAATTACGTGCAGAGACCGTAAAAACACATGAGCATGCTGATGCTGAAAGCTTTACACGTAGCTTTTCAGAGGTAGAAAAAAAAGCGTTACAAGAATATATGGATGACTTCTATCTTCGTTTTACGAAAGTGGTCTCGGATGCCACAAAAATTCCGCAAGAAAAAGTGGATCAAGAATATGGTGGCGGGCGAGTCTTTGTCGGAAAAAAAGCGATGTCTCTTGGCTTAGTTCATTCTCTTGGTGGATTAGATGATGCGATTAGTGCGGTGAAAAAAATGGCGAAAATTAGCGTTTCTAAACAAGTGGAAATAGTGCCACTAGTTTCTAAGAGCTCTTATATTAATCGTGTTTCATTTAAAAGTCTTGCTGAGTTTGTTTCTTCATTTGATGGAGATTTTATTTGGGCATTGGAATCTGATTTATGGCCGCTATTGCAATAACTATTTTTCTTACTTTATTACTCTCTGCCTTTTGTTCTATTACAGAAGCATCTTTTTATAGTGTTTCAAATACTGTTGTAGAATCTTTGCAAAGGCAAAAGAAATTTACAGGCAAATACATCGCTCATGTAAAAAAGAATATTGATACCTATATTGCTTCTGTATTAATCTTAAATACGTTAACCAATACGATAGGTGTTTATATGACAACTAAGCTTGCTGTCTCTACGCTTGATTCAGTTGGCCAAATGATTTTGCCTATTGTATTAACGGTCTCTATATTATTATTTGGTGAAATCACTCCTAAAACAGTTGGTGTTAAAAAAGCAAATAAAGTAGGGCCTATTGTTGCGATACCTTTTTATTATATCACTATAGTATTAAAATGGACTGGCTTAATATGGGTTTGTATTGCTTTAACAAAGCGATGGACTAAGCACGAGAAAAAAAACGATGTTAGTATTGAAGATATTAATAGCTTAGTGACTTTAGGTCTTAGGGAAGAAATTTTGGATCGTCAGCAAGCTTCTGTTATTAAAAATATTTTAGCCTTAAAATCAATTTGTGTCAGAAAAATCATGACTCCAAGACAAGTCGTATTTTCTCTCTCAGGAGACTTGACAATAGGGCAGTCTATTGATAAACGGGGTAACTGGCCTTTTTCTAGAGTGCCTATTTATTCAGAAAAAAAAGACCAATGGATTGGAATCGTTTTACGCCGAGATGTCTATAATAAATTAGTCGAAGGAGATCATCAATTACAATTAAAGCAATTAATGCGTCCCATTCAACTCATTCCAGATAGTTTGACTTTAGATAAGTTACTGCTTCGTTTTCTAAAACAACGTGGGCATATTGTAGGCGTTGTGGATGAGTGGGGGGCAATTGCAGGGATTGCTACACTCGAAGATGTCCTAGAAGAAATTCTTGGCCGAGAAATTGTGGATGAATATGATGAAACTATTGATTTGCAAAAACAAGCAAGAAGAAAGAGTAAGGCTTTAGCTTTTATTCGCAAACAAGAAAAATAGTTGGCTCGAATTTTCCTTTCAAATATTAAAAGAGTCATTGAAATAGCTTAGTAAATAGATAAAACATTTATAAAATGTTGAGTTATATAACTTTGTATACCCAAATACATTTGGGCAGGAGTTATACATCATAGGTATACAATGATGAAATATAATGCTATAATTATAGCAATTGATATAATTGATATGATGTAAAACCTTGATTTATAGAGGATTTCTTTAAAAAAGAGTTTTTTGACTCTTGTTTTTGGCTTCTCTTATTCTAAATTTTGCCCGAACTATTCAGAACAATTCGTTTTGATTAAACCTAATCGAGGATTTACATGAAGACCATTATGGTAAACCCCAAGACAGTGACTCACAAGTGGAAACTTGTTGATGCTGCGGAAAAGCCTATGGGCCGCGTAGCAAGTGAAGTGGCTCGTCTTCTTATGGGCAAACACAAGGCAATTTACTCTCCAAACGTAGATACTGGTGATTTCGTCATTGTTATTAATGCAGAAAAAGTAATGCTTAGTGGAAATAAAATCGATCAAAAAGAATATTTCCATCACACAGGCCACATCGGTGGCGAACGTTGGATCAATTGCAAAGATCTTATGGTAAAACATCCTACGGCTCCTCTCGAAATGGCTATCTGGGGCATGCTTCCTCATACCAATCTTGGCCGCAAGATGATGAAGAAATTAAAAATCTATGCTGGTGCTGAACATCAACATGCAGCTCAAAACCCTGAAACCGTCGACTTGAAAGTCTAGGAACGGAGGATAAATCTATCGCTACTGCAAAAGCAAAAAAGATCTACCGTGGCACAGGTCGTCGTAAGAACGCCATCGCCGCTGTTGTTTTAAGACCGGGTTCCGGTAAGCGCACGATCAATGGTCGTGATTTCAAAGAATATTTCCATTCCGACGTGCAAAACATGATCGCGAATTTACCATTTGCCATTCTTGAAAATGAAGGAGAATGGGACGTCGAAGTTACCGCTCGTGGCGGTGGAATCGCTGGTCAAATGGGTGCTGTTCGTCTAGGTATCGCTCGCGCTCTCGTCGCTAACGATGCCGAAGTCAAGCCTGCTTTGAAAAAAGAAGGTTTAATGACTCGCGATGCACGTGCTGTTGAACGTAAGAAGTTTGGCCGTAAAAAGGCTCGTAAACGCTTCCAGTTCTCCAAACGTTAATCGTTTACAACGTATTTCAAAAAAACGCCTTCTATGCAAGGCGTTTTTTTGTGTATTTAGAGCCACCAGCTAGGTACTCCGTTTGCCCTCATGACTGAAAATATCACAACGCAAACCATTATTTTTGCTGCCGATAATTGCTTAAAAAGTTTTATTCTTTGGTTAATAACCGTAAAGTAGCGAAAAGTGTATAGGTTCCTTACAAAACGATACTTACTTTATTTGTAATTCAGCAAATATCTTGTCAATAGTTCGTTCCAAAAACTTACTTTCATTATTTGTCTTGGATGCTTACTTAAAAAGTTATAAGGACGCTTTTTTAGTAATAACAGCTTAGCATAAGTTTTCTTAAAATAGTGATTCAAAATACTACGTTTTCTTTCATTTCCGATTTGATTTCTCTAGTCACTTCATTTGATTTTTCTATATTTGGCTCCAACTTGGATATTAAGTCCGAGTCAACCAATAAATCACCGGTGAACAAAAGTTGCTTCGGTGGCGAAAAAAGAAACTTTTTTTGCTTATGCATCTTAGTTGTTTACCGGGTAGTTTAACCGATTAGGAGTCAATTATGGCAAATCTGCCTTCCGTAGAAGACCTGCTTGCTGCAGGCGCTCATTTTGGTCATCAGACACAGCGCTGGAACCCAAAAATGAAACCTTATATTCTTGCCGAAAAAAACGGCATCTATGTTCTTAACCTTTCAAAGACCCGTGATCTTTTAGATGCTGCTGCAAAAGCTGCTGCCCGTGTCTCTGCTTCTGGAAAGAGCGTTCTTTTTGTAGGTACAAAGCCAACTGCTCGTCAAGTCGTAGCAGAAGCTGCTGGTACTTGCAATCACTTTAGCGTAACCAACCGTTGGCTCGGTGGTATGCTCACAAACTTCCAGACTGTTCGTAAGTCAATCAAGCAAATCGATAAGATTGATGCTATGGAAAAAGACGGTCTATTCCAAGAATTATCAAAAAAAGAAGTTTTAGATAAGACTCGTGAACGCGATAAATTATTATCCGTGTTCGGTGGTATCCGTGAAATGGGCGGCATTCCAGGCTTAGTTGTTGTCACTGACATCAACCACGAAAAAATTGCTGTTGCTGAAGCTCGTCGTTTGCATATTCCTATCATTGGCATTTGCGATACAAACGTTGATCCTACTCTAGTGGACTATCCAATTCCTGCAAATGATGATGCAGTGAAGTCTGTAAAACTTATTATTGATTATATCGCAAGCAATGTCACTCCTCGTTCTAACGTAGCTAAAGAAGCAAACGAAGCAGCGAAGAAGTTTGACAATGGAGAAAACTAAAATGCAAATTACTGCCTCTTTAGTAAATGAACTTCGCACCAAGACTGGTGTGGGGATGATGCAGTGCAAAAAAGCGTTGACTGAAACGGATGGCGATTTAGAAAAAGCTCTTGATTTACTTCGTAAACAAGGTGCAGCTGTTGCCGCTAAACGTGCAGACAAAGATGCAAAAGAAGGTCGTGTATTTCTCGTTGAAGCAGATTCTCGTGCTGTTGCTTTTGAATTGAGCTGCGAAACAGAACCTGTTTCTAAAAATGAAGATTTTAACGATCTTGCTAATCTTGCTACAAAAGTTTTAAGTACGCAAGAAATCAATTCTGTTGAAAGTTTACTTGAAGCTTCTGCTGATGGTGTAAAAGTGGGCGATCGTCTTCAAGATGTGCTCGTTAAAATTCAAGAGAACATTAGCTTCCGTAAGTTAGCTACAATGAAACGTTCTGCTAGCGAAGTGTTTGGCATTTATTCTCACATGATGGGAAAAATAGGCGTAATCACTAAGCTTGCTTATGTTGGTACTCCTTCTAATGAAGCAGACCTCAAGCAAGTCGCTAAAGAAATTTCAATGCAAGCTGCTGCATTCGCTCCTATTGCTGTAAAAGCAGAGGATGTTCCTGCTGAAACTATTGAAAAGGAACGCGAAATTGCTCGTGCTCAAATTGAAAACGCTGCTAAGGAATCTGGAAAGGTGACAAAGCCTGAGTTCGTTGAACGTCAATTAGACGGTCGTGTAGCTAAGGTTTTAAAAGAAATCGTTCTTGAAGATCAAGAATTTTTCATCTCCGACAAAAATCCAAAGAAATTGAACGTTAAAGAATATCTACAAAGTATTGCTTCTTCTCTTGGGCTCTCGAGCTTGCAAGTCGTAGAATTAATTCGCTTTGAAAGAGGTAACTAATGGCTCACGCACCAAGATTTTCTAGAGTGCTACTCAAGTTGAGTGGAGAAGCTCTTGCTGGTACCAAAGGACATGGTATTGATTCCGAAATTTTAACGACGATGGCTCGAGAAATTGCTGCTGTCTTAAAATCAGGTGTTCAAGTCGCTCTTGTTATTGGTGGTGGTAATCTGGTGCGTGGAATTTCTGCATCTGCTGGCGGCATGAATCGTGCTGCTGGTGATGCTATGGGTATGTTAGGTACAGTCATGAATGGGATAGCCATGCAGGATGCGTTAGACAAACAAGGCGTGAATAGCGTTGTCATGTCTGCGATTCGCATGGAGCCTGTTTGTGAATTTTTTGATCGCCGTAAAGCGATCTCTTTATTGAATTCGGGGAGTGTGGTTATATTCTCTGCAGGTACTGGAAATCCGTTTTTTACTACCGATAGTGCTGCAGCTCTTCGTGCTATTGAAACTGAATGTGATGTGATCATGAAAGCGACTAAGGTCGATGGTATTTATTCTGCAGATCCAATGAAAGACCCTAATGCGACTCGTTTTGAATCGATTACCTATTCTGAGGTAATCCAAAAAGGGCTTCAAGTCATGGATACAGCCGCCGTTGCTTTATGTATGGAACAAAAAATGCCTATTTTAGTGTTCCAAATGATTGAAGGAAACTTGACTAAAGCGACCACTGAAGGTACTTTAGGTACACTAGTGCATTGTTAATTTTTATTATTGCACAAGAAAGAGGAAAATAAATATGTCAGAATATGTGCAAAAAATGGAAAAAGCGGTCGAAGCGACCGAACGTGAATTTTCAAAATTAAGAGCAGGGCAAGCTTCTCCTGCTATTCTAAATGATGTTAGAGTGGATTATTATGGAACTCCCACTCCTATTTCTCAAGTGGCAAAAATTTCAGTTCCTGAACCTCGCATGTTATTAGTGAGCCCTTGGGAAAAGCCTTTAATGGACGCTGTTGAAAAAGCCATTCTTGCTGCTAATATTGGTGTTACTCCAATGAAAGATGGTAACTGTATTCGTGTGGCTCTCCCTATTTTAACTACAGAACGTCGTCAAGAACTCGCTAAAATTGCTCGTAAGCATGCTGAAGACGGACGCGTGGCTATCCGTAATATTCGTCGTGATGCTAACGATGCTATCAAAAAACAAAAAGATCTTCCTGAAGATGAAGTCAAAAAACAACAAGACGAGATTCAGAAAGCGACCGATAAATACATTGGTATGATCGATCGTGTGCTCCAGGAAAAGGAAAACGACATTCTTAAGGTTTGAGTGTGGAAAATCAACTCAGACATGTCGCCATCATCATGGATGGTAATGGAAGATGGGCCAAACGTCAAGGTTTTGAGCGTTTCTTTGGACATCGAAAGGGCACTCAGGCTACTATTGATGCGGTAGAAGTTGGTGTCGATTTAAAATTAGAACATTTAACGCTATATGTTTTCAGTTCCGAGAATTGGGGCCGACCTTCAAAAGAGGTTGATTATTTGATGAAACTTCTTGTAGAAATGGTAGAACAAGAACTTCCTCATTTAATGGAAAAACAAGTGAAATTAATAGTCATTGGTAATATGGACCGATTACCAAAAGAACCTCGTTCTAAATTACAGGAGGCTATTAATAAAACAGCGAATAATACAGGCATGCAATTAAATCTTGCGATTTCTTATGGAGGTCGTTTAGAAATAATTGATTCTTGTAAAAAGATTGCGTCAAAAGTTAAAAACGGATCTTTGAATATTGAAGATATTAACGAAGAAGTTTTTTCAAACCATCTTTATTTAGAAGGCGCTCCTGATCCAGATCTTGTGATTCGTACAGGTGGAGAATTTCGTTTATCGAACTACCTACTTTGGCAGGCCGCTTACAGTGAATTTTTTGTTTCAAAAACGCTTTGGCCTGATTTCACAAAAGAGGAATTTCTTGAGGCTGTTGCGTTTTATCAAACTAGAGAACGTCGTTTTGGGAAGGTAGTTAGTGAGTAATCTAGCACAGCGTTTAATTTTTGCTGCAGTAGCAATTCCTGTGGTCTTTTTTTGTCTTTGGTGGGCAGATTGGACTCGAATTTCTTTAATGGTTTTTCTTGGTGCTGTTGGTGCTTGGGAATGGTCTAGAATGGTTTCCAAAATATACTCGGGGCCAAGTATGCAGATTTTTGCTCCTTTATCTGCTGCGGCACTTACACTAGGATGGGTTTTTACTTCTGGTCGTTTTTTTGGACTACCACCTGTTCCTGGATTAATCGGTTTCATTGCTCTAATTGTCGTTTGCTTATACATTGCCATCGCTTTTGCAAAAGTAAAAATTGATAATTTATTCCCTTGGTTTTTAATGCAATTAGGCGCTCCTATGTACTTAGGTCTTTGGGGTGGATTAGCCACTTTAATTTTAGGTTCAGGGCATGGCCTAGAACATTCATACAAGTTTATTCTTGTGATGACAGCCATGTGGGGCTGTGATACCATTGCTTACTTTGTAGGGAAGTTTTTAACCAATCGTTTCATCTTTGGCCGTCATCTAATGGCTCCTCAAATCAGTCCTAAAAAAACATGGGAAGGTGCAATTGGTGGCACATTGTTTACTATGGGTTGGGTTGCTTTTTGGGCTATTCCAGTTTTTCAATATCCCTGGTACAAAGGTCTTGTTCTTGGTTTAGTTTTAGCGATTGCAGGGCAAGCTGGTGATCTTTTAATGTCTGCTCTTAAACGTTGGAGTGGTACAAAAGATGCAAGCCAAATTTTTGTAGGGCATGGTGGAGTTTTAGATCGTGGAGATTCTTTTTACTTAGCTGCTCCAATGCTTTTCTTGCTATCAGATTTTTTTAACGGGATATTAAGCTAATGAAAAAAGTTAGCTTGCTGGGTGCGACTGGTTCAATCGGAGATTCAGCTATTGATGTTTTAAAACAACATTCAGATCAATTTCAATTACACTCCATTGCAGCTCGTAGTCAATGGAAAAAAGTGTACCAGTTAGCTAAAGAATTTAATATAAAACGTATTTGCATGTTTGAAGAACAGGCCGCAAAAGAGTTATCTAAGGAACTCGGATTTCCTGTTTTAACAGGCATTGATGGACTTCGAGAACTCGCTTCTGAATCAGAAGTAGATATTGTTATTAATGCTTTAATGGGAGCAGTTGGCTGTTTACCTACTTTGTCTGCAATAGAACAGGGTAAACATGTTGCCCTTGCTAATAAAGAAACCATGGTGATGGCTGGCCCAGTCATTCAAGATGCGTTAAAAAACAATCCAAAATCTTTTATTACTCCCATTGATTCTGAGCACAGCGCTATTTTTCAGTGCCTATCAGGTCGTCCTGAAAAAGAAGTCGAAAACCTTCAAATCACAGCATCTGGAGGCCCTTTTAGAGAGTGGTCTCAAGATCGTTTTGAATCCATTACGGTTGCGGATGCCTTAAATCATCCTGTATGGAGCATGGGTAAAAAAATCACTATTGACTCTGCTTCTATGATGAATAAAGGGCTAGAAGTGATTGAAGCGCACTTCTTATTTGGCATTCCTTATGATCAAATAAAAGTTGTGGTTCATCCTCAAAGCATGATCCATTCTTTAGTGCAATTTCGTGATGGTAGTTTAATGGCTCAGCTTGGCGCCCCTGATATGAGAATTCCTATTCAGGTGGCTTTAACTTGGCCAGATCGCTTACCTTTAAATTCTCCTCGTTTGGATTTAGCTTCGTTATCTAAATTCACTTTTTTTGCTCCAGATTTTCAAAAATTCCGCTGTCTTGCTTTAGCTTATGAAGCAGGGAAGAGTGGTGGAGTGGTGCCTGCGATGATGAATGCCGCCAATGAAATTCTCGTGGATCAATTCTTAAAAGGCAATTTAAAGTTTGTAGACATTGCTCGTCATATTGAAGGTATTATGGCAAAGGCCCCCTCTATTTCAGGGCGTTTAGATCTTAAGCAAGCTCTCGAAGCCGATACCGAAGCAAGAAAAATGGCTGCTTCGCTTTTTTAAGAACACTTTTTGTTTTTAGTATAGTTCTTTTTTCTAAATTGTCGATATGGATCATTATTTACAAATTGTTTTGACTTTTATTTTAGGCCTTTTAGGGCTCAGTTTTCTTGTTTTTATTCATGAATTAGGGCATTTTCTAGTTGCGAAAAAGAATGGGGTTCGCGTAAAAACCTTTTCCATTGGCTTTGGAAAAAAGCTACTTCGCTATAAAAAAGGGGAAACAGAATATTGTATTTCTCTAATCCCTTTTGGTGGCTATGTTGCCATGACAGGTGAAAACCCCGATAATCCTGATGAAATTGATGAAGAGGGTAGTTTTGTCTCAAAGTCTGTTGGAGCACGTGCAGCCATTGCTTTTGCTGGGCCTTTTGTGAATATTTTATTTGCTTTTTTGTTACTGATCGGTCTTTATATCATAGGGGTAGAAGAACCCGTATCTGATCAACTCATTGTCGGTTTTGTGGATAAAACAGGGGCAGCTCAAGAAGCAGGTATTTTACCTGATGACACTATTTATTCTATTGACGGTAAGCCTGTGAAAGGCTGGGATGATTTCCGTGAACGCATTGGAGTTAGTTTAGGAGCAAATGTTACTTTAGAAGTACATCGAAAAGATTCAATTATTTCTTTGTCTGTTGTTCCAAAAGAACTCATGATTCCCAAAAAAGATTCGTCGGATGAAATGATTTCGATGGGTATAGGAGATATCGGCATTTATCCAAGGCATCGAGTGGTCATTCGAGAGGCTCCCGTCGCTGGTTCTAATGCTTATGCGGCTGGGATAAAAATGAATGATACTATTTTGAGTATTAATCAACAGCATATTTCGAGATATGAAGATGTTATTCGAATCATCAACGCCTCAAAATTAGATCCTTTACATTTCCAATTACTTCGTGGAGAAGATACTCTTAATACAGTAGTCAACGCGACTTATAACAAAGAATATGATCGTTATATGATTGGTATTCAAATGGTATATGTCATGTACAAAGAAACACATATAGTGAAGTCTAGTGTACCTGAAGCAATAAAAAAAGCATCGGCTACTAGTTGGAAAATGACGACAAGTATTTTCCGCTATTTTAAGAAGATGTTCCAAGGTCAAGTCAAAGCAGATGCATTTTCTGGCCCAGTAACTATTGTGGCAGTTATGGGTTCTGTTTGGATGAGCGGCTTCCAAGACTTTTTAATGTTGCTTGCCTTGATTAGTATCAATCTTGGAATTATGAATCTATTGCCTCTAGCGATTACAGATGGAGGATTATTAATGTTTTTAGCGATAGAAAAAGTGCGTGGACGTCCTCTTGGTAGAAAAACTCAATTAGTGATTCAAAATATCGCGATGGCTTTTTTCCTTTCTTTCTTTGTTTTTAT
>Ga0209510_1003811_pt1 | contig 13825 bp, 9 predicted proteins | sample BiotimSIPDNA_FD_185749 | JGI IMG/M metagenome (GOLD analysis project Ga0209510, IMG submission 185749) | Anaerobic biogas reactor microbial communites from Washington, USA - Biogas_R1 time_0 SIP DNA (SPAdes) (version 2) | ecosystem: Engineered > Bioreactor > Anaerobic > Unclassified | place... | reverse complement strand
TAACTCATTTAGACTCAATTGGCTGGTCTTTCTGCCGATCCTGACGTTGAATAAGGCCACTGATTTATCCGTCAATCGATAACGCAGGAGAAAATGATGCAAAACGTCATGGACAGTCAGGTTCCAGTCATGGACCATCCCGATCATAGGGGCGGTTGTCTGGACATGGATGTGATCCGTGCCGTTGATGCGCTTAGTCACGAAGAGTTGAGGTTTTACGGTGGATCAATTCCCCGCAACCTAAAGCACTACCTTGATCATCAGGTTTGTTGGCTTCAGGACAGTATATATTTCCTTGGGATTGATATTGGCCATCGGCCGACTCCAGATGAAATTGCGGACAAAATCCTGAACTCGAGCCATTCTGAGCGTTATCGGGCCTATTACGCCATGCGTTTTCCGGACATGGTGATCATGTCCTGACCAAAACGGGTAATTCCCGGCGTTAACAGCGAATGGCATCCTTCAAGGGTGTTTTGAGCCCGTCCTCCGGCGGGTGTTCTTCAAATTGCAGGCTTCTCGTTTCAATTGTGAACTCGGGAAGGGCCTAAAACAGCAATAGATCAACACCGTGTAACCTACAAGGCGCCAACGCCGGAGAGGAAACAGCGGAGTTCAGATTGAAGGAGGAATTCCCCACTAAAAACCTGCAGGGCGCGAACAGGAGAAGGGTGTCTTCACAATGAGGGCGAACAGGGAAATTTCGAATCGGGTGTAACCGGAGTCACCTTATCGGCGTGTTTGTTTGTGTATGTCACAGACAGAGACGAATCCTGAAGGGTTTCGCATCTGACTTTCCAAATAATCAATCCAAATAACAATGACTATGAAAACAGTATCTAAGATTACCCTGGTGTGTGCACTTTCGGCATTATGCCTTGCTTCATCTCTCAACGCCGCCCGTCCGGGACGCGGTGGTGATTCGGAATTCTTTCCACATCATCGGGCGTTTGCGGGATGCTGGGATTCGGATCGGGCAGGTTTTCACGGATCACGCGGGATGGCGGACCCGGGGATGCGCCTCATACAGATGGGAAGCCGACTGGATCTGAGCGACGATCAGGAGACCGCAATCCTTGCGCTTTCCCAAAAATACAGGATAGAACTCGAGACCAATCGGGAAAAGGCAGTGGTCCTTCGCGAGGCAGTCAGGGATGCTATGCAATCCGAGGTGTTGGATGAAGCTGCCCTGCGGGCTGCGCTGGATGCATTGCATCCAGTGATGACAGAGGGAGCCGTGATGCGGGCGCGGTACCGCCACGAAATCTCTCAGGTGTTGACCGAAGAACAACGCACGAAGTTGGAAGCATTCCGGGATCGTTTGGGCAAGCGTTTCGATGGCAGAAAAGACGGTCGCTTCGGGCGGGAATCGCGCTCGTGGGGTCCGCGTGGTGATCGCGGTGCATGGAAGGATGATCCGGCGGAGACCGGTGCCGACGCGGACGAGTAGTCCCTGTCCTTTCAAACCCTTAAGCACGAACCCCGGCCCCAGTCGATCATTTGACAAGGGCCGGGTTCTCTTGATAATAGTGGGATCTACCTGCCCCGAACCATGGATTCAAATGTCAAGAATACGACAGACCCGGCCTCCGATCAGGAGCTGGCTATGCGATCGCTTCAGGGTGACTTGAGTGCTTATGATGAAATCGTGAGGAGATACCAGACCATGATCGCGCGCAGCCTGTATCGTTTTTGTCCGGAAAAAGCGGATCTTGAAGATCTGGTTCAGGATACATTCTTGAAGGGGTTCAGGAATCTTTCCAAATGGAAAACGAAGATTCCTTTCGGCGTGTGGTTGAGACGGGTCGGATACAATCTTGCTTACGACAGGCTTCGCGCCCGGAAGCGGAACCCGCTTTTCCTGACGGTGGAAGCTACTGCTTCGGATGGTGGCAAGAAGGAGCTGGATCCGTCGGATATGCCGGATCAATCGGTTGCTGGCTCGCGTGGCGAATTGACCCGGACCGATCTGGTTCGTTGGTTGCTGGAAAGGCTGGAGGCTCAGGACGCGATGATTCTATCCTTGCAGTATCTCGAGGATCTGTCGCTGACGGAGATTGCCCGGCAAACGGGTTGGAGTATTTCAAAAATCAAGGTCCGGTCTTTCCGGGCGAGAAACAAACTGAAAAAACATTTGGAGAACCATGAAGGACTCGAATTGCAATTTGCATCCGCTGTGGGATGAGGCGGTACGCCGGGCAGAGGCTGACGAAGCTCCGCCGATCGATGTTCGGGCAGGCGTCCGTCTGGCTCTTGAAGCCGAACTCAAACCCGAGGCGCTTCAATTGGCCTGGGATGAGGCACTGGCAATGTGGTTTGGCGGCATGCGGTTGCGTGTGTTATACGCTACTGTTGCGGCGTGTTTGGTTGCGGCAGCTGTATTGTATCCGGGTGGGCAGTTGAGCGATCCGGATGATGGTAGCCTGGATGAGGTCAGCGCGTTTATGGATTCGGGAGATTGGAGTGAATGGTTATGATTCGGAAACTGCGTTGGAGTGTTTTTGCTATACTCGTTGGGGTATTGGCTCTGGGAATCGGGCTCGGGGTTGTGGGAACAATGGCAGTGCTCAGGTGCAAGCTTCCGGATGCGCCTTCATCGGCTCCGCGCGACATCCGGGTCATGCGTGGCGGAGGCCGCATGGTGGACCGGGTGCTGGATCGTATGGATCATCGTCTTAATCTGAGCGCGGAACAGCGGGAAGCGATTCGGGGTGAGATGACCCAGACTGCGGCCCAGTTCGGAGAAATCCATCGAAAAACACGGGTAGAGCTGGATGCCCTGTTCGCAGAGTCCCAGTCGCGAATTGAGAAGCATCTCAATGCGGAGCAGATCGAAGGATACCGGAAGTATTTGGAAGAAAGACAACGCTGGCATCCCTCAAAGGGTGACCGCTTTCCCGGACGTTCGGATCGGATGCGCGGTCGGGATGGTCATGAGCCGTCCGACTGGCCTCATGGGCGCGAAGATGTGCCTCCAACACCCGATCTTTGATCACTATGCCTTCACAAGATGACTTTCGGCTGCCTTGCAGTCCCCGCAAAACCACCCGCGGGATGGTCCGGAGATCCTGGCGGATCTTCAGCTCTCGAAAGAACAGTGTGGCCTTGGGCACCGGACCGATCTGGACACCTACTTCCGCTACAACCATGTCGACGAGGGCCGGGATCCCGACGGCGAATGCTGATTGGACTTGATGGGGTTCGGATTCCCTGCGTGGATCTCAGGGAAATGCCCACCAGGCAATGCCCTCATAGGCGAGCTGAGAAGGCGCGATATTCGCGATGATCCAGTCTTTCTCCTCTTCACTGATCGTGAATAAGTGCGAACCCGTCATGAGTGAGAAGAAACGGTAGACCGGCAGAGCCCCTGTAACCGGACCGGGAAGCGCGAAAAACGCAACCCCCTCCAATGTGAACCTGTCCGACAGTCGAAAGAGGACAGAGTCCAATTCCTCCTCATTCATTGTGTAGAAATGGCTGCCCGAGAAGCTGTTGAAGAGCCGGTAGACGGGAAGCGCACCGGCATCTGGTTTCTGGATAACGTTCTGGCAGGGGCCTTCCAGCGTCCAGATCTCAGCCGGGAGGTTTGCGATGATTCCGTCCTTCTCGTCCTGGCTTGCGGTGAAGAAGTGGCTGTTGTTGTCCTTGCGGAGAAAGCGATAGAGCGGGAGCAGTGTGTAGGCGCTGTTTGAGGTTTGTGATTCCTTTATGACGACATCAAAGCGCATCCCTTCCTTGGTGTAGCTGAAGTTTTCGACCGTGAAATAGACCTGGCTCGGATCCGATTCCGTGCGGCCTTCGTAAGGTCCGGTCATCAGCGGATTTCCCGGTGCCCAGAAATCGGTCTTATCGGGTTGAGTCCCATATCGCGGGTTTTTCCCCGGTTTTTCCAGGCGCAGGAATGGGGGATTCTGAAAGTTTCCACTGTCCTGGCGGTTGGTGTTGACGTGATAAATCGCCAGGCCACGGAAGTCGGGATAATCCTCGCTACTACCAAATCCTGAATCCGGCTTGTCCCGGTATTCGATAAGCCAGTATTCCGCCGGATTCCGGGTGGGAATCTTGACTGCTTCGAGATGCAGCTCGGCCGGGCGCAAAACGATTCCCCGTTGGGTGCCGGTGATGACTTGGGGCGTGACCCAACCCATGGCACATCGCTCAAAGGCACTGAACCCGTGCGCCGGTGATGGCCATGAGTTCGACATTACGGTGAGGTATCCAAGTGTGTCGAAGTCACCATAGACATCGGGTTGTTCTCCGTTGATTCGGGTGTGGCCGGCTTCGTGGTTGAAGTTGCCGATCGCCCGGAACCGAATCGATTGGCTGGCTTGGCCATCGTGAAAACAATCGATTCCGTTGTTGATGCTCCGACCTCCGATCGCCCATGAATACTCCGCGTCGTCGATTGATCCGATCATGAACACGGTGTCCATTATTCCATCATGGTTTGCATCGTAATCTGCCGGATTGACCACCTGCTTCACTTTGTCGGCTACCGCATCCCGGTATTCCCACCAGCCTCCGAATGCGTTCGACTCGAGCCTCTGGTCGAGGGTGATCCTCCGGATATCCCAATGGTAGAATCGGGTGTTCAGGCTCATCCAGGCCCAGTGCGACTCCATGGTATTGAGGATCTCTTTGATCTCCGCCTCGGATTTGACTGCTTCGGATGGATAGTTACCCTGATAGTTTTCGAGTCGATGGTTGGCAAAGTCCACGATCACGCAAAGTCCCTTCACGTGCCGGACCGTTTCAGCCTGAACGCCACTTCCAGCATGTAGGGTGAGGAAAAGTGTCAAGGCGAACGAGCATATGAGGTTCTTCATTGATATCGGATTGGAATGGAGTTTTCCCTGTTTCAACAAGCCTGAAATCATGATTTTATTGGCCTGTGAGGGAGATGCGAAACCAACGCAGTATGCGTGCCAATTGATAGACAAATGGTATAGGTGGTTCATGGGAAGTGGATTAGGAAAAGCTGGGGTCGTGCTTGTTTCGATCCGCAACAACGATATCCCGTGGATTCCACGATAATTGGTGGTTCCTCGTCATAAGTGTTGATCGTGGTATCAGCGGAATTGCGGTATTTCTCGAAATGTGGATGGGGACGCGCAAGGGTTGTTCTGGGACAGTCAACGATCTTGTAGGGCAAGCCAGCGTGCGGCCCTTGTTTATTCCGCTTAACATTTCCTTTTTGGACATGATCTATGGAATTGAAGAATTGTAGAATATTGTCCTCACGTTGAGCCGCCAAAGAGAAGTTGAATTTGAACCTTTTGGGGAGTCATAGTGATGAGTGGCTGGAGGTGCGCGTTCTCTGATGCTGGGCTTGTCGGAGGTGTGCTTGGTGAACCGACAATCGCGGTTGTCCGAGCGTGTTCTGAATACATAACTGGTGCAGTCGAAATGACCCAGCGGTCGAGATTGCATTCGAGTCTGTGTCTCGAGTAAAAGGCGAGGATGGTATGGCGGCATCCGAGAACGTTAACATCGCTTTTTTTGTCGACGGACGGAGTGATATGCCTACTTTGTTACCGAAACTATTTCCATCCATGGTTGATGGAGACCGATCCTGATCAGGACCATTTTCGAGAGTATACCCATGAGATTGCTTCATCTGTTGATTCCGGCGGCTTGTCTATTGTCCAGTCACTTGCTCCAAGGCGAGATTTACACAGTGAAGTCGCCTTCCGGAAATGTCGCTGTCGAGGTGATGACAGTGCCTGATTTGATGTGGCGGGTGGAGGCGAATGGCGAAATTGTGATCGGGGAGTCTCCGATCCGGGTGGAGTTGGGTGATGGAGTGGTTCTGGGGAGGCACACAGTATGTGAATCGGTGCATCCCCACACGATCAACCAAGAGTGGGAATCTGTGGTTCCCGGTCGGCGGAGCAAGATTCAGGATCATTGCAACGAGACTTTTTTCCGCATGGTGGAAATGAACAGGGAACCAGGCGTCAAAGTCGTCTATTACGATTTGGTCGTGAGGGCGTACGACGATGGGGTGGCGATTCGGTATCGAATACCCAAGCAGCGTGACTACAAGGTTCATGTTATGGACGAATCGATAGGATTCGTGTTTCCGGATGATTCCCAGGCATGGGTGGTCGACTACAAGGGCTTCGAGTCTCATCAGGAGGAGCCTTTTGCAAAGCAATCCCTGAGGAGTATCTCCGATGCAGCCTATGTCGGGTTGCCATTGGTGGTTGAGGGTGAGCATGCCATGCTTGCGATCACAGAGGCTGCGCTGGTGGACTATGCCGGTATGTATTTGCGGCAGGCAACAGGAGATCGGAAAGATGGTGCGATGCTAAGGACCTGTCTTGCCAAGAGACCGGATCAGATCAATGCGGTTGTGGCTGAGTCCAATCTGGTCTCACCGTGGAGGGCGATTATGATCGGGCGTGAACCGAGTGATTTTCTCTCAAATGATTTGGTCCTCAATCTGAATGAACCCTGTGCGATCGAAGACACATCCTGGATCCAGCCGGGACTGGTAGCCTGGGACCATTGGTGGAGTGGCGAGGTCAAGATGGACACGGAAACCATCAAACGCTACATCAGCTTTGCGGCTGAGATGGGCTGGCCCTATCAGCTTGTCGACTGGCAGTGGTATGGATCCTATAACCGTCCGGGTTCGGACGTTTCGGAGGTGCATCCTGCGGTGGATATGGACGAAGTCAGGCGTTTTGCGGCAGAAAAGGGCGTGAGGCTCTGGTTGTGGCTCTATTGGACAGACGTTGAGAGATCCGATTTTGTGATGCTTTGCGCGAAGTTCAAAGAATGGGGTATCGCCGGTATCAAGATCGACTTCATGGCGCGCGAGGACCAGTGGATGGTGAATTGGTATCATCGCATCATCAAGACAGCTGCCGCTAATAATCTTATGGTCGATTTCCATGGTGCCTACAAACCGACCGGGTTTCGTCGAACTTATCCTAATCTCATGACACGCGAGGGCGTTTTGGGTAACGAATATAACAAGTGGTCGGACAAGGTGACCCCGGCTCACAATTGCACGCTTGTTTACACGCGTGGACTGTTGGGTGAGATGGACTACACGCCTGGAGGTTTTCTGAACCGGAATCCGGAGGATTTCCGGATCGCCTTGCATCAGCCGGAGCCGATCCCAACGGAAGTTCAGGGTACCCGGGCTCATCAGTTGGCGCTCTTTGTCGTGTTTGAGAGCCCGATCATGGTTGTTTGTGAGCATCCCGATCATATCATTGGGCAGTCAGGAGAGGACTTTCTGCGGGTTGTGCCTACCGTCTGGGATGAGACCATTGGTCTTGCAGGAGAGATTGGATCTTATGCTGTTGTAGCCAAACGGTCCGGGACCGATTGGTTTGTAGGCGCGATTACCAATCAGGAAGCACGTGTGCTGGAGATCCCGCTCGGTTTTCTGGAAGCAGGCAACTGGATTGCCGAAGTCTGGGCAGATGGTCCCGATGCACCATTGGATGCAAGCGATTTGATCAAGGACAAGGTGACTCTTGATTCCTCCGGATCGATTGAACTCAATCTGGCTTCAGGGGGAGGCGCTGTGGTTCGTTTGATTCCGGCTGAATAGAGCAGGAATTGGGGCAAATACACCGGGCTCAAAGCGTTTTTACATTGTAAAACGCACTTTCATGGGGGGGTTGACCGTACTTTTACCCAAATTTGAACTACGGTAGACGGTCGGTTTACCGATTATTAGGGACAGTACCGCTTTGCACGGTCGCAATCCGCTGCGCCGTTTCCCCAAGATCTGATTCGTGAAGTATTTTCTACAGCATCGATTTCGCCCATCTTCATGGGTGAAGACTCCTGCAATGGTTTTGTTTGTGGGTTGTTCGGTGTTGTGGGGGTTGTTGGTTTATCTGTCCTACCGGTATCATCGCGATGAGAGCCGTGAAAACTGGGTATTTCGACAGACTCTTTTGCTCGATGCTGCCGCCTCCCGATACGATTTGGGGCTGACGCATGTGATGTCTGATCTTCGGCTGATGACGCGGCATGTGGGGGCTCTGTTGCTGACTCAATCCATCGATGGAGCTGCGGAAAATGTCACACGGGCATTTCAGACCATGGTTGAAACCAATCCGTCTTATGGTCAGATACGCTTGATTCGGAGTGACGGGGTGCCGCTCGTGAGGGTTTCGAGGGAGGACGGGGGGTCCGTCAGGGTGTGGGATTGCAATCCTCAGGGTCCAGTGGTTAGCGAGCAGGATTGGGAGCTCATGCGGGATCCGGCGTTCGATGGAATGCATGTTTCGCCATTGGTTTTGAGAAGTGGAGACGAACCTTCATACGTCAGGCATGCAAGCGCTGTGTATTCAATAGGCCCGGGATTTTCTCTCGCCCGTCCCGGTGAGCCCTTTGGTTATGTGATGATCGACATTGATCCAACGCGGCTGATGGAATCGGTTCATCGGAATGGTCTTGAGCTCATACAGATTTCATTGCCTGATCCGAAGATTGAGGGGTGTGCCAGCGCATCGTATTTTGTGGGAAACTACCCTGAATTGATGGAGAATGTCCCGATTATGATGGCCCTGAGTCAGTTTCGAACTCAGGGGAGCCTAGAGGATGGAGAAGGGTGGCCATTGCTTTTCCGAAGGTTGTCGGTTGGCGATGAGCATGCGGTTGCAGAAAACGTGGTTTATGGAAGCGGATTGTACGTCTTAAGCCGTATGAACCACTCTGAGGAACGGGCGGATTGGGCGGCAGTGCATCTCCAGATGGGGATTCTTTGGGGAGCTGTCCAGATGCTGCTGCTCTTAGGCGGTGTTTTTTGGTTTTTCCAATCCCGCAAGAAAGAAATGCTTCACCATTCAATCGTGTCCGAACGGGCGTTTTTGACCGCTCTGTTGGATGCTCTGCCAATCCCGGTGTATTTCCGTGATGCCGATGGGGATGTGATTGGATTTAATGTCGCATTTTCGCGGTTTTGGTCCGGCGCAAATGTGGCTCATGCCCAAGAACCAGCAGAGGAGGCGATCAACTTTCTCGATCAGCAGAGGAATGGGGATGTCAGCTTGGTCGGAGGCGATCAGGAGCATTTGTCCATCAGTCGCGAGATCGAGGATCGGGACGGCTCCAAGCGTTATCTCATGGTGCATCGTGCCCGTTATCGGGCGCACGATGAGTCGATCGCCGGGGTGATTGGCCTGATTGTCGACCTCACGGAAACCCACAATTACGAGTTGGCACTTCAGAAGGCAGTTGGTGAGGCTGAACGCGCCAGTCAGGCCAAGAGTGCGTTTCTTGCGGCGATGAGTCATGAGATTCGCACACCAATGAACGGCATATTGGGTATGGCGAGCTTGTTGGGAGAGACACGGCTGACCGATACTCAAAAAGAATATGTCCACACCATTTCAGCGTCAGGAGAGACCCTCTTGAATTTGATCAACGACATCCTTGATTTTTCAAAAATCCAAGCCGATCGGATTGAGCTTGAGAGCAAGACGTTTGATTTGGAACAGGTGGTGTGTGGATTGTTGGACCTTTTTGCCCGCCAAGCTGAGGACTCCGGAAACACTTTATCTTATCGGGTGGAACCCGGATTCAAGCCAGTGATGAAAGGCGATATCACGCGAGTGCGCCAGATCCTCAACAACCTGCTTGCAAACGCGATCAAGTTTACCAGTCACGGAGATGTCTGTATCGTAATGGGGCCCCACCCGGATGACCCGGCTAGTGTCGATGTTGCTATCCGTGACACTGGCATTGGGATCAAGCCAGAGCGAATGGCCGATTTGTTCAGCCCCTTCATGCAGGAAGACTCATCCACTACCCGGCGTTATGGTGGAAGTGGTATGGGCTTGGTAATCTCCAAAGGGCTTGTGGACATAATGGGAGGACGGCTTGGCGTAGAGAGCCATCTTGGTCGTGGTTCTGTTTTTACTGTTACCCTCCCGAGAGGTGATCCAGATCAAACGGTCGCTGATTTTGTTCAGAACCGGGTACTCATGGGGTTATCCGCAATTGTGGTGGACTCCCATCCGTCCGCTTTGCAGGCTGTGGTCGAGTTTCTCCGTCAGTGGGGCATGGAAGTCACCCCGTTTTCCGATCCTGTGAAGGCTGCTTCCTGGGTCGGAATTGGAAATCGGGCCGACATGATCCTCATAGACCATGATTTACCAGGCAAGGGAGGAGTCAGATTAGGCAGCGATCTGTCAGTTCTGCTTGAACAACAGCAGATGCGTACCCCTTTGGTTTTGATGGTTCCGTCGTCAGTGAAAGCGGCCCCTGAGCCGTTTTTCTCCTTTGTAACGAAGCCGGTAAGCCGCAAGAGTCTGCAAAAGGTTTTGATTGATGCTGCGTCCAGGCAGACGAGCGCGATGCCACGGATTGTCGATGGCGCATCTTCTCAGCGTGCTTTGTCCGATTTTGCTAAAAACCATCCGATGGAGATTCTCGTGGTGGAAGACAATAAGGTGAACCAGAAGGTGGTGGATCTGATGCTGCGCAAGCTCGGCTATCGTCCGTCCTTTGCCTCGGATGGTGATGAAGGATGGAGAACCTATATGGATTTGCGGCCCGAAGTGGTGTTCATGGATATTCAGATGCCTGTTATGGACGGGATCCAGTCCGCGCGGAAAATCCGGAGCTTGGAAAACGGCTTCGCCTGCAGTATCATCGGGTTATCTGCAAATGTCTTGGAAGACACCCGTAAGGAAGCAAAGTCCGTGGGTTTCAATGAATACCTTTTCAAACCGGTGAATGTTCCATCTCTGAAAAAGGCGCTGGAAGAGGCCTACGCCCGGGTGGTGAGCCAGCGCGTGGCCTCAAGCGTTCCGGATTGAGATCGGTTGCAGGATGTTCGTGCAGTCCATTTCGGCAAGGCGAAAACGGGTTCAGACCGCCCGGGTTGGCGCACCCCATCAGATGGGAAACCTGAACGGGTCTCCAAATCCCCCCAGAGCGTCATAGAGGTGGATATTTTTGTGAACCTCAGATCTGGTATTCCTTGTATCGGATGTCCTCGTGGAAGTCCGGGCCCTTCAGGGTAGGTTTCACATATCCGGCGCGAATCGTGAAATCTCCAAAACGCTCACCCGTTTTTCTGGACTCAGCGTAGTCCCGGATGATGGCGCTAAGCAGCGGAATCAGGTTGTTTTGAGGAACGGAATCGCGGTAGAGCTTGTTCAGGCGGGAGCCATTAAACGCTGCACCGAGGTAAACGTTGTAGACTCCCGGAGCTTTCCCGACCAGACCGATTTCAGCCAGGTAAGGGCGGGCACAGCCGTTGGAGCACCCGGTCATGCGGATCACGATCTCATCGTCCCGCATTCCGCACTCTTTCATGACATCTTCGAGTTGCGAAACTAAGGTTGGGAGATAACGCTCGCTTTCTGCGAGAGCAAGTCCGCAGGTTGGAAGAGCTACACAGGCCATGGAGTTCATCCGGAGGCCGGTTTGATGGAGTCCGCGGTAGAGCTTGTATTGGTTGATGAGCTGCTCAATGGCCGGCCGATCTTCCGGCACAATTCCGGCGATGATCAGGTTCTGATTGGCGGTGAGCCTCATGTCTCCCTTGTGGATGCGGGCGATCTCGCGCAGCCCGGTCTTGAGAGGATAATCCGCTGTATCTTTGATCCTTCCGTTCTGGATGAAGAGTGTGAGATGAAAACGTCCATCGGTCCCCTTTACCCATCCGTAACGATCCCCCGTGCTTGAGAAAGTGTAGGGAGCTTCGGGCTCAAAGGTCCATCCGAGCCTGGCCTCGACTTCTTTCTTAAACCATTCGATGCCGCGTTCGTGGATGGTGTATTTGAGGCGAGCGCGTGCGCGATCGGTGCGGTTTCCGAAGTCACGTTGAACCAGCACGATCTTTTCGGCAACGTCGACCACCTTGTCTGCCGGAATATACCCCAACACATCCGCCACCCGTGGAAAAGTGTCCTCCCGGCCATGGGTCATTCCCATGCCGCCACCGACTGTCACGTTGAAGCCCTGAAGTATACCTTTCGCATCGGAAATAGCGATGAATCCAAGATCGTGGGCGAAGACATCCACATCATTGGAAGGAGGCACTGCGATTGCCACTTTGAATTTGCGCGGCAGATAAGTCTTTCCGTAGATGGGCTCCTCTTCGGATTCCCCTCCCGCCACTTTTTCCTCATCCAGCCAGATCTCGTGATAGGCGCGGGTGCGTGGCAGAAGGTGGGTGCTGATGTCGCGGGCCACTTTCAGCACTTCGGCATGAAGATGCGAAAGGTGGGGATTCGGATTGCACATCACGTTGCGGTTTACATCTCCGCAGGCTGCGATTGTGTCGAGCAACGCCTGATTGATCTTTTTGATTGTGGTTTTGAGGTTGCTCTTAATGACGCCATGCAACTGAAAGGCCTGTCGGGTGGTGAGCCTCAGAGAACCGTTGGCCCATGTGTCGGCAATGGTGTCCATCGCCAGCCACTGGTCAGAAGTGCATACGCCACCCGGCACCCTTACCCGGATGAGGAAAGAATAGGCCTTTTCGAGCTTCTTCTTCCGGCGTTCGGCGCGCACGTCACGGTCATCCTGCAGATAGGATCCATGGAATTTTATGAGCTGGACCTCCTCCTCGGGGATTGAGCCTGTAAGCGGATCCGCGATAACTTCTGCCAGGTTTCCTCTCAGGTAGTTGCTGCGGCTCTTCAGTGCCTCGTTGGGATGCAATGGTGCGGAATCAGTAGACATCGCGTTGGTAGCGGTTGGACTTTTTCAATTGGTTAACGTATGCGGAGGCCTCTTCCGGGTTTTTGTTCCCCTCCCGGCCAACGATATCGATCAATGTATTGTGCACGTCGGACGCCATTCTTGAGGCATCGCCACAAACGTAGAAGCACGCACCCTCCTCAAGCCAGCCGAAAATCTCACGACTGTGCTCAAGCATGCGGTGCTGGACGTAGATGCGTTCGGGAGTGTCCCTGGAAAACGCCACGTCCATTCGTGTGAGTAATCCATCCTTATGGTAGTCTTGCCATTCGAGCTGGTAGAGGAAATCGGTTGAGAAATGCCGATCACCATAGAAAAGCCAGTTTTTGCCTTTGGCTCCGGTTACCTGCCTGTCCTGCATGAAGGCACGGAAGGGTGCGATCCCCGTGCCCGGGCCGACCATGATGATCGGGACGTCGGGGTCTGCGGGCAGCCGGAAGTGCCGGTTGGGCTGAACATAGAGCGGAACTTTCTCGCCGATGCCGATACGATCGGCAAGAAAGGTCGAGCACACACCCTTGCGGTTTCGCCTATGGGTGTAGTAGCGGACGGCTGCCACGGTGAGATGCACCTGATCCGGATTGGCTCTTTGACTGGAAGCGATCGAATAGAGCCGGGGTGGCAGTCTCCTGAAAAGCTGGATCAGGTTATCCGGAGAAAGGTTCGGAATCGGATACTCCACCAGAAGGTCCACAATCTCGCGGCCCCAGATGAACTCCTGAAGCTTCGCTTTGGACTCCGGACGCAAGAGTTCAGCCAGTTCGTCATTCGGCGAAAGCTCATGATACTTTTGAATCAGAAGCTTGCTCAGGGATGTGGCATCACACTCTTTGAGGATGTAGGACTCGAGGTCGACCGGGTCACCGGACTTGCTGGTGACCGGGTATTCCGGGCTGAGTCCGGCAGCGTGAATGATGTCGCGGATGACTTCCGGGCAGTTGACCGGAAGGATCGCGATAGCGTCTCCAGGTTCGTAGGTGATGCCGGAGTCTTCGAGCGAAAACTCCAGGTGTAGCGTCTCCTTTGACGATCCGGTCCCATTCAGGACCACCCGGTCGAGAAGCGGGGATGGAAAGGGGTTCTTCTTGCCGTAGATGCTGTATACTTCTGCAGGAGCTGCTTGCGTGCCGGAGGATGC